>OJGU01000138.1_pt1 | contig 48324 bp, 48 predicted proteins | sample 1594741 | NCBI WGS metagenome assembly OJGU01 (sample SAMN05416841, study PRJEB24817) | seawater metagenome | isolation source: Sea water | place: Canada:Atlantic | collected 2013-07 | reverse complement strand
GTCTTGATACAAAAGTAGCAAAAGATCAAGCCGAAGTATTTAAGACGGGTTCACTCATCCTGCGCTGAATAATCCTAAAGGTCTTCGTTCGCTCAGATACATTTCTTCTCTTCTCACCTGAAAGGATTATTCCTGCTTCGCAGACACATTCGGATCACGTTCTCTTCTCCGTCTTAAATACTAAGGGCGGATTTTTCTGAAACGGATTTTCAATCGCTGAAGATGCTGAATCATGCTTCACGTTGTCTCGCTATAGTTTTATCAATCTAAAATACTTAAAGTCCTTAACAACGCATTCGATCTGAGGTCTAAATTGGTATTTCCGAAATTATAGTTTCTCAGAAGAATCACACCGTATTTACTGTCCTTTTCAAATTCGAAATGAGCCGAATACCCGGGAGTTGAACCTCCGTGACCAACGGTATTAATTCCCTGATCTGAGTATAAATTAAATCCCAAGCTGTAGTTGGCTCTTAATCTTGTTGTCGGGGTTTGCGTTGATCGTAGTATTTCTAAACTCTCTTCATTTAACAGCTTGGATTCTCCCATGCAAGCTTTCATGAATTCAGATAGATCCGATACTGTGGAATAAAGACCGCCATTGGGAATTCGGTAACCTCGTCCGTTATGTTCATCTAAAGGTAGCTGAAAGTTTAACTCAGCAGTTGGTCCGCCCGCCTTGCCTTCAGCAAGTTTTTTGGTTTTCTCTTCAGGAACAACAAAAAAGGTATTCGTCATGTTTAAAGGAGAAAGAATTTGTTCTTCAATCAGCTCTATATACGTTTTGTTTGTAGCTCTGGACATAGCTAATCCTAAAATGGCATATCCAATATTTGAGTATCTAAATCTCTCGCCCGGTTTTGATCTGAAAGAAGTTTGAGGAAGTGCATTGATCAGTTTTTCTTCCCATTCCGAAACGGAACCAAAATTCGACTCCCTGTGTCTTGTTTCGCGATCTAGGCCTGATGTATGAGAAGCTAATTGCTTAAAAGTGATAGGAGAATATTTATCATAACCGATCAAAGATTTTATCTCAGGCAAATAGTTTTCAACAGGATCGTTCATGTTTAAGACACTATCCTGATGTAATTTTACCAATAGGAATCCCGTAAATGATTTTGTCACAGATCCTATTCGATAAAGTGTCTCAGAATCAGAAACTTCAGTTTTATCATGGTTCAGATAACCAAAAGTATCAGAAATAATAACACTATCAGATTTTATAACGGCTACCGAAATACTCCCATTTATGTTATCACTTTGGAGATCAGATTCTACTTGCATAACGAAATCCTCAATAATGTTTTCGGGATTATTTTTCCGGGTTTCGCTACAACCAACCAGCTGGACAAGCAGTAGTACTAAAATTAGTTTTTTCATTCCTCATTTTTAAGTTGCGCCTACAATAAGGAATAATCGTATGAGAAAGCAGAATTATAATCTTGTTTGTTGGAAGAGCTGGAAATTGAAGTCACAGACTTTCAAAACTATTGCTCTGAAGTCACCGCTCCGCTAAAGACTTCAGAGATCTTGGGGGAATAGGTCATCCTGAACCATGTGCTGAACTTGGTTCAGTATTGTTTCAGGATCTTTGTGGTGTTTAGATTCTATTTACCAGACCAAATATTTCCGCACAAGCGCGACGCTTGCGCTAAGATGGGTGAATGAGCGGTATCGGAAGCATTACGTTTTAAACTTTCCAAAATGCCATAATATTCCGCTGGGATCGTGAAGGAAAAATTCATTTCCCCAATCATTATGTACGATTTCAGACAATCGTACATTCTCATATTTATCTGGCAATGCTAAACCTTGTACCTGTTTTAATGTGGCATCTAAGTCACTTACTTCAAGGAAAACCATTGAATTATCGATCCAGTCTTTAACGTAAGCGTCTTGTAAATAAAATCCGAAACCGTCAATATGGAAATAAGACATGTTTGGGGATGTGATTATTTCTTTAAAACCAAGATCTCTATAAAATCTTCGTGAAACAGTGTAGTTTTTTGCCCCAATAAAAGGCCTGATTGACTTTCCTGTTATATTCATGAGTAGAGTTAAGTAAATATTTGCTGATATATTATACCACGAACTTATTCAGGATAATATTAAAAAAAGTAACTCGGGATGGTTCGAGAATTTAGATCACACGAACGTAGATCTTTTGTAATGATTGAGTCGATGGATTGAGTTTACGTCAATATGCAGGCTAGAGCCTTTTCTTATACATCCGAAAACTACCGGTCATTCTGAGCAAACCTGCGAAGAATCTGCACAACTGGTTTTTGATGAGATTAAAAAATCAGGGTCATTCTGAACTAGTTTCAGGATCTTTGTGGAGCTTAGTTTTCGGTAATTTGACCAATATTCCCGCACAAGCGTGACGCTTGCGCTAGGTTGGGGGTACACCGTTTTTTTATACATTTTTAAGTTTTTCGTCATACCAAACATCTTCGTATCCGTTGTTGTCAATTAAAAATCTATAGCCAACATCAAGACCTAAATATTTTATTATTTCAGGTCTTCTTTGAAGTAAATGTTCCGCACATATTGGTTGGAAAAAATCATCAGATTCCGAATATTCTCCTGTCCAAATGTACCAACCTGTAGTGCCTTTTACCTTTGGATGCCTTAATCCGTAAATTGGGTCAGTATTTAAGTCAGAACCAATTTCGATTTTTAGCTTTTTGTTAATCGGATTCCATTTAGACTCATTTTTTTCGCAAATCGCTTTTTGTCGGTCGATATGCGCGTTCCACAAATTGTAATCAGCTAATAAATCCTCGTCAGTTACCAATTGATGTTTCCAAAGTCTTATGTTTTGTTTAGTAATCGGAAAATTGATTTCTGGACTGTCCCATTGATAAATGATATCAGATATTACATCATCGTCCCAATCAATATTTTCTTCGGTTATAAGATTCCAAGCATAATTTTCAAAATCCCTTTCTTCAATTTCTCCATTCAGATATTGGTCGCATTTTGCGATTAAGTCCGAACGTGATATTTTGATTTCTTGATTCAATTCTGCGTTTTCTTAAATGGTGTACAAAGGGCTGGTGTAAGGCATCGTTACCAAGCACAGGCAATGGGCTATACACGTTGTTGTACACTGGCTTTATTCATATTTTTTTGATTTCAGAAATTCCGCGCGCTTATTCAATTCATCCGTCATCTTTATATCAGTCGGTTCTTCGTTTTTCTAAACTCCAAGCTTTATTTCCAATATCACTACTCTGAAGTACAATTGTGTCTCCAAGTTCAGTCCAACCAATTGCCCATCTATTCGCATCTCCAGCTCCAGTATTCAGTTCAGTCAGTTTTTCATTCTTCTTATTATATATATGAATGATAACATCAGCATAATTATCCGCATTTTTGTCAGTCCGATTTACAGTTGCATTAATTTTAAAATTTCCAGTCGAGGATTTAATTTTTTCGCTTTCATAATCGCTAAAAAAACAACTTGTCAAAGTCAAAGTCAATAATATTAAAGTCAGATTGCGTTTCATTTGGTAGCTTGTGTACAACATAAGTATATGACGCATTGAGTTCATCATATCCCAGTTTGATGTTTAAGTTTTACTCATCTATATGAAGGACTAAGATGAATAAAACCCAGTTATTATCAAAACATAACTATCATGTTATTCTACTATACAGTAATAAAAACGGGACTAAATAAAGATGGAAAGTTTTAGTCATCTTCCCTCAATAAAAACCAAGTCCCACTGGCAAGGAGAGCTCCAATGATTGGGGCGATGACATTACATCCAAAGGTGAGGAAAAGTACAGAAACCGGTCATTCTGAGCAAACCTGCTAAGAATCTGCACAACTGGATTTTGATGAGATTTAAAAATCAGGGTCATCCTGAACTTGTTTCAGGATCTTTGTGGAGCTTAGTTTTCGGTAGTTTGACCAATATTCCCGCACAAGCGTGACGCTTGCGCTAGATTGGGGGCTGTAAATTGAAGTCACAGACTTCCAAAACTATTGCTCTGAAGTCACCGCTCCGCTAAAGACTTCAGAGATCTTGGGGGTTTTATTTTGTTTTTATATTATTCATTTTAAAAGCCAAATCAACGATTTGGCGGGCTTGCTATGAAAACCAACTTTTCAATTTTGCAATGAACCCCTTATTGGGTATAGCCATTGTTGTGTTTTCGTTTTTTTTATACTCCCTTGTACTTTTTGATTCTGTTTTAGGGTTATGGGGTCTGCACCATGCATTCGCTTCGCTGTAATGTTCCTTTCCCAAATCATCCGTAATTACGAGTCTACAGTTGACTCTATGAGGTGCCATCTGTCCAAAATATGGTGACGGTTCATTTGGAAATCCCTTGATAATTAATAGTCCACTTTTAAAATGTTTCGAATTAATTCTCCTATTCAATATTTGTGTTTGGAGTCGTTTTGAAAATTCTTCAATTAGAAATCTAAATTCCTTGTTTTGAGGTTCGATTTTACAATCTTTTAGATTGATAGTAACTGTCATAGAATTAGAAGAAATCATATGAGAATAAAGTTTTCCAATTCCCCAATAACCATAAACATCATTGTTTCGACTGACGAAAGAACTCACAAGTCCATCTGCAATAGTTTTAAATTCTTTTCTTCTCGCCATTTTTATACAATGAAACACAACAACAGAGTAAAGTGAACTCTATTCACTTTATCCCTATTTCATGTTTAAGTTTAATTCACTTTATTCTTAAATAAGAAGGACTAAGATGAATAAAACCCAATTATTATCAAAATATGGCTATCATTTTATTCTAATATAAAATGAATAAAATGGGACTAAATAAAGATGAAAGGTTTTAGTCTTCTTCTCTCAACAAAAACCAAGTTCCGCTGGCAAGAAGAGCACCAATAATCGGTGCAACGATATACATCCACAGATGTGTAAGATTTCCGGAAACGAGAGCAGGAGCGATGGAACGTGCAGGATTCATAGAAGCACCTGTGATCGGTCCCGCGAACATGGCTTCAAGTAAAACTACAAATCCCACAGCCAATCCGGTGAATTCAGTAACGGCTTTGTTTTGGCTTACAAACAAGATCACCACCATCAAAAAGTAGGTAAGAATGATTTCCAGAATAAAAGTTTGATGCCAGTCTCCGGCCGGAAGGGTAGAGCCCAATCCTTCGTGCTCCTGAAACAGAAAAGCTAAGATCAAGGAAGCAAAAAGAGCTCCGCCAACCTGAGCAATGATATATGGAGCGACCTGCTTTTCGTTAAAACGATCGGTAACTGCAAAAGCAATGGAAACAGCAGGATTGATATGCGCTCCGGAAATTTTACCAAAGGCATAGATCATCGCCGTAACGATCAATCCAAAAGTAATGGCTACTCCAACATGCGTTACCGTTCCTCCGGTTACATCATTGATCACGATGGCTCCGGTTCCGCAAAATACTAAAGCGAAAGTTCCAATGAATTCAGCAACATATTTTCTCATTTCAACACTACATTACTCATTACAAATAGCATTTCTGTACCGATCTGTTTACAGCGCTCATCGTATTTTGCATCCTGAAGATCAGTTCCGTCAAAGGCTTTGGGATCATCGAAAGGAAGAGACAGTCTGAAATCTGTTCCGGGCACAAAAGGACATCCTTGATCAGCTTCCGAACACACCATAATGGCGGCGAATTCTTTAGCCGGATTCGGAGCTTCATCAAATCGGGTTGAGAAAGCTTTATATGCATCCATATCCGCTTTCCAGGAAATTTGGTACTCAGGATTGGAGGTATCGGGATCTTCGGCTTCAACCTTAAATCCGGCTCTGAGGACAGCATTTACCGCATTGGGATGAAAAGCAGTAGCTTCGGTTCCACCGGAGAAAGTTTCGATCTCAGGAAGTCCGTAATGATCAGCTCCGGCAGCTAACCACAACTGCCCCAAATGACTTCTTCTGGAATTATGCGTACAAATGATAATCGCTTTCGGAGTTTGATTCGAATTCCATTTTCCCGAAAGATATTCACTCAAAGAACGCAATTTATCTTTTCGCTCTTCGGGAATGGAATCAAAATTCTGTTCCAGTTCTTTGGTGTAGCTTAATAGCTTATCAAAAAGAGGAGATGTAGTTGTGGTCATTTTCAGCTCTTTAATAGATTAACAGCAACCACTTCCCGGAGCACAAGAACCGGCGGTTTGTAGTTCAGATAGTTTTACTTTTGGCTTGGAAACAGGAATTCCACAACTATCCTTAGCCAGACAATCGGTAGCTTTGGTAGTCAGCAGGAAATTAGTTCCGTCAAAATCGAGCCCGTATTTGCCAATGGTTTCGCCCTGATATTCTACTTCAATATCCAGATCAGGAAGTCCTAGGGTCTTTTCAGATAGCTCAATGATGTGTAGCAGTTTTTCCGGATGGATACGGTGATCGTAATCGTTGGCACTCCACAACTGGAAGTTGATCACTTCTTCATTTCTGAGTGTTCCACCGCAGTCGATGAAGTTCTTGGTAATCATTCCGACTTCAGTCACGTGAAAATGTCGGGGAACCAATTCACCATTCGGTAATTGGAAGGCGATAGATTCTAAATCGACAAGAGCACGTTTAATTTGAGATAATTTCATGATTCTGTAGTGATGTGTTTAAAGTTAGCAGCAGTTTAAGTTCGTTCCGTTGATATCCTGATCCAGAAATTGAGCAATGATTGATTTCATCTCCGACCAGTTTTCTTTGTTAATGCAATAGCACACACTGGTTCCTTCAATACTTCCCTGAATAAGCCCGAGATTTTTCAGCTCTTTTAAATGCTGAGAGATCGTAGGTTGGGCAAGACCAATTTCTTCAACTAAGTCTCCGCAAATGCAGGAATCAGTTGAAAATAATTGTTGGAGTATGGCAACGCGGGCAGGATGAGCAAAGGCTTTTGCAAACACTGCGATCTTGTTTTGTTGCTCTGTAAAAATTTCGGTTTTGGTAAGTCCCATTGCTATTAAATTTGTTCATTGCAATATTACGATTAATAAAATTTTATTCCAACCTTTTTCTCTTAAGATTTTAGAATCTGAAAAAATTCTGAAGACGAAGAGCATTCTCTGATCATAAGCCGTATCTTTGAATAATCTCAGAATTTCAAACTAACTACTTTTATGATATCCCGATATTCCCGCAAAGAAATGGAAGACATTTGGACGGAAGAAAATCAATTTCAGGCATGGTTGGAGGTTGAGCTTGCAGCATGTTGGGCATGGGCAAAGTTGGGAACCATCCCGATGGAAGATGTGGATAAACTGTATGAAAAAGCATCTTTCAAGTTAGAGAGAATAAAAGAAATTGAAGCTAAAACTCGTCATGATGTGGTGGCTTTTACCCGAGCGGTATCAGAAACGTTGGGCGAAGAGAAAAAATGGATCCATTACGGATTGACATCCACAGATGTGGTAGATACAGCCTGGGGTGTTCGTTTAAAGCAAGCGAATAAGTTGATCAGAGAAGATCTGGAACGAATTATTTCAGTTTTAGGTGAAAAGGCGAAGGCTCATAAGTACACTGTGATGATGGGCAGAACGCACGGAATTCATGCGGAGCCAACGACTTTCGGGTTGAAGTGTGCATTGTGGTATACGGAAATGAAAAGAAATTTAGAGCGATTCGAAAAAGCAGCTGCTGATGTTGAATTCGGAAAACTTTCGGGCTCGGTAGGAACTTTTGCAAACATTCCTCCTGAAGTAGAACAGTACACCTGCGAGAAATTAGGATTAACTCCGGCTCCGATCTCAACCCAAACCTTACAACGAGACAGACACGCTTTTTACATATCTACTTTGGCTTTGATCGGTTCAACTATGGAAAAAATGGCGGTGGAAGTTCGTCATTTGCAACGCAGTGAAGTTCGTGAAGCAGAAGAAGCTTTCAGAAAAGGGCAGAAGGGATCTTCATCTATGCCGCACAAAAGAAATCCTATTAGTTCAGAGAATATTACAGGTTGTGCACGTGTACTTCGTGGTTATATGGTAACTGCATTCGAAAATATTCCATTATGGCACGAACGTGATATCTCACATTCATCTGCGGAGCGTATCATTCTTCCGGATGCAACTACATTACTGGATTACATGCTTTCACGTTTTTCTAATGTGATCGAGAATCTGGTCGTGTTCGAAGAGAATATGGAAGCTAACATCTGGAAAACACAGGGATTGGTATTTTCTCAGCGTATTCTGAACAAGTTGATTGACAAAGGCATTAACAGGGAAGAAGCGTACGATGCCGTTCAGCCGTTGGCAATGGAATCATGGGAAAATCAAAAGCTGTTCCGTCCATTGATCGATAAAGACAAATTCATTTCATCACAACTCAGCAAAGAAGAGATCGAAGATGCATTCGACCTGAAACATCACACCAGAAATGTAGATGTTATTTTTGAAAGGGTAGGGTTAGGTTAGAATAAACTCAATTTAAATCCAGCACCAACAAAATCTGGTGTAATTATTGGATTAAAGTTTATTTTCATAACTGTTTGTTCTTCATCATAAGAGACTCCCAAGTCTTTATTATATGCTTTTACAGCACGCTCAACATATTTTGTAGCACCGTTACCGTTCACTCCAGCTACAATTATCCCGGTAAGAGCCACGCCGATACCTACAATTCCAATTGGTTTTATGGCGTATTTATCTCCACTTTGACCTGTTCTTGGATCAAAAGATTGTTCACCTGTTTTTTCAGCTCCCAAAGCAACAGCTAATACTACTCCACCTACTGAAATTACATATCCAGTAACCATATTTTTCCTTTTTTTTGCAAAGGTATTCATATGCGCTAAAGCATCAGGATTATCTTTAACTATTTCTTTTAAATTGTCACCGAAATAGCTCACCTTTTGTTCGATTCCAAAGTTTCCAACTCTAAAAGTATAGGAAGGTTCACTTCCACCGGAAAAGCCTCCGCCCATTCCATTAAATCCGGGCGAATAATAGCCGGCTGTAGCGGATTTAGATTTTAGCTGAATAGGTTTTTTTTCGGTTTCTTGTTCCGCTTCCTGAGCATACAAAGTTGCATTGAAGACAAATAATGATAGGAATGATAGTACGGTAAGTAGTTTGATAATATTCATGATATCAGTAGTTGAAAAAATGATAGCGACAAATCTAAATAGATACTTTATAAATCCAAAAAAATAAAATCTGAAGATTTATAGAATCTATTTTTAGAGCTTAAAACTAAAGACCGTTACTTAAAATATTCCAAATGAGTAAGGGGATTAAACATAATCGAATAATTTCTATTCCAAAAAGCCACTTACTTTTCGATTCAAACAAGATTCCAAGCATAGCAGTCGATATGACTATCCATGCTGAAAGTGAAATTTTTGATGCCATCGTAAAATCAGAAAAATTGAATAGGAAATAAGCGGTAATAGAAATAGCTATTAAAAACTGAGCAAAGATATAGGTCTTCATCCATATAAAAGATACATCAGCATTGTACTTCTTAAAGTCTTCAGTTACATCTTTCGGATTTTGTACTCCTCCAAGATAATCAGGTAACCACCCCGGCTGTTTGAACAACATGTTTTTGGTATCACTCCAGGATCTGGACTGCTTTGCATACTGATAAAGATCAATATAATGTGCGAAATTAGCATATACAGGATTCCAACTCCCCACCGGTTTGGTTATCCCGTAATTCGGTCGTTCTTCCTCTTCTTTGAAGGTTCCGAACATCTTATCCCAAATAATAAAAACACCGGCGTAATTTTTGTCGATATATTTCGGGTCCCGACCATGATGTACTCTGTGATGCGACGGAGTGTTCATAATCTTTTCAAACCAGCCTATCTTGTTTATATGTTCGGTATGAATCCAGAATTGATAAAGTAGATTAAATCCTCCGATAAGAACAAACTGAATAGGATCAAAACCAAGTACAGCCAATGGCAAATAAAAAGGAGTACTCCAGATAAAAGCAGTAGAACTTTGTCTTAATGCCACCGATAAATTAAAATCTTCACTTTGATGATGAACTACATGTCCTCCCCAAAAAAGACTTATTTCATGAGACATTCGGTGACTCCAGTAAAAGCAAAGGTCATAAAGAAAGAAAAGAATAATGAAAGAGATCCAGTGTTCAGGAATTTTATATACTGCAAAGTATTGGTAGATAATGGAATAGATACCGATAGTAACAATTTTGGTAAAAATATTGCTCACCTGATTCAAAACACCTAGATTGATGTTCGTAACTGCGTCATTTAAACGATAGGTTTTTTTCTTAGTTATAGCTTCGTACATAAGTTCTAAACTCATAAGTCCGAAAAAGATAGGAATTGCAAATATTACAGGATTAAAATTCATGTAATGCTGTCGATAAGGTTAGTAAATTCATCAAGTAAAGTTTCTCCATGGATAGCAAATTATCATTCTACAGTCTTATAAGTAAATTAAAATGGCCAAAAGGATATACCGGGAAAATATTCCTGATCGCTTTCATTGGAACACACATCCCGTTAATAGGTCTGTTCATTTATCTTACTATTTATTTTCCGGTTGAGGAAAGAGTATCCATTCTGCTTGTAGTATTAGTTGCAACAGTGGTTGGAGCTTCCGTAACGCTGTATTTTATTTTCCGTTTACTTGCGCCCATTTTAATGACTAATAAAGCAGTCATCAAGTATAATTCTGATAAAAAGATCCCGTCCTTACCAAAGCATTTTAAGGATGAAGCCGGAGTTTTGATGGCGAATACACAAAAATGTATTGAAGAACTTGATGATCTGCTGAAGTTGAAAAACCGTTTAATCGCAATGGTTTCTCATGATTCTAAAACACCAATTGGATCCATAAAAATTGCAAACGAGTTGATCAAGGATGAACTACAGGGAGATAATCCTGACCTTGAAGATATTTTCAAGTACATAGAGTTGATCGAGATCAGTACGGATAGCCACGCAAGGTTTTTGGATAATATGCTTACTCTGGCCAGATTTGATGACGGTGAAATTCATCTGAATAAAAAAGAAGTAGCTCCGGAAGATATCTTCAACAAACTGGCAAAGAACCACAAGATCTACTTTGAGATGAAAGGGATAGAATTTGTTACCAATTCTGAACTTCCGATTGGATCAAAACTAAATATTGATGTCGAGAAAATGATATCTGTGTTAAATAATTTAGTTCAAAACTCAATCAAGTTTACCAAACAAGATGGAAAGATTGAATTGAATCTCAAAGAGAGAGAAGGAAGATATTTAATTACTGTTAAAGATAATGGAGTTGGAATAGCTGAAGCTCAAAAGGAAACTATTTTCAGTGCTTTTTCTGATTCATCACAAGGAACTAAAAATGAAGTTGGTTCAGGTTTAGGGCTTTGGATCGTGAAGGTGTTTACCGATTTGCACAAAGGTGAAATCAATTTTGAAAGTGAGGAAGGGAAGGGGACAACGTTTACGTTATCGCTTCCTAAGTCTTAATCATAAGTTCACTTTTTTATGATCTGTTGGGCAAGTTCCCATCTTTTTACTTTACCCATAACAGTTTTGGGCAATTTGTCGACCACTACCAATTCTTTAGGGATTTTGAAATCAGAGAGCTCTGAAGAAAGCATTTTCTTCATTTCATCAATATCAGGAGTTTGACCATTTAATAAAGTAATTACAGCAGTAACTTTTTGACCCCATTCTTCATCAGGAACTCCTATTACAACAGCTTCTTTTATCAAAGGTAAGCGTTGGATGGCTTCTTCAACCTCAAGCGGATTTACATTTTCTCCACCTGTAATGATCAGGTCTTCTCTTCTGGATTCTATAAAAAGTTGATCAAATCCGTTTATATGACCATAATCCCCGGTTCTGAACCAATCATTTGTATCAAAAATATTCACATTTTCATCTGTTTCATAGTAGCCGTCAAATACCTGAGGCCCTTTAAGCCAGATCATACCCGACTGATTTTTTCCTAATACTTTACCATTGTTATCTCTTATCTGTAATTGATTTGGAGGAAACGGTTTACCTACACTTTTAAGTGGAGTATACATCCCTGAAGGTGTAGTCATTGCATTGGCAACAATTTGCGCGCATGTCTCGGTCATTCCATAACTGGAAACGATAGGAATTCCTCTTTCAACTGATCTTTTCAACAGTTGTTGAGTAGTTGGTCCTCCTCCCAATAAAATAGCTTTAAAATCTCTGTGGGTTTTAAATAACGGATTCTTTAAAAGTCTGGAAAGCATTGTTGGTACAAGCGATGCAGCCTGGAATCTGGGATTTTCGGAAAGAAATTCAGTTACCATTTCTTCATTGAAGCGCCCCATTCTGTAAATAGCTGAGCCGTATAGTAACGATCTGAATATTATGGAAATCCCACCTACATGATTTAATGGAAGACATAACAGCCAAAAATGATTGGGTTCAGGCTGAAAGTTTTTTGCTGAAGCTTTTGCAGCTGAGATCATTTGCCGTCTCTTTAACGGAACGATCTTGGATTTTCCGGTTGTACCGGAAGTCAGAAAATACCCAAATATAGAGCTGTCTTTGATCTTGGATGGATTGGGTAATTCCAGTTCTCTGATATCGAAAGTGAATGCATTCAAAAAGAAGTTCTCATCCATGTGAACAACATCTTCACCGGAAAGTCTGTTTCGATTTGCTGTATCACAAAAGATCAGAGAAGGGCTTAATTCCTGAACAACATCCTCGAGCTCTTTTTGGGGAAGTTTAGGACTTAATGGAATGATAGGTATTCCCAGCTTCCATGCTGCGGCAATAGAAAATATCAATAAGTCAGAAGATTCAGATAAAAAAGCGATTGGCCATTTTAATGAATCTGATTTTTGTTTGATGGTATCAAGGAAAAACCCGGTAAACCTTTCCAGATCGCTATAGGTATACATTCCATGTTCGGAAGTCAGAAAGACCTTTTGAGGTTCTGATTTTCCAAATTCAAACATATGTAATCTAGACTTAAACACTATTTATATAATCTCTTTGAGGTAATTATAATTCAAATCAATTCCAATGCCTGGTTTTTGGGGAATAACATAAGAACCCGAATTTATCTCAGTTTCATCATTCAGATCGCTTGATAAAAGAGAACCCGTTGCTAATCCGTGCGCATATTTTTTTGCGCCCCAACCCAATGCTAATATTGCCGTAATTATCCTTCCTATTTTACTTTCTAACGATGTTGTGAACACCATATCAATATAATGAGAGTTTGCCTGTTGCTTTGTTACGTAAATTTCCGAAAAACTACCGATCATCATCGGTTTTAAAACGAAAACATCAAACCCATTTTGCACTGATAGTATCCCCGCGTCTTTTTTGTTCCGGATAGATTCATCCGCAGCCAATTTAATTGTAGTTTCTTTTTTAAGAACACTCAGCCGATCTACTTCTTCAGAAATCAAAGGCTCTTCACAGTATTCTATATTTAGATCTTCAAGTTGTTGAAGATTTGAAATTGCCTCATCTAAACCCCACGATCTGTTTGCATCAATTCTGATCTGAACGGCGGGAAATTCAGATCTTAAGGCATTCAAAAGTTGGTATTCTTTTTCAAAATTATTGCCAACCTTGACCTTGAGGGTTTTAAAACCATCATTTACCATCTTTGTTGCATGATTCAACGATGATTTTACATCTGTTATACCCAAGACTGCATTTGAAGGAATTTCTAAACCAGATAACTCCGGAAACAGATACTCAGCTAATGAAACACCTTTTTGTTTTGATGAATAGTCATGATATAAAGTATCCAATCCGAATTTGAGCGAAGGAATATTATGTATTTGTGATAACACATAAAAAAACTGAGGGAATTCACCTTTGATAAGTGCATTTTCTAAGGGTTCTTTATTGACTTGAAGTACAGATATGATCTGATCAAGGGTAAATGCAGAAAATCCGGGTAAAGGGGCTATTTCACCATATGCCTGAATTCCGTCATGATCAAATTCTATAATTACACCTTCTCTGAATTCATAAACAGCTCCTGATATAGAAAAAGGGGTTTGAAAAGGAATTTTGTAAGAATAGAATTTGAGCATTATAAGATGATTCCGATAGAAAAAAGTAATCCAAAAATGGTCATGAACTTGGCAGTTTTTTCCAGCTGTTGATTCAGGTTCCTTTTTTCAGTTTCAGTCCAGATAGTTTTGGTATGTAACAAAGCAACAGGAAGAATCAGAAATGGTAGAAAGATCCAGACTTCGTAATCTAGCTGAAAATAAAAATGAGGAGGAATTGCGAAAGCAAGTATGAGCATAAATGTGTATTCCACTTTAAGCATTGTTTCGCCAAAGAGTACCCCAAGGGTTTTCTTTCCTGCTATTTTATCTTGGTCAATATCCCTCAGGTTGTTGACCACTAAAATATTAGTGCACAAAGCTCCCACTGCAAAAGAAGCCCAAAAAGTATCCATCGACCATACTAAAGCATTAACATAATAAGTTGTCATTACTGCTACTATTCCGAAAAAGATAAAGACAAACAGATCACCAAGACCGTTATAACCAAGAGGAAAAGGACCTCCTGTATAAAGTACTCCAAATAACAATGAAAATAGTCCTATGATCAAGACAACTGTCCCGCCGATCCAGACCAGATAAAGCCCGAAAATAAATGCCAAAGCCATACAAATGATTGTGGCGTTCAACATAGTTTTGGGAGAGATCAAACCTTTTGCAGTAGCTCGCTCAAAACCAATTCTTTCGTCAGTATCCGCTCCTTTAACAAAGTCATAATAATCATTGGCAAAGTTGGTCCCAATCTGAATTAAAAAAGCACAAAGAAGAGCAACGGTGGTCGCCATCCAATTAATAAGTTCATCCTGATAAGCAATGGTAGCACCAATAAGAACGGGAACAAAAGCAGCTGCAAGAGTTTTCGGACGCGCAGCTTCTACCCAAATTTTTAAATTAGATGTGTTCAAAAATTAAAAATTACATGAAAATTTATGTGGAAACATTTTGAATATAAGATACCACTTTAGTTGAAGCCTAAAAAAGTGAAGTGAAAATCCAAAGCCATTAAATTCTTAAGTCTGGAAGCGCTTTTGTTTTTTTAAAACGTAATTAAATATGGTTTATAAAATTACAAACCTTTTTAAATTAATTGTTAATAAAAAAATACCAAAATAATTGAGTCTTATTTGATAAAGAACTTATCTTAAGCCGTCAATTTAAATTTCAAAATTCTTTTAAAAAATGTCCGCATCAAAACTCGAATATATTTGGTTAGATGGAACGGCTCCTACACAAGGACTTCGTAGCAAAACAAAAGTTCTTCACGATTTTTCCGGTAAACTTGAAGACGCACCAATTTGGTCTTTCGATGGAAGTTCAACTCAACAAGCAGTAGGTAACTCATCTGATTGTTTGCTAAAACCAGTGGCTATTTACAGAGATCCAGCTCGTGTAAATGCTTATTTGGTTATGACAGAAGTTTTGAATGCAGACGGAACTCCGCATGAGACAAACGGAAGAGCGACCATTGATGACCATGACAACGATTTTTGGTTTGGTTTTGAGCAGGAATACTTTTTGTGGGATCCGGAAACAAATATGCCGTATGGATTTCCGGTAGGTGGGTATCCTGCTCCTCAGGGACCATACTATTGTGGTGTTGGTGCAGATAATGCTTTTGGAAGAGATTTAGTAGAAGAACATCTGGATATTTGCCTTGAAGCAGGTTTAAATGTAGAAGGAATTAATGCAGAAGTTGCAGCGGGGCAATGGGAATTCCAGATCTTCGCAAAAGGGGCAGATTCAGCAGGTGATCAGATTTGGGTTGCCCGTTATTTGTTGGAAAGAACAGCTGAGCAATATGGTTTAACTATTAACTGGCATCCAAAGCCACTTGGTAATACTGACTGGAATGGATCCGGAATGCATGCAAATTTCTCGAATGCATTATTGAGAGAAGCAGGATCAAAAGATATTTATGATAAGATCTGTGATGCATTTGCTCCTGTTATAAAAGAGCACATGGCTGTGTATGGTGCTTATAACGAAGAAAGACTTACCGGTAAGCATGAAACAGCTGCTCATGATGAATTCAGTTATGGCGTATCTGATAGGGGTGCTTCTATAAGAATTCCTATTGCCACTGTTGAGAATGGATGGAAAGGATGGTTAGAAGACCGTAGACCAGCTTCAAACGCTGATCCTTATACTGCTGCTGCAAGAATAATCAAAACTGTAAAATCAGCTTCTTAAGAGCTTTGCTTACTTATTGAAGTTTTCCATAAAACTCTGTTAGCGAAAGTTAGCAGAGTTTTTTATTGTGTATTATATAAATTATATGACTACACTTTTTCTAATAGCACTCTGCTTTGTTTCATGTTCTATTCTTCTGTATTTCGAAAAGCATAATTTTGGTTGGGGTAAATGGGTTTTCAAAATAACTGCTTCCTCAGCATTTGTTTTAATAGCACTCACTTTGGCAGATGTTTCCAGTCCGTACTCAAATTGGATGTTGATCGGTTTTGGGTTTAGTTTTCTGGGTGATGTATTTTTAATAAAAAGTGACGAAGGTACATTTTTTAAGATTGGAATTGTAAGTTTTGCACTTGCCCATATTGCATTTATCGCTGCGTTTATATCAGTAGGTTCTTTTGGATTATTATTTTTAATAACAACGATCGCAGCTTTAGTTTTGATGGTTCGTTCTTATAGATGGCTAAAACCAAATATAAGTACTGATTTTAAGGCTTTAGTAGCCATGTATATTATAATTATTGGCGCTATGTGCGCACTTTCAGGTTATGCATGGGAGGGCAACTATAGAAACGGAGTTCTGGTGGGTGCTTTTCTTTTTGCAGTTTCAGATTTGTTTGTAGCAAGAGAAAAATTTATCAAATCGGAATTTAGAAACAAGCTGATAGGTCTCCCTGTATATTATTTAGCACAGATATTTTTAGCTTTGTCATTAGACAGGTAATCAATAAAATGTTATGAATGAAATTTCGTGGAATGACTTTGAAAAAGTTGAATTAAGAGTTGGTACAATAACAGAAGTCAAAGATTTTCCAGAAGCCAGAAAACCGGCTTATAAACTAACTGTAGATTTTGGGAAGGAAATCGGGATCAAAAAATCTTCAGCTCAAATTACTGATCATTATACAAAAAAAGCTCTGTTGGGTAAGCAAGTTCTTGCAGTGGTTAATTTTCCGACTAAACAGATCGGACCTTTTATGTCGGAGTGTTTAGTGACAGGCTTACCCGATAGCAATGGAAAAGTTATTCTGGTTAGCCCCGACCAGAAAGTGAAAAATGGTGAGCGTCTATTCTGAAGATTAGGAAACAATAATCCACTTTTTAAGTAGCAATAATCTGCTTAGTTTTGAAAAAACAAAAACATCATGAGACGATTACAGATAGTAGCGGCATTATTTTTGGCGACTATAATTTCAGGAATGAGTTTGAAAGCTCAGGAAATTTCCTATCCGGAAAAAGGGGACGTCACAGAGTTCAGGCTATATATTGAAGGGATAGAAGAGCTGAAGGGAGAAATTCGAATTGCAATGTTTGATTCCAAGGAGAAATACACTAAAGACCCTATACACGCCATAGTTTTACCTGTTGACAGCACCACAATAATATGGACACAGGAAATGCTTCCATACGGGGAATATGCCATAGCTGTTTATCATGATAAAAACGAAAATGGCAAAATTGATACAAATTTTTTGGGCATTCCGAAAGAGGAATATGGCTTTTCGAATAATGCAAGGGGACGGTTTGGTCCTGCCTCCTGGGAAGATTCAAAGTTTATAATAGAAGACAACTACTTTACTACTTCCATAAATATTAAATAGCATATCTAAAAATTTTGAATTTTGATTCAGATTATTCATTATCTGATAACTAGCTAACTAACAAAATTCGAGGTATTTATATGGAAAATCATGAAACAGCCCCGGTTATGTCTTTGAAAGACTGGGTGGTAACAATGCTTATTACATTCATTCCAATGGTAGGCTTTGTAATGTTGTTTGTGTGGGGTTTTAGTGATTCAGCAAATCCAAACAAAAAAAACTGGGCAAGAGCGGCTTTAATAATGTTAGCCGTTTCCACAGTACTTTACTTCATAATATTTGTATTAATCTTTGGAACGATGATGGCTGCTGGAGGATTTGAAGGGTTATAAAAGCAAATATCATCAATTTGAAGCTCTGTTTTAAAGCAGAGCTTTTTTTATTCCGTAACCTCTTCAGGTTTCACACGTAACTGTTTTCAAAATTTCTGAGGTTATGGGTCAATTCTTTAAATCTATTTCAATTGCTCTGCAAAATATCAGAGCCAATCCACTCCATACATTTTTATCCACTTTAGGGATCATCATAGGCGTGGCCGCTTTGGTTGGTATTCTTGCTTTAGGAGACGGGCTGGAACAAACGGGTAGAGAGCAGCTTGCAAATACTACTTCACTGAATATAATCACTGTTAATTCCAAACGTACCAAGACTGTAGATGATATTCGTATTCAAATAAAAAACCGACCAGAGTTTACTATTGAAAAAGTACAAGAATTGAGATCTTTGGTTCAGAATAAAGTACTTTTAGAATATACTGGAACCCGATCTACTGAAATCACTTACAAAGATTCTGTTTCAGGAATATATTTGCAGGGAAGTTTGGAATTCGGATTGCAGTTTTTGACAGATAGTTTGTCTTTTGGAAGATATATATCCAAAGAAGATGTGATCAAAAGTTCAAAAACAATTGTTCTATCACCAGAGATTGCGGATAAGCTCTCAGACTCAAGAGTTGGCTTAATAGGAGAAACAGTAGAAATTGAAGGTGTTAGATTTCAGGTAGTGGGAATTCTGAAGGGAAGCCCTGAAAGTACTCAGAGAGTTTATATTCCTACTTCAGTTTATACAAAGTTATCTGAGGAATATCCCAATATTGTACTCAAAGCTAGTAAAGCAGAGGAAATTCCCTTAATTGAGCAAGAAATAGAAAATTGGTTAGATCGTAATTTTGAGGAGACAAGCGACGCTTTTATTATTTCCACCAACAGGGCAAGGGTTGAACAGTTTAGTCAGGGTATATTATTATTTAAGCTGATAATGGGAGCCATTACAGGTATTTCTGTGTTGGTAGGAGGAATAGGGGTTATGAACGTTCTTTTGATATCGGTGACAGAAAGAACAAAAGAAATCGGTATTCGCAAAGCAACAGGAGCTAAGAAGAAAGATATCGTTCTTCAGTTTATGGCTGAATCAGTTACTATTTCATTTGTAGGATGTATAATAGGTTGGATAGTGGGAATTGTGGGGATATTTATTTTTGTACCTATTGTAAATTCATTTACAGAGATTGGAGAATTCAGAGCTGCAATCGGAACAGGAACAGTGCTATCTATCTTAGTTATAGCACTGTTTGTTGGAATTATTTTTGGTACCTATCCTGCATGGCGAGCAGCTCAATTAACTCCTGTTGATGCAATTCGGCACGAATAGTTAAGATCTATTTTTGTTTGATGGTCACATTTCCATTACGGGATACGATAAACATCCGTCCGTTACCTGTTCCAACAGATCCTTCTACTTCAGTAGAATTTCGCTCATCAACAAGAGTTGCATTATTAAGTGTATACGGCTGATCAAGTTTGCCATAAGTAACACTAAATTTAACACTTCCTGTAAACGGAGAAGAAAGGTTTAACTTTATGTTTGTGTATGAAGATTCTATGTTTACGAATTCAAGTTCATTTACAGCATTTACCTCTATATCACCTGATCGGTTTTCCATTTGAATTTCGGAGCCTTTAAAATCATCGAGTTTGATCTTATTGTAATCTCCGTTAATAGCACAGGACCCACTAAGGTTTCGGGCGGTTACTTTTCCGGATCTGTTCGAGATTAAAATATCATTAGCGATATTCTCAAGATCTATATTAAGGTATCCGCCATTAACGTTTACTTTACCAAGAACATCGCTTAATTCGAGTTTTGCAGACTTGCTTTGAATTTCAACCGATTGTCCCTTTAGGTTTGAAGCTTTAACGTTGGAGTAATCTCCGGAGATGAAAACATTTTCTGCATTATCGATATCTATTGTTCCATTCTTATTATCGATCTTAATATCGCCCCTGATATTAGTAAGTTCATAATTGGTATAATCACCGTTAGCAATAAAATCTGAATCAAGATCAAAGGCATTTACGGTACCACTTTTATTTTCAATTTCCAGAATACCTGTGATCTTTGAAAGATTCATTTTTGAATAATTACTGTTTACTCTCAGATTTCCGGTAATATTTTTAACATCTACGGTTGCTGAACGACTTGTAACCTCTACATCTCCATTAACCGAGCTTATATCAATATTACCATATTCATTATAAACAGTAACAGACTGGCCAATGTCATTTAGTTTTACAGAGCCACTTCTGTTTTCAATTCTTGCCGTTCTTTCAATATTTGAAACATCAATTTTAGAGTACCTGGTTATTAATTCCAATTCTAAATCTGAGGGAATATTCAGAGTAAGAATGTTCTTCTTTATTCTGTAATTAACGTTCTTCTTTTTGTGTTCAGGAAATTCAATATTCAAATAACCATTCCCACTGTTGGCAGAGAATTTGGGATCAAAGTTTACAAATAAGTGATTATATGCCTGATCATTACCTTCAAATTCATATGTATAAGTAATTTCATCAGTATCAGAACCGGTAACATTGATGGTCATACCTGCGTCAATTCTGATCATTAACTGATCGAGGTTGGGAGCACTATAAGAGCCCTCTTTATCACCACTTTGTGCCAAAAGGGATGTTGGTAGTAAGATGAATAGAATGATTGATAAGTATTTCATGATTGATCCTCTTGATTTAATAGAATTTCTTTGTAAAAATCTAATTTGGTAGCATAAAGACGCTTCAAGCTTGCTTCTTTTGACGGTGATGTTCCGTTTAAAAGCATATCTGATTTGATCTCATCAATGAGTTTGTCGATTTCAGAAATAGCATCTGCTGTTGATTCAATAGAATTTTTATTTTGCTCACTTGCTTGTTGAATCAGCAAAGGAGTAAGACTCTGCAATTGCTTGGTAGCTGTATTCAAAGTTTCGTAAACCTGTTCTTCAGTGGAAGAATCATCGAAAAGGTTGTTATATGTAGATACGATTCCAATACTTGAAAATATCAAAAGAACAGCTGCAGCATTACCGATTAAAAAACTTTTCCAGTGAAAAAGTATGTTTGGTTGACTCTTTATCAGAATCTCTGATTCAATATTATTCCACATCTTTTCTTTTTGCAGATGTGAGGGCAAGTCTTTCTTGGAATAGAAATTTTCTTCTTTCATTTTGAGACCAATGTTCTAAGTTCCTGTTTAGCTCTGTGTAAAATAACTCGTGACGTTCCTTCGGTAATTCCGATCATTTCAGCTATTTCAGCATGACTGTAATTTTCTGCTATATGTAATAAGCAGATCATTCTTTTATCAGGAGCAAGCTGTTGAATAGCTGATTTAGCTTTTTTCCAAATAGTTGAATCTTCAATTGGTTGTTGCTCTTCAAATTCAATGTGTTTGTCTTCAATATTTACGAAATGGATCTTCTTTCTCATATCAGTCCTCATTTCATTTAATCCTATTGTAAATAACCAGGTCTTAAAGCCGGATCTTTGATCAAATTGGGATAAGTTCTTAAAAGCCTTAATAAAGGCTCTTTGAGTCCATTCTTCTCTATGAGAATCTTGATCAGAAAACTGAGATAAAAAGCTATACAGTCCATCCACATGCTGTTCATATAACACCTTAAAAGCATGTTGATTTCCATTCAACGCTTCTTCAATAAGTTCTATTTCAGTTCTGGATTTGGTCAATAGGAGTATTTACAGCTTAGATGCAAAAAGATTCCGAAATGTTACATAAAAGTGAAATAAAGTTAATGAATAAAAAAAGGGGCGCTTGCCCCTTAGAATTTATTGATTTACTCTTCTTGGTCTTGAGAAGAGTTCATCTTTTATTTTGACGTATTTCTTTTTTTGTTCAGCGGTTAGCAAAGCTTCGAACTCTTTATCTCTTTTCCTTGAGATGGAATCCATTTTATTTCTATCGGGCCTTCCTCCAGATGTTCTGAGCCTATCAATAGAAGTAAAAAAGTCTGTAAATATCTCTTTTGAAGATTCCTGCTGCTCTTTTGATAAAGTAAGCTCAGAAGTTATTTTTTCTAAAGTAGTTTTGACTCTTTCTTCAACGGGTGGTGGGGTAGCTGTGTTTTGTCTTTGTCTGTTTTGAGAATATACTGAGCTCGAAATAAAGAGTATCAATAAAGCGACAGATAAGGTTTTCATTTTCATAATTTTGATTCAATTAAATTAAGGGTTGTCATCTGTTAGACGATTTAATCGACAAAAGCTTGTTACAGATATATGCAGAAGGTGCATAGCATTAGTATGCTAACACGAATATGTGGTTAATGAAGTGGATATTTCCTCGTTTATTGATTGAAGCAATAAAGCTTTATCACAAACAGGGAGGAACCATGAAACAGCTAATATCATTAATCGCACTCATAATGTTTGTTTTTGGATTAGAAAACGTAAATGCACAAAAAGGGATTTCTTTTAAAGTTTCCTATTATACAGATACTAAACCTGAAAGATATTCCAACAAAGATATCCGTGAGTTTCATGCCTTTCAAAAAGACTTGGATAATTTTTATGAAGCCGCTCTTAGGGACAGGGTTCGAAAAGCGAAAAGAATCAAAAAAGACATCATCCGAAGAATGAGGAATGAGGTTAACGATACCAAAAAGAAAATAGGGTATGTAAAAAATGAACTCGAATATTCTTACGGAAAGGGGCTAAGAAAGAAAAGAACTCAAAAGAATGAGTACAGTAAGAGAAACGGAAATACAGTTCATGTCAGTTATAAGACACTAGAAGATCTGCATAGACAATTGAACAGACAAAGCAGAATTGTAGTAAAACTGGAAAATATGTATCTGAATGATGGAAGAAATTTCTTCACGCAAGCCAGAAGACATCAGAATCTAATGGAAGATTTTGCAGATATTTTGAAAGAGGATATAAATTACTCTTTTAAGGAATACCGGAACCGCAACAGAAGAGGAAGATAAGTAATTTGAAAAGAGTTGTTATTTATAGCAGCTCTTTTTTTATGTTACATCCCGTATGTCTTTATTCTTAGAAAAGACGGCACGTGCAAATGGACAAAGGGGTAAAATTTTAAGATTATGTTTTCGGGCGAAGTCAACAGAATGATACACAAGTTTCTTTCCCAAGCTTTCACCTCGATACTTATCAGAAACCTCAGTATGATCCAGGATAATTTTATCGCTACCGGCTTTGGAATAGGTTAATTCTGCAGCTTTATCATCACCAACCAAAATATAAAATGAGCCTTTTGTTTCAGTTTCATCGTGTTGTATTTTCATCATCAATCTTAATAAAATTCATATTAACGGTAAATCGAATCTACTAAATGAATTTCAGAACTTTCTTATTTTTATTAATAGCGTTGAGCTTTGGTCTAAGTTGTGATTCTTATTCACAATCATCAAAAAAAATTGAGCTTGAAAAGTTTAAACGAATCGATGAACCGGCCCGGGATGAAGTGTCTGGCATTGTAAAAGACCCGAGATTTGAGGATGTATTTTGGGTTCATGGAGATTCAGGAACCAAAAACAGAATCTATGCGATAAACAGTAAAGGCGAAGTGCTGCCGGACGAGGAATCTAAAGGGCTGGAAATCAAAGGGGTAAAAAACAGAGACTGGGAAGACATCACAATTGATGAAAATGGTAATATAATAATTGCAGATGTAGGTAATAATTGTAGTTGCAGATCTGATCAATCTATCATCAGGGTAAAAGAATCCTCCACAACTGATCAATCAACTGAGAATTATGAAGTGTTCAAAATTTCATATCAAAAACCGGAAGGTTTTCTGTATAAGTTCATAAATTACTCAATGGACGTGGAAGCTGTTTTCTGGAAAGAAGGAGAATTATTTGCGCTTACGAAAAGATTCAGGGGACGTGAGACAAAATTATTTAAGCTTTCAAAGCTGAAGTCTGAGGCTAATAATGAATTTCAGTTGGTACAAAAAATAGATTTTGACGATGAAGTTACAGCCGCTGAGTATGCATTCGGTAAGCTTGCGGTACTCACCTATAAGTCGCTATGGATCTTCAATGATGATGAAACTGAAGATATGTTCGATGGAGAAATTTCACATTATGAATTTGAAGCTGATCAGGTGGAGAGTGTTGCTTTTTTAGATTCTGAAACAGTGATGATCGTTGAGGAGAGTGGAGAAATTTACAGGTTAAAGCTATAACTATCTGAGATCGTACTCCGGGTTATTTAATTTTTGTTGGTCAGAATACGAGAGCTCTAAAACTTCGATCATTTCTGCTTTTTTAGGAAAAACTCTGATCATTTGTAAAAGGCTCAGACCGGCTATTACTACAAATATAATATGTGTATTAAGCATGGTAAAGACCATAGCCAATAACGCAGCAGCTTCTAAAGTAACAGCCTGAATTAATTTACCTTCTCTGTAAGCGGAAAGTTTTTTAGCGAAATCCTGACTGTTTTTAACTTTGGTAATTTTCTTATTGAAAAATAAAGAACCCAGGTAAGTCATAAGAAGGAAAAAAATGATACTCCCGGCAATAAAGTAGATCATAAGTTCCGGAGCGAACTCAACGAGTGGAAGAACTTTCAAAAAAAATAGTACAGCAATCACAATTCCGAAATTGATAACTCCAAGGATAAAAGCCCCGAAAAGAATCTTAGCGGCTTTAAAATAGCCACCTATAGTTGTGTCTTGCTTATGCTGGTTCATGATGGATTTCTGTCAAATTTATCCCAGTTCGGCTTACGTTTTTCAAGGAAGGCATTCTTTCCTTCTTCAGCTTCATCGGTCATATAAGCCAATCTGGTAGCTTCTCCTGCAAATATCTGTTGCCCAACTAAGCCGTCATCAATAAGATTGAAAGCATATTTGATCATTTTAATAGCAGTAGGGCTTTTACCTAAAATTTCTTGCGCCCATTCATATGCAGTTGCTTCCAGCTCATCATGGGGAACCACTGCGTTTACCATTCCCATATCAAAAGCTTCCTGAGCATTGTAATTTCTTCCCAAAAAGAAGATCTCTCGAGCTCGTTTTTGTCCAACTTGTCTGGCTAGAAGGGCAGAGCCGAATCCACCATCAAAGCTGGCTACATCTGCATCTGTTTGTTTAAAAATAGCGTGTTCCTTACTTGCTAAGGTCATATCGCAGGTAACATGTAAACTATGTCCACCACCAACTGCCCAGCCGGGAACAACAGCGATCACCACCTTTGGCATAAACCGAATTAATCTTTGTAGTTCCAGAACGTTTAAACGATTAATACCATCACCTGCCTGATATCCGGTTTTTGAACGCACTCTTTGATCTCCTCCGGAACAAAATGAAAATTTTCCGTCCTTGGAAGAAGGACCTTCAGCGCTTAATAAAACCACACCGATGTCATTGTCTTCTTTTGCATCAGAAAATGCCTCATACATCTCAAATAGAGTTTTTGGACGAAAAGCATTTCTAACATCAGGTCTGTTGAAAGCAATTCGGGCAACGCCATTAAGCTTTCTATAAGTAATATCTTCGTATTCTTTTACTGTATTCCAGTTCATTTCAGCGTATTGGTTTGTATAAAGTTTTTAATTGTCTGAACAACAGCTTCGGGTTGTTCTAAATGTACTCTATGATTCGCTTTTTCGAAAATTTCTAGAGAAGCCGGTTTGATCCGAGTTTGCATAGTACTCATAACGTTAACGAATTTTTGATCCTTTGCTCCGGCAAGCAATTTCACAGGCATTGATAAGATATTGAGATAATCTTTAACGCATGGCATACTTCCGGTTCCGAAACCCAGCAAGGAATTGCTCATTGATACAGGATCCTGTCTTTTTTGGATCTCCTCTATTTCATTTCTCATTCGCTCAGTTAAAAGCTCTGATTCAAAAATCGGGAGCTTTTTCCATTCCTCAAGGAATTGATTGAAATTTCCCATTATCGAATCAGCACGTTGCCCATCTAAAGCTTGTCTGGCCTGACGCTCTTGTTCATTCTCGATTCCAAAAGTAGTGCTTTCAAGTATCAAACCTTGTATAAGATCGGTGCGCTGTAAAGCAACTTGTAAAGCAAGCCTTCCGCCCATGCTGTATCCGTATAGGAAGAGCGGATATTGAAATTGTTCGGAAATTAGTTTGATGAGATCAGCTGATTGTTCTTTTGATGCAAACCGATAATGCATTTCAGAGCCGTCCGTTTCTCCATGTCCTAATAGATCAATGGTAATCGGATTGCAAAAATCAGAAAGAGAAGGAATCAATTCCTGAAATGATGTGTGGCTACCCATAAAGCCGTGCAAAAGAACTAAAAAAGGTAGTTGTTCTTTGTTTTGATGAATCTCATAGTGATATTGAATTCCTCTGATCTTAATCTTCATTTTCCGAAGATAAAGAGAAATTCCAAAGCTTGTGTCGTTCAATCATAGAATCATCAGCGTCAGTTATACATTCAATTACATGAACACCGGGTTTATCAACATAGCTTTCAAAAGCGTTGGCAAACTGTTCGGGTTTTGATACAAGAGTATGATCCACATTAAATCCCCTACACAAAGAAACGATCCGAACATCCTGAGGAGTCTCAAAAAGCTGATTATGTTTCTTCTTGAATTTATACACGGGCAACATTCGAAAAATAGTACCACCTCCATTATTCAGTACAACTATGATAAGTGGCTCATCAATATTTCTTGCAAGTAACAGAGCGTTAACATCGTGCAGAAAAGCGATATCTCCGATAAACAGAACTCCTGTTTTTTTCAGAACGCTGCTTAATCCTGCCGTTGTAGAAATGATTCCGTCAATTCCGGCAGCGCCCCGGTTTACATAAATTTCCTGTCCTGAAAAGTCAGTAAACAGAGCCAGATCCCGAACAGGAAATGAGTTCGAAAGCATAACAAAACTCTTCTTGGGTATCAGATCACCGGCTTCCTTAAAAATATATCCATCTGTAAGCGGAGTTGAGGGAAGTATATTGTCTACCAAAAAAGAAGAATATTTCTTTGAGACTTTTTTCCATTCTTTAAGCCATTTAGGGGACGCATTTCCATTAATATCAGGAATGGAAAGAGGACTTTTTAAATGGATGGTTCGGTCAGGTGGAGTATCTCCGTCATTTGGCACTTTAATGCTTGCAAAGCTGATTTGGTGAATATCATCACACTCAGAAAGTAATTCTTGCACGCCTTTTGAAATAGGAAATGACCCCGCCCGAATTATCAGGTCTGGTTTAAGTTGATCTCTGAAATCCGGATCTTTTAAAAAACCTGAGTATCCCGGTATAATATGCTTTGAGTTAGGAATGTTAGAGCCCGGTTCGGCAATTACAGGAGCGGATAAAGCACGAGCAAGAGGAGTGATAAATCCAAGTTCTGTTCTGCTGGTTTTGGGACCAACAATTATTAAAGGTTTTTCAGCTGATATAAGTTGAGACCAGAACTTTTCTCCTAAAGCAGTTTCTTCGAGCGTTTGAGAATAATCTGTTTGAGTTCGTTTGGAATGATTAAGATTTTCCTTTTCAATAAGTTTTAAAAAATCAGCTTCAGGCTCAAAGGGTTTATCAAAAGAGAAATTGATATGTGAAACACCTGTAAATTCAGTTGCACATTGAACAGCTTGTCTTGCAGCAACTTCAACTCTTTTTTGGCTATTTGGTTCTGTTCTTGGCTCACCGATCTCATGAAAGAAAACGGGTTGAGTACCAAAGATCTTAATTTGATCAATTGTTTGTGAAGATCCTAAACCTCGTAAGTGTGGCGGTCGGTCAGCACTGGCTATGATCATGGGTGTACCGGAGTTGGTAGCTTCATGAACTGCAGGACTATAATTAGCCAACGCTGTTCCTGATGTGCAAACCAAAACACTGGGAATACCCGAAGCTTTAGCTTGTCCTAATGCTAAAAATGAAGCAGATCTTTCATCTACAGCTATTGTTTTGTTAATTCCGGGATGTGCAGAAAAAGCTAAAGTAAGGGGAGTAGATCTTGATCCTGGTGAAATAACAACATCTCTTACACCTTCCACAAACAGGGATCGGACAAAAAGAGTACTCCAGTAAAAAGCTAAATTTTGAGGCTCATTTTCTTGCATATTCAAGTGCTGAGAGCATTGGGATAAATTTAAGATTGGTCTCTTCCCATTCTTTCAATGGATCAGATCCTTTAACAATACCACATCCCGCATAAAAATTCACTTCATCTTTTTTAATTAATCCACTTCTAATTGCTACAACAAATTCCCCGTCTCCATTTGCGTTTATCCAGCCAACAGGTGCAGCGTACCAGCCACGGTCAAATTCTTCAAATCGGGAAATATACGGAACTGCTTGTTCTCTGGGATAACCACCAACTGCAGGAGTTGGATGCAGGTTTTTTAAGACTTCTGTTTTGGATACTCCTTCTTTTATATGAGCTCTTATAGGAGTGTACAGGTGCTGAACATTAGTGAGTTTCTTGATAGAGGGTAGCTTCGGAATATGTAAGGAATCAGAATAAGATTTCAGATTTTTGAAAATTGCATTTATAACAAATTCATGTTCGTTACGGTCTTTCTTGCTTTTCAGTAATTCATTTTCGAGCTGTGCATCTTCAGACGCGGTTTTTCCTCTTGGAGTGCTACCGGCAAGTCCTTCGGTGAGAATATAATCCTTATTAAAGGATGCGAGTCTTTCGGGAGTACAACCTATAAAACTCGCTTTATCGCTTTGTCGAATTAAAAAGGAATAACAGTCCGGGTACTGATGTCTGAGACGGTTCAAAATGTGAGTATCAGAAACCGAATTAGATGTTTTGATATTTAGTTTTCTTGCAAGTACTATTTTCTCATATAAATTTTGATCAATGTGACTGGTTGCATTTTCAATAGCAAACTTCCAGCCAAAGAATTCTTTAGAATCAGTATCGGGCAATGTAACCGTTTGATTATTTACATATTCAGATTCCGTTTCGTAGGTATCTGTAGAACATAATTCATTCAAATAATCCAGTTTCTTGTAAATATTGTTTGCTACACTTTGGACTGTATCGTCAGAACTCAGTTTGAATGTAACTGTAAGCAGACAAAGTGAACCATTCACAATAACAGACCATTCAGGTAGAGTAAAGGAAGCTGCGCCAAATTCAGACCAATCTTTGCTTACGTTATGATCGTGAAAAGAAAATCCTCCGAATAAATGGGGAGCTGTTTTGGAATGAGAAAGCTTAGAATAATGAAAAATCTCATTGATCAATTTTTTACCTGACTGAGAAGCATCTTTAAATCGGTTAGTACCGGTTGTTTGGATTCGGGATACTTCTCCTGCTGCTGCAATAGAAAATTCCTCAGAAGGTTTTTCCCAGTAATATTCAAATGATGATTTATCAGGGCTTTGCTCCAGTACAGCCAGTACATCAACTCTTTGAATCGGAAAAGAAAGAGAAAAGTACTTTTTTGATCCTTTCCTGAATAACTTAATAGCATTACTGATCTGCATTGAAAGTTCCTGCTTACTTATCTGATAATCAAATAAGGAGGTCAGAGAATGATTTTGCAAACGATTTTGAGGCATAAAAGCCTTATCCGTAATTAACTTTCAATTTAAATTGAAAATAAGAATAGATAAGCCAAATCCCAAGAAAAACTACTGAATTAAATCAACAAGAGAGTTAAATACAGAAGTTTAAACTATTGAGCGTCATCATCTTCACCGGAAGCGAAGGGGCTTTTAATACCTATTTCATTGAGATCATATTCGGCAAGTTCAAAAAAATATTCCCAGGCAGCTTCACTTTTTCCGTTTTCATCAACCCAGGTAGGATGGCTTTGCTTTATTAACCCAACAGCTCGTTTAGCATATTTGATACGTTCCTGTTCGTCTTTAATACGGGGAAGTGCTGCAATCATCAGATCGAGATTATAGCCACAATCAAAGTCTTTTGGTTTTTTTTGGTCGATGAACATCTTGGAAGGAATTTTAAGTTTTATTAAAAGTATGAAATTATTGAACTATTATAAATCATAATCTCAGTTTATATGATCTATGAAGATTTGATTATCTGTTATATTTCAAATCATAATCTTTTGCTGTAACGCACATTCTCAGGATAACTCAGAAGATACCGAAAAACCACTGCACGTGCTTCAGTTTGAGGTGTTAGGCTATGGTGGGCTTTATTCATTAAATTTTGAACGAATAACAGCCAGACCAGCTGTTTTAAGAATGGGAATCTCATATCTGAATTCCGATGGATATATGGGTTTCAACGGTTTTACTTTTCCGATGTCTGTTACAGACTTGCTTGCTATGGATAAAGATTCATTTGCAGAGCTTGGTGCTTTTATGACATTAAGCACAATGGATCAAAAGTTTGATGTTTGGCTTGGGCCCAGCTTTGGTTTTCGTGAGCAAAATCTTCAAAGAGGAGATGGAATGGTCAGGTTTTTCATTTCTCCCGGTTACTCCACCCGATATAAAGAGTTTTTCATCACAGGAGGTTTGTCTTTTGGAAAGGGATTATAAGAAAATCTGTTTAGCAGTTCATTTCACTCCGTAATATTCCTTAGCTTTAAGGAAATAAATAATCTGAATAATTAGAATGTATTACAACTCAGTAATTGAAGCAGTAGGAAATACTCCTCTGGTAAAACTTCAAAAAATAGCTAAGAATGTACCCGGAACCGTATTGGCTAAAGTAGAATATTTCAATCCGGGACAAAGTATTAAGGATCGTATTGCCATTAAAATGATTGACGATGCTGAAGCTAAGGGATTGATCAAACCCGGAGGAACTATTATTGAAGGTACATCCGGAAATACAGGAATGGGTTTGGCTCTTGTTGCCATTCAAAGAGGGTATAAGTGTATTTTCACTACTACGGATAAGCAAAGCCAGTCGAAGGTAGATATTTTAAAAGCGTTGGGTGCAGAAGTGATCGTTTGTCCGACCAATGTGGAAGCAGATCATCCTGACAGTTACTATTCAACTTCTAAGCGTTTAAGTGAAGAAACACCTAATTCATATTACCCTAACCAATACGATAACCTGAGTAATACACAGGCGCATTATGAGAGTACGGGACCGGAACTTTGGGAACAGACAGAAGGAAAGATCACTCACTTTGTAGCCGGAATGGGAACAGGGGGTACTATTTCAGGAACTGCAAAATTCTTAAAAGAGAAAAACCCGGATATTAAGATCATTGGTATTGACAGTGTAGGATCTGTTTACAAGAAATATTTTGAAACAGGTGAATTTGATGAAAATGAGATCAAGCCTTACATGACGGAAGGGATCGGTGAGGATATTATTCCTGAAGCAATAAATTTCGAATATGTTGACGAAGTTATTCAGGTGAACGATAAAGATTCTGCATTAATGACCCGAAGGTTGTCAAAAGAAGAGGGTTTATTTGTTGGATGGTCATGTGGTTCTGCTGTAAAAGGAGCACTGGATTTTGCAAAAGAATATCCGCTAGGATCGAACGATGTTATGGTAATAATACTTCCTGATAGTGGAACCCGTTACATTGGTAAGATTTACAATGATGAATGGATGGAAAAACAAGGATTTTTAGATTAAAATATTATGGCAGAACAAAACCAAACAATGAACCCGGGACAAATGGAGATCGAACTCAAAGAAGATGAGGCTACCGGGACGTATTCAAATCTCGTGATGATCACTCATTCTCCATCAGAGTTTATTTTAGATTTTATCGCAGTTATGCCGGGTGTTCCAAAAGCAAAAGTAGTAAAAAGAATGATCTTGACACCTGATCATGCAAAAAGACTAGCAAATGCATTGAACGATAATGTGAAGAAATTTGAAGATGAGCATGGAGCTATTAATTCAAGTAAGGAAAAGGTAGATATACCAATGTACAGAGGACCTGTACCTGAGGCTTGATTATTTTTTTGCAGAAATAAGCAGAAATAACCCCACTAGAAAGAAACTTATGTGAGCTATAGAGGCTGCTAAAGCAGGGCTGATAGCTCCATAGTATCCGAATGGTTCTGCAATCTTCATAAATGCAAGATATAGAAAACTAATAGCTAGTCCTGCAGCCAGATAAACGCCTTTGCCACCTCTGCGCCTGACCGAGGCCACAGCGAATCCTACAATAATTACAATAATTATAGAGAGTGGGTATACCAATCTTCCGTAAAACTGAACCTTAGGCATATTTACGTTTCCTGCACCGCTGCGTTCTATGGAGTTAATATAATTTATTGCTTCAGCATACGTCAGTTGGTAAATATCTGAGGTAGATCTGGATAAATCCCTTGGGAAAATATTAAGTGTAGTGTCAATTTCGGAAATACTAGATTCCGAATATCCGGCTTGTGTAAATTCCCTTACTGTGACAGTTTTCAACTTCCAGTCTTTACCTTCATCATTCCAAACCATTTGATTTGCAGAAATCGTTTTTTTGATACCAATGCTATCACTGTTGGTTAATTCTATTCTATAAGCAATATCCTGATTCGAATCATAATAATTGACACTTAAAATTGAGTTTTTTGAAAGTTGTCTGTAGATATGATTTCGGTCGATAGACTCTGTTCTCTTTTTTAAGTATTTCTTTTCGAAAGAATTCTTTGCTTCATTCGAATTTGGGATAATATTTGAATCTAAAAAGCTAATAGTTCCTGCACAGAAAACTGCAAAAACGAGATAAGGAACGATCAATCTGTAAAGGCTTATTCCTGCCGCTTTTAAAGCAGTAATCTCTAATCTTTCTGATAATTGTCCTGTTAAAAATAAACAAGCAGTGAATACTGCAACAGGGAGGATAAGGCGAGTCATTTCAGGAATATAATTCAAATAATAATCGCCCCAAATTTCATTCATTTGAGCTCCTTTGTCGGTATAATCATCGCTGTTTTCCGAAAAGTCAATCATTATAAAAATGAATACCAATACCATAATTACAAAAAGTGTAATGGTAAATAGCCTGAAAATGATATATCGGTCCAGCTTATTGATCATTTCTTGAAAAAATATCGGTTATTCTAAATTCGGTTGATAAACGGATTAGCAAAACTATTCCGATAAACGAGAATACTATATTAAATGACCACATTCCTACAAATGGTGATATAAAGAGTCGATCAGCTAGCTTTTCTCCTTGTATGAGAGAAATCCAGTAAAAAGTAAGAATCACCGTGCTAATTATTGCAGCAACTCCAAAGTTTCCTCGTTTCGTCATTATTCCAAGAGGAGCTCCCAAAAGTATAAACACAATACAGGCGAAAGGGATAGAAACCTTTTTATGAATTTCAACCAGATACCTGTTCATGCTTTTTTTCCTAAAGGATATATTGGCATGAAGGTTCTGCAGACTGGCCTTATAGTCATTGAGATCAGATATAGAAGATTGTAATAACTTCATTTGGCTCAGGTAGTTATCCTGATAGTTTGCAGTAACAGATGAAGTAACTAAAGTGGTATCTGTATTAGGGTTAGTTTCTATTCTGCGTCGATAATTTTTTGACCCTTCCGGACTGGAAATTGGTAACGTTTTATCAAGGTTTGATAACTGTGTGTAATGTTTATCTATATCTTTATGCAAAGAATCTACAATTACTTTCATAGATTGTATATTCATTGTGCGGTCACTTCTGTTTCTTCTATTAGGGTCGGATTTCTCAAACGCGAGATCTGCCAGATCAAAAGTTATTCTATGCTCTTTAAATTTTGAAATCTCTAAAGTAGTTTTACTTCGGTTAGAGGTAGAAGGAAATTTTTGCATATTTCCATCAAATAGAAAAAGTGAAAGCATGCTGCTGTTCTCGGAAATTAAGTATCCCTTTTTCGCTTTTATAAAAGCTTGGTCAGTATTTCTTGTAGCCTCCTGAAATAAAGTTATTCCATACAAGCTATCAGTTTTGTTATCAATTACATCTACTAAGATAATATAACCGTCTATACCGTCGTAAAACTCGTTAGGCTTTAAATCGAATCCGGGTTTTTTTAATCTGATGTCAATAAAAAGAGATCGAGATTTGTGGTTTGCTTCCGGGAGCAATTCATTCGAAAACCAAGCTAAAGCCAAACAAAGCAATATGCTTGCTGTTAATACTGGCAGAATTACTTTCAGCGGATGAACACCGGAAGCCCGGATAGCTGTGAGTTCCTGAAGTTCTGAAAATTTCCCAAAAGCCATCAGAGTTGCAACAAGCACTGCCATGGGCGCTGCCAGAACAACCATGTAAGCTAAATTTGTAAAAATAAGCTCAAAAATTATTCTTAATGGAATATCTTTTCCAATAAGTTGGTCGATGTTGAGGATCAAAAACTGCATCAACAACAAAAACATCAATGTAAAAAAACAGAACAAAAAGGGACCAATATGCTTTTTTAAAAGGTCAATTTGAAGTTTGTTGATAAATTTTCTCAGCATTGAATATTTTTAAAGTACTAATCTCGTTTTCTACACGTAAAGAAAAGGAATTTATTGGATGAAAATATATAAAGGTTTGTAGATTTAAACTTTTAAGATAAGCGAATATATGTTATTATCGTTGCCAATTCGAATTCTAAAGAAGTTGTACAGCCTATAAATAAATTGCTACTAAACTAAGTTTTAAATCTACAGTTTTAGCTGTCTTTTGAATCAATCAACTAGGCTTTTATTTACTTCAGCGATCCTTCTCTGTGGCTCGGTGTTTTTTTCCTCATGGAATAGCTACGCCCAACAAAGAACGGTAATTGATACGTCCAAAGTTGTCGCTGATACCTCTCTGATTGGAATTAAGTTTTATTTTCCTTTTAAATCATATCCGGTCAGTAACTTCTCGGGTAGAAAAATCCCTAAAATTTATCGGTTATCTGAAAATGATTTCAATACCCGAGTTTCCTGGGACACGCTTTCTACCTATAAAATTCAACAACAGATCAGTGGGACCTCTGTCTTAGTTCCGGGATTTTATAGTTTTGAGAATTATGCAGCTCAAAAGAAAGAAACTCAGAAAAGAGAGCTTTCCCGCTTGCTGATACAAGAAGGAAAAAAGGAAGAACAACAGGGAAGAGGCCTTTTGGATTTCAGCCTAAGGATTCCCGGAGGAGAAAACTCAGCATTTACTTCAATTTTTGGAAAACCAGAGGTTAACTTAAGAGTTAATGGTTCTGCTAATATGAACGTAGGAGCTTCAATTCAAAAGGTAGAAGATCCCAATATCCCTGAAGACCAGCAGAAAAGAGTGGATCCTACTTTTAATCAGAATCTGCAGTTAAACATTCAAGGTAGTATTGGAGATAAACTGACCATAGCAACGGATTGGGATACAGAGAGAACATTTGATTATCAAAACCGACTTAAAATCGCATATACCGGGTATGAAGATGAAATTATAAAAAGCATCCAATTGGGTAACGTTTCTATGGAAACCGGAAATTCTCTGGTAAAGGGTGGTGGTGCTTTGTTTGGGATAAAATCTGTTGCTGAATTAGGACCTCTGAGAGTGACATCAGTGTTATCTCAACAAAAGGGAGAAAGTAAAAGTCAGTCAATTACAGGCGGTTCTCAGGAAGTTCAATTTGAATTGCGTCCGACTGATTATGACGATGATCAGCACTTCTTTGTTGATTTCTATAACCGTCAACAGTTTGAAAGTAATATGCTAGACGCACTTCCAAGAACGATTCAGGAATTCCAGTATCCCCAAATGAATGTTTGGATAGAGGACGCAACAGGAGCAGCGCCCGGCGCGTCTGTTCGAGCATATGCATTTGTTGATCTTGGGGTAGTAGAAAATCCGGACGGATCTTTCGAGCCACCAAACCCTGAAAATGATCGAATTGATGATCAGAAACTGGAAGACCGAAGGAATAATAATTCTGTTCAAACTGATGATCTGAATTTAAAGGGAAGCGTTCAGCCGGGTAGTTATTATATAAAATTGAAACGGGGTGAAGATTACGAATTCAATGAAGCCTTAGGGATCATCAGCTTAAAAAGAAGAGTGGGAAGCAATGCTACCTTAGCTGTTTCTTTTTCATATTCTACATTAGATGACCCGGGTAATATTGTTGAAGTGGGAGACCTTGAACCAAAAAATGGAGGTATAACATATTTAAAGTTACTTAGGCCCAGAAACCTGACACCTGATAAATTTGCATGGGAGTTAACTATGCGAAATATATATTCCTTGGGAGTTACTAACGTGACACAGGAAGGTTTAACGTTTGATTTTGAGATCACTAAAGACAATCAGTCGATTAACAGAATTCCGGGACGTACCCCAACACTTTTGGAAGATCTTGGTTTGGATCTTCAGGATTCCCAACAAGCATTGGGTAAAGATGGCAAAATAGATTTTGACGGGCTTAGGTTCGATCCTTTTACAGGGAAAATTATGTTTCCGTATTTGGAACCTTTCGGAGCCAGAATTGATACTTTGATTTCAGGTTTACCCACAGATGAATCTGAATTGGTATTTGATTCCCTCTATTCGGCAAAGAAAGACATTGCTTTTGAAAGTACCCAAAACAGGTTTTATGAGATCAGTGGTAATTCTAAAGGAGGGGTTTCAAGTTCGTTTTTTCTGGGCGACCTTGTGGAAGGATCAGTAAAGGTTTTTGCAAACGGAGCAGAACTTATTGACGGTGTTGACTACGAAGTTGATTATTCCTTCGGAAGTGTGAGCATTCTAAATGAAAAGTTTTTAGCTCCCGGACAAAATCTACGTGTTGAATATGAAAACAATCAGTTTTTCTCTATCGGTCAAAAGAACTTTACAGGGGTAAGAGCAGAGTATTTTGTTTCCGATAATATCAGTTTAGGAAGTACTTTTTTCCGATTAAACGAGCAAACTCTTTCTGAGAAAATCAGAATCGGAAATGAACCTATTAATAACACAGTAATTGGATTAGATGCTAATGCAGAATTCGATACACCCTGGCTTACCCGTTTTATTGACAGAATCCCTCTTTTGCAGACAAGGGCAGAATCTAATTTCAGCGTAAGCGGAGAATTTGCCCAACTCAGACCTGGAGTAGCTCAAACAAACGCTGTAAGGGATGCTATTGACGATGGAATTTTATTCGAAGATGAGGAAAACGGTCTTTCTTTTATAGATGACTTTGAAGGTGCAGAGTTTAGTATTCCGTTTAAAATTGCTTCCCGATGGAACCTCTCCAGTGCACCTGCAGCTGTACCGGGGCATGATACTGATTTTGAGGATAATCAAAATCCTGCTCCCGATCTGATGTCTAAGATAGCACGTTCTGATCTTCGGGCACAGTTTGCGTGGTATGAAATTCCAAGAAACGTATCAAATATTTTAGGCAATGTTCAGGTTACTCCGGAATCCAGACCGGTATTTGTCAGAGATGTTTTCAGAGGAAGAGAAACAAATAACCCACAGGAAGAGATCATAACTCCATTGGATGTCTATTACAATCCAACTAAAAGGGGACCGTATAATTATAATCCGGATTTAAAAAACAAGCTAGAAAATGAGCCTGAGGATATGTGGGGTGGAATGACGGCAATTTTACCTACCGGACAGGAAGATCTTACTCAAAACAATATTGAATTTCTGGAATTCTGGGTTCAAACTGTTTTACCGGATGGTCGGGAACCGGATGCACAGGACATCAACGAAGATTATGCTGGTAAAATTTATATTGATCTGGGAATAATTTCTGAGGATGTAGTTCCCAATAGTGTTTCTAATTCAGAGGATGGCTTGGCTCAAAACATTTCAAGTTTAGAAAAAGACGCTGCAGGAAGATCTTACATACCCACTATTCCTACTCCTCCTCAGGGACAGTTTTCAAACGAAAACAGAGATCTTGAAGATGTGGGGCTTGATGGAGTTCCAAATGAAGATGGTTTCAATGCTGAAACGACTGAAAAAGTCCTTTTCGCAAGCTTCCTCGCAGATATGGAAGAAGCTTATGGGCTTAACAGTCCTGAGTATCAGGAAATAGAGTCAGACCCGTCTAACGATGATTATGTGTATTACGGGGAATCTAAAGTAGACGGACTGAAACTTCACGAACGTTTTCATAGAGTAAGAGGCTATTATGACGGAAATACACCTGTTGCAGGGGGGGATAAACGAGCCGTTACAAATAAACCAGAGAAAGAGGGATTGATTACCCAGTCAAATGTTGAGATACAAAACGCTTATTTTCAATATGAGATAAATTACAATCCTGCTGATTTTGACAATCTGGAAATCGGTTCAGACAGCACCTTTATCGTTGATAAAGTAGGAGGAGGAACTCAGGAAAGTACATGGAGATTAATTCGAATTCCACTTAATGAATTCACTCGTAAAGTGGGTAATATTAATGGTTTTCAGAATATCTCATATATCCGTTTATGGATGTCAGGATATAAAGAACCTTTCACAATGCGTTTCGCTACTTTTGAATTTGTAGGAAGTCAATGGAGGGAGGCTGAAAATATTACGGAGTCCAGAGGAAGTGTCTCTGATTTTAAAGTTGCTACAGTAAACATAGAGGAAAATGCAAGCAGATCTCCAATCCCATATCGACAACCCGAGGGGGCTATCAGAGCAGTAAACAGAGGAGCTCAGTCTCAAACACTGGCGAATGAGCAGTCTCTTGTACTTCAAACAGAAGGATTAGGATCTCAGGAAATTAACTTTGTGAAAAGAGTATATCCCGGTGGTTTGAATTTCCTTAATTATTCAAACATTAGAATGTTTGTGCATGGAGAAGGTTATGAGAACCGAGAAGATGCAGAACTTGTAATAAGAATGGGAACAGATCTCGACAACGATTTTTATGAATACAGACAACCTGTAACTCCAAGTGATCCTAACTTTAATTTTGGTTCATATGATCCATCAGAAGGAGGCCGGCTTAATTCAGAAGCAGAAGAAGTATGGAAATACGACAAAAACAGTATGAATATCGTTATTTCTGCTTTCAACGTTTTAAAAGAGGAAAGAAGAAATAACAACGGAGATCCCTCTGAAATTTACAAAGGGGAATCGGCTTTGCCTGATGGTATGGCACCTGGAGCAGTTATATCTATAAAAGGAAATCCATCGTTAGATCGTGTTTCGGAATTTGCTATAGGTATAAGAAACCCTCATGATATGAACAATTCTGATCCGGACGCTCCGGGAACACCTGTATTGGATGCTGAATTTTGGGTAAATGAGCTAAGAATATCCGGCTTTGATAATGAAAATGGGTGGGCTGCAAATGGAAAAGCAAGTTTGAAACTAGCCGATTTTGCAACAATGAATGCAAATGTAACAAGGCAAACTACCGGCTTTGGTGGTCTGGATTCCCGGTTGGGGCAACGTAGTGTTTCCGATAATTTAGGATATTCATTAAGCTCGACTGTAAATCTGCATAAGTTAATTCCCGATCGTTTTGGTTGGTCTTTTCCTGTAACGGTTTCTGCAAGGAGGAACTCTTCTACACCGAAATTTTTACCCGATCGCGGTGACATTCGACTGGATGATTTTATAGATGCTGAACGAGCCAGAACAGATATTCCGGATTCTGAAATAGAGCAAAATGTGAACGAAAAGATTGAGGAAGTTCAAACAGTTACCGAAGGATATTCATTGAATGTATCGAATATTTCAAAATCTAATTCTGAAAGTAAACTTGCACAATACACCATAGACAGAATGAAGTTGAGCTATGTGTACAATGAAGGAACTTCCAGAAATCCACAGCTGGCTCTTCAGAATAACTGGAATTACTCAACGACTTTAAATTACGGGCTTACTTTTCCACGGGTGAAACTTTTCAGACCTTTCAGGTTTACTGAACAGTTACCGGGGTTGAGTATTCTTTCAGGATTGAGAATAGGTTATATGCCATCGAGCATAAATGCCTCAACGAGCGTTTCCAGAAGCTACGACGAAAGGCGCAGAAAGATTTTGGGAGATAATACCATTCAGCCTATTCAGCAAACTCATTCATTTACACAAAAGACGAATTTTGGATTCAATTATAACTTTACGCCTTCCATAACAACTTCTTTTCGATCGAACACAAATTTTGATCTGTCGAATATCGGAATTGAAAATTCAAATCAAACAGGAGTTGATAGTCTTCGTTTCCAGGTGAAACCTACTTTTGATGTATTCAATGAAATTCTTAGAACGGATTCTGTGTCCGCAAGAAGATCAAGTTACTCAGAGTCTTATACAGCCAGTTGGAGGCCAAAACTAAATACAATTAAGGCATTAGACTGGATTACTTATAACGCTTCTTATTCAGGCGGATTTCAATGGAATAACAGTCCTCGTGGATCAAATCTTGGGGCAAGAATTTCAAACACTTCTGATCTTACAAATACATTCAAATTCAATGTAGGTAAGATTATTGACGGGATCGGGTTTGTAGACGCAATGAGGGATAGTGATAAACAAGAATCCACCAGAAGAAAAAACAGCAAACCGGCCGCCGACGATACAAAATCGACCGGAGGGATAAACATTCTGAAAGACACTCAGTTTGTTGGAAGAAAACTAGTTTTGGCTCTTTTCAGTATGAAAACCATTGATTTGAACTATCGAAAAGGAAAAAGCTCAAGTCAGCAGGGCTATGGAGGTCAATCACAGTTCTTCTATGCTTTTGGTGATCAAAATTCAGGTTCTTTCTCTCCGCCATTTGGTTATCGTACAGGTTTAGATGAGAGTATTTCCAGAGATCAATTAGTAAGGAATAACAACAGCCCATTAGCTATAAATAAAACGTACTCTGATAATCTGACACTGGGAACAACTCTTAAATTATTCGAAAACATTTCAATTGATCTGGATTGGACTACCCGTTGGGATGAACGGACTACAGAAACAATCACTTATTCAGAATCGGACAATTTCAATTCCGTAAGTATTTCATCCGGAGATATTAATTCTTCAGTATGGGCTTTCGGGTCTGGTTATGAAGATTTCTTTCGTTCACAACTACGGACCGCTTTTCAGGATTTAGACGGTGGAGTTATAGATGATGAAAATGGAAACAATGACGGCAGAACCGTATTGAACAGAGTTACGTTACAGGATGATTTCAGAAATTCTTATTTATCAGGAAATACTTCGGGGGTTGGGCAAAAGGAATTCACTCCTATTCCTAAACCTAACTGGCGCGTAACCTGGCAGGGTTTTGAGAAGTTTATTCCTTTTTTGGGTGATAATATGAACCGTGCATCACTCACACATAGTTATAAAGGGACTTATCGACTCGGATGGCAGTTTATAAATCAGTTTGGAGAACCCACTTCTCAGAATGTTGGTGGAATTACGATCAATGATAACAGAGATAAGTTTGAGCCGGCTTCTATTAATATAGATCAGAGGTTCAGTCCGCTGATTCAGTTAAATATAACCTGGAAGAATGCACTTAAAACCGATTTTGGATATGAAACGAGTAAACTAACCAGCTTTGCCTTATCGAGTAAAACAGTTTCTGAACGTAAATCCAAAGGATTTAAAGTAAATCTGAATTACACATTCCGAAAAGTGTCCATACCGATCTTTCCGAATATTAAAAACAACATTGATGTGGCAATAAGCGGAAACTTCAGTGAAGATTCCGACCAGAATTTTATTCTGGTGAATGATATTATTACGGCATTCCAAAATTTTAATGAAAATGGTACAGATGTAGATGCTTACGAATTCACCCCTCAGAACGAGACAGGGCAGAAGCGATATAATGGATCATTGGTTATTGGTTATCGTATTTCGAGTACCATAAATTCTAATTTTGAATACACCTACAATCGAATTATTCCAAAAGGGTCATCTATTCCTCCACGAACAAATCAGGAAATCCGATTCAATATAAGAATAGCTATTCAGTCCAGATAAGTGTGAGAGAATAACGAATATTGAACATTTAATACTGAATGTTGAGATGGTATAAGTATTCATAATAGTATCACAAACTGCGTTTAACATCTTCTCCCTTACTTTTATACTTTGTTGGTAACTGGCCTTTTTCCTTTCCTTTCATGAGCTTAAGAAAAGTTTGGAATCACATGTTCTCCAATATCTTCTATCAATTCATTTGCTGGTCGTGAACCATACTTTAAATTAAGGATTACGTGATTTACACCATACGATTCTAATAATTTCAAATGAGCATTTAAATATTCAGTTCCCGATTTGAACCCTAGGTGGATGGGTGTCGGTTTGCTTTTTGAATCTATAGTCACATCAACATATAAAGATTGCATAAAGGGCTTCCATTTTTTTTCAACTTTAGTCAACGATTCTCTCCATTGTTGCAATACCAAATCCAAGGTTTTGAAATCTCTAGGATAATAGAGCCAACCATCTGAATGTTCTGCAATCCAGTCTAGTGACTGTCCGGAATGACCTGTTACAAGCATTGGTGTTTTCTTATAATATTTTGGCAGCAGATCGATTCCTCCATTTGTATTGCCATAAAACTTAGACTCATACTTAGGAAAATCACCTTGCAGTGCTTTGATGTAATGAAAACTGTCTCTAAATAACTCTGATTTATTTTCTAACTGCTGATCAAATGCAGGGTATTCAATTGGCCGGTCTCCAGATGCGACACCCAAAACCAATCTTTCGTTTGATAGTATTTGAAGACTGTTTATCGCTTTAGCGGTATGAACAGGATGACGCAAAGGCAGAATGATGCTTGCAGAACCTAGTGCAATTTTCTTGGTCTGATTCATTATGTGAGTCATATAAACCCAAGGATCATAAAGTTGCCCGGCATCTCCAAAGGTTGGATCATTAAATGGAACATCTCGAAACCAAAGCGCTTTAAAGCCCAATTCTTCTGCACGTTTAGCGAGTTGTTCTTGATTTTCCATTTTAGCAATTGCCCCACTATATGCTTCTAATGGGAATACCAACCCTAAGGTTAATTTTCCTTTGGATGCTATTTTAGAATAAACACTCATCTTTCATTCCAAAATTTTGCTTGTTTCAGAGATCAATTGATCGATTTTATCCTGATTGTAAGCGTCGTTATGTGCGTTAGAATAATCTCCTTGGTCATTATCAAAGTATTTTCCGTTGTTTGGTGCGTGCTTTTCTGCAACCGCTAATTCAACTAAAATATCGGCTCCTTTATCAGCCGGTGACCAATGACGTCCAAAAGCTTCTTGAACCATTTTAGTATTTAAAAGTGAACCTGGATTTACTGCAATTGTGATTACTCCGGGATGATTTTGTGCAAAAGCAAAACTCCACATCGTCAATGCTAATTTACTTTGGGCATAGGCTTCATTGCTCGAAATTTGTTCTTTTCCTGCTAGTGCATCCATTGAAACGGTTGCTTGAGCGGCCGAACTTAGATTGATGATTCTTGGCGAATCGCTATTTTTAAGAATGGGCAATAATCCGTTAGTAAGGAGGTAAGGAGCTAAATAATTGACGGCAAAACGCATATCTAATCCATCTTGATTTTGTTCAATACGACTCTTGAATACTCCTGCATTATTGATCAATATATCAATAGATGAAAACTCATTTGATATGTCGGAAATCATTTTGTTGACGCTATCAAAATCAGATAGATCCGATACAAAACCGCTGATACGATCATTATTTGTTATTTCTTTGATTTCTGAAATCGTGTTTTTAAGTTTCTCGGAATTTCTTCCGTGCACAATTATTTTATGTCCATTTTCAGCCAGTTTAGTTGCAGTTAACTTACCAACGCCATCTGTGCTTCCTGTAATTAGTATTGTTTTCATCTTAATTAATTTTGATGGTTCCGTTTGTTCTGATGTAAAGAATAACGCTATTATTCGCAGTTGAAAGAGTATGAATGGCTTTGTCTGTTGAGCTAAAAGAACTTCCGGCGTCTAACAATTTTGTTTCTTGATTTTGAGGAAGTGTATAATTCAGATCACCTTGAATGACAATCGCATGAAACTCTGTACCGTCTGATTGTATGCTACCATTAAATTCTTTAGGGAGATTCACAAAAAGTCCTTTAGATCCATTGGCATTCCATAGAAAACTCATTTCAGCTTGACTATTGGCATCTATCCAATTAGTCTTTTCGCTGTCTAACCAAACTACATTTGAAGCGTCAATATTGATAGGACGCTCTCCGTTGTCAAATGCTGCTTCAATAGGTTGCACCAAATAAGGTCCTCTGTCAATTTCTACTAAAGCTATATTTTCTTCACCTTGAGCAGCGGTAATATGCGATTCTCCTTTGGGTTGTGTCCAGAAACTGCCAGGTTTCATCCACATGCTTTCTGCGGCAGGGTCGTCGTTGTGGATACTGCCTTTAATAACAACAGCTCTATACGTTGCATTATGGATATGTGGAGGTGAAGAAAAGCCGTTAGCAAACTTTGCGAGAAATCCGGTTGCAACTTCACTGTTTCTATCTCCCCAAATGGTTCCGGCTTGCGGGCTTTTGTGTCCTCTTGCAGGATTTAATTTTTCCCAAACAATTTCAGAGCTTAGTACCACCTTATTTGTCGGGTTTTCAATCTGTTCCAACCTATTGTGTTCAGCTTCAATATCTTTCTTTTTGTTTTGATTGCAAGAAACCAACAACAATAATGAGAAGATAAACGGTATATATGCTAATCTTAAATTCATAATATTACTTTTTAATTTTCAACTACTACTTTTCCTATTGCATTTCCGCTTTCAAGATATTCATAAGCTTCTCCAGCCTCTTCCATTGAAAACTTTTGTTCATCAAGTAAAGGTTTTACTGCTCCAGCCTCTATAATTTTAGTTAATTCCCTTAAGATCTCGCCGTGCTTCTCTTTTTTATAATTATGGATCATTGGAATGAGCATAAAGACCACGTTAAGCGTTAAACCTTTAAAATGAACAGGGGATAGATCAAGCTCTAGTAATGAAACTGTTGTAGAAATTTGTGCATTTAAGGCTGCTGCATCAAAGGATTTTTTCAAGTTTTCTCCGCCCACAGTATCAAACACCACATCAAAACCATTTCCACTGGTATGTTTATTTACGTACGCTTCAACATTTTCTTTTTTAAAATCTATAGAGGATGCCCCATAACTCTCAATAACTTTCATTTGCTTTTCCCCACTACCTGTTGCAGCAACCTTAGCTCCAAAATGTTTGGCCAATTGAACGGCTAAATGACCAACACCCCCAGCACCTCCATGAACTAATACGTTGTGTCCATTTTGAACGTGAGCACGGGTCAAACCTTCATAAGCGGTGATACCTACTAAAGGAATTGCAGCTGCTTCACGCATCGTTATATTTTTAGGTTTATGAGCAATCAATCTGTAATCAGGAGCGATATATTCTGCTAATGTTCCCTGTAAATCTCCAAGACCACCTGCACAACCGTAAACTTCATCACCGATAGAAAAGTTGGTTACGTCCTTTCCAGCTGACTCAACAGTCCCGGCAAAATCCATTCCCAGAATAGCCGGACTTTTAGGGGAAAAAGGAAGATTTTCTCCCATGCTTTTTATCATTGTATCAACTGTATTGACGCTAGATGCTGAAATTTTTACTAAAACCTGATTTTCTTTTAAAGATGGTTTTTCAGTTTGACCTGATTCAAAGTTTGAATTTTCCCCATACTCTTTCAATAACATTGCTTTCATTATATACATATTTATTTACTATACTTTTTATAGTTGCTAACTTATATATAGTTTTATATCATTGCAATAACGGTCAAAAAGGATAGTATAAATTTATGGAAGTAAAAGAGCCTGAAAAGTTGAGTTTTAAAGGTAGTGAGTACCCTTGTTGTACAAGCCTCACTATGGGAATTATAGGTGGTAAATGGAAAACGGTAATTTTATATCATTTAATAAATAAAACGCTTCGTTATAATGAGTTAAGAAAAGAGATGCCTACAGTTACTGAAAGAACTTTAAGCTTACAATTAAAGGCGCTGGAAGAAGATGGATTGGTTAATCGGAAGGTTTATACTTCAAAGCCACCCTTAAAAGTAGAGTATTCATTAACTGAATTTGGTAATACCTTAATTCCCTTAATTCAATCTATTGCGGATTGGGGAGATTTTGTGGCTGAAAATTATTCTGAATGATTTTTTTATAAACAAGTCCAATGTCCACTGGATTTATTTCAACTCACTCACATCATCGATAAAATAACATTGGTCCCATTTCTTCATTCCTATTTTAGGGTAATAGTTTACTGCTTTAGGTGCAGCCAATAAGATTAATTTTGCTTTGGGTGATTCTAATTTAGTACGTCTTATTAGTTCTTTACCGATTCCCTTTTTTTGATAAGATTGGTCAACTGCTAAGTCAGATAAATAGGTGCAATACATAAAATCCGTTAAAGACCTTGCTACTCCGATCAATACATTGTTTTCTCTGGCTGTAATAATCAAATTTCCGTTTTCTAACATTTTGAGAATTCTTTCGGGTTCGTTTACAGGTCTTCTTTCTCCTAAAGTTGATTTATTAAGTACTTCAATAAATTCTTGAGGCGATAGGTTGTTTTCTATTTGATACTTTATCATTTATTCTATTATGTATTTACTTAGTTAACCTGATTAAAACGAGAGTTTTGGAACTTAGTAAACAAAATGAATCCCAACCCACCAACACTTAAAATCAAGCACAAATACCCCAGCCAATCCCCAAATTTGGTATAAATGGTTTTGGTGGATTTTGATGGAACATCGAAAGTGAATCCGGTTCGTTCCCAGTAGTTGGTTTTTTGGAGTACATTACCTTCAGGATCAATAATGCCGGAAAATCCGTTGTTCGCACTTCTCACGATCCAACGATCAAATTCAATGGCTCTTAATCGGGCGTATGCAAAATGCTGATAATGTCCGCTGGTATTTCCCCACCATCCGTCGTTGGTAATAATGGTTATAAAGTCAGCTTCGTCTTTTACAAATTCACGAATCCATGAAGGATACACAGAATCGTAGCAGATCAAACCCTGAGTGGTAAAACTATTTGTTTTAAGGGAAGTGGCTTCCAGACCTTTGCCAAATCCGGCAATGTTACCCCAATCCAGCCAACCGAAAACATCTATATTATTGAAGAACTCCACGAATGGGAACCGTTCAACGACTGGTACCAAGTTATGTTTGTCGTAACGGGTGCGTGTTCCATCCTCGTTAACGAAAAGAGTAGCATTAAAGTAATTCCTTGCCTTTCCATTAACCATATCTCTATACAAAGTTGGAGGCTCTTCATACAGTTCAAATAAACCGGTTCCGGTAATCAATGAAGCATTCCAAGCTTGTGCTGAATCTGAAATACTTAAAGCCGTTCTGGAATTCATGTAAATTCCTGCATCAACCGCATTTTCAGGCCATACAATAAGTTCGGTGTCATCTGTTATCACTTTATTCGTGATGCTGAAAAGACTGTCCATCAACACAGAATGGCTGCCTAATCCACCATGACTTTCATAAGAATCATGATTGGGTTGAATGACAGCTACGCTGGTTGTTTTGATCGCCGGTTCTTCAGTAGAGCCTAAAAACATCATGAGTGAAATTCCGGATGGTAATAGCAGGGCAAAAGTAGCAGCCAGAGCAATAGATTGCTTTTTATTTTTAAACGCCAGAAAAGCTAAAGAGCTGGTGAAGATCACCCAAAAAGAAATCCCAAGATGTCCCGTAGCGGAGATGTACTGGATCAGAGAAACCTGATTTGCCCATGCATTTCCAAGTGTTAACCAAGGCCAGGAAAGATCCCAGTTGTGGTGCAGGAACTCATAACTCACCCAAATGGAAGCTTGTAACAGAGCGATCAGCCATGCTTTATCAAATCGCTTTGAACAAACCCGAAAAAGAACCAGCGGAATGGTCATAATAGCAGCGTTTGCTAATACAGCCGCAATTCCTGCGACCAGACTTGCCATCATTAACCAGTAGGTTGTGATCAAATTCCAAACTACAAATCCCGCATAACTGTAATAAGCCAGTTGTTTGTTGGAATCACATTTATCAGCCAACAAAAATAAAAGTATAAAAGCGGGGAAGCTCAGAAATGACAGATCAACAGGAGGGAAGCTCAATCCTAGTAGAACTCCGGCTGTAATAGATAATGCCCATTTGTTTTCGAGAAATTTGTTCATCAATTATTTCTTATTCGATTTTTGGGAAATAATATAGTAAAAGTCATCCATGTAGATGGCAGATAATTCATTGAAGATTTTATTACTAATTGCTCAATTATAATTCGCCCTTAGTATTTAAGACGGAAAAGAGAACGTGATCCGGATGCGTCTGCGAAGCAGGAATAATCCTTTCAGGTGAGGAGTAAACTAATTTTCTCTGAATGAACGAAGACCTTTAGGATTATTCAGCGCAGGATCAGTGAACCCGTCTTAA
>OJGU01000137.1_pt1 | contig 48431 bp, 33 predicted proteins | sample 1594741 | NCBI WGS metagenome assembly OJGU01 (sample SAMN05416841, study PRJEB24817) | seawater metagenome | isolation source: Sea water | place: Canada:Atlantic | collected 2013-07 | reverse complement strand
GTTGCGGGGGGCTTCGCGCGGTGGAGTCGCTTCGTCCACGGGGCCTGGTTCGTCGGAACATGACGGCAGGGCACAGAGCGTGACTCCGGAGCCGAGGAGGAATTTGCGACGATCCATGCGGGAGCGCTGGCACGGTATCAGGGGGCGAAACCGAGGCTCTGGTGTAGGTATGTTGCCTTTTGATACGTTTGGAGAGTGACGTACCTCCTGCAGACGGTGGCTGCCGTAGCGGCGGTCGGTGCCGTGTCGATCGTCGGTGGGTGTCGCTCGTTGGTGACCGAGCCGTCGGCGGGGACCGGAGGCGCGGGTTCGACGTCGGTCGCGGTGGGGCCGAGCAGTTCGGGTGGCAGCTCGGCTGAGGGGGAAGTCTCGAGCGGTGGCGAGGATGCCTCCACCGGAGAGCCGCAGTTCGAGGGGCCCGGATGCACTGAGCTGCCGGTCTGCGACCGCGGCACGTTCGAGGGGCACGTGCGCATCGAGTCCGCGGAGGACCTCGCCGAGGTCTCCGGGTTCACGGAGGTGACCGGTGCACTGGAGATCATGAATTCGCAGGACCTGGTGTGCCTCGATGCGCTGGCGTGTCTGCAGGTGGTCGGGCGAGATGTGCGGATTCAGGACAACGCGGCGCTTCGCTCGACCCAGGGCTTGAGCGCGCTGCGGGAGATCGGGGAGGAGGGCAGCGGCTTCGGAACTGGATCGGGGGACATCATCGTCGCCCACAACGCCGTGTTGGAGAGGCTTGCGGGGTTCTCGGTACGCGAAGTCTATCGGTCGGTCCTCATTCTGGAGAACCCCTCGCTCCGCCGCGTCTCGGCCTTTCGCGAGCTTCGGACGGTGCGGGGCCTGCACGTGACGTCGAACTCGGAGCTCGAGTCGCTGGGTGGACTGCGAGACGTCGGGGACGTTGGGCTCTGCTACGTGAGCTTCAACGGGAGCTTGTGTGCAGACGAAATCGTCGCAGTGTGTGGTGACCTGGAAGTTCCTTGGCACGTTTCTGTCAACGACAACGACCCAAGCTGCGCCTCGGTTCCGGCCGGGACCTTTGAGGAACGCGAGTGGTCCGAGGGCTTCGAATGCTACGTCCCGGGGGACGCGTGCCCGCTCGGTCAGAAGTGCATGCCGTACAACCCTCAGGGCAACGCGATTCCAAGCAACATCGCCTGTCGGCCAGTCGTCGATGAGCCTGGTGGACCCTACGAGGCCTGTTCTGTTCTCGGAGAGCAGGGGTCCGGGCTCGACACGTGTGAGCGACACTCTTACTGCCGTGATGGGGAGTGCGTGCCGATGTGCCGCGGATACCACGAGGTCGGGGCATGTCTGTCGACCGAGGCACGATGCAACGCTAACTCCTCGGGGACACTTCGCCTTTGCGAGATCGTGTGCGACCCCATCCTGCAGAACTGCGACGCGGGGCAGGGCTGCTATCCGATTGACAGCGCATACCAGTGCGCGCCCGTGGCCTCGGAGCCTGGGGCAGGGAACTCGGGCGAGGACTGCAGCTTCATCAATGCCTGCAACGCCGGCCTGGCCTGTGTGAACCCCGACGTGCGTTCGGACTGCTCGGCAGAAGCTGGCGGATGCTGCACCGAGCTGTGCGACGTCAGGGAGCGGGACTGCCAGCCCGGTCTGGCCTGTGTGCCCTGGTACGAGCCGTTCCCCATGTTTCCGACCAATCTCCCCCGGCACCTGGAGAACGTCGGCGTCTGCGTCGACCCGCTCTAGCCCCGCCTACTTCACAACCTCGATCGTCTCGATCTCCATCTGCCCCAGCGAGACCAGCGCCAGCACATCGGTCACCTCCAGCGGCAGGTGCCCTGCGGTGACCCCCATGCGTCCCCACGTGGGATCGATCTCGAACCATCGCTCCCCGTCGTGATAGGCGACCCAGGCGTGCGCGACCATGTCGCCGCCCTCGGCCGCCATACCGCTGCGAACCTCGGCCGGCACGCCTGCGGATCGCAGCAAGGACACGGTCAGCAGCGCGTACTCGCTGCAGTCGCCGCGACCGACCTCGAGGATCTGGGTGGCGTCGATGGAGCGCGGGGTGACCTCGTACGCGACCCGCTCGTTGACCCACTTCGTGATGGCGGCCGCCTTGTCGGTGGCGTCCATTTCGGGCTTGGTCAGGGTGTCTCGGACGGTTTCGATCTCCGGGTCGTGAATCCGTAGGTCGCTGGAGGTCTTGAGCAGCGCCTTCTTGCGGGCCTCATCCAGGGCGACCGTGGCCTCGGCGTCCCGAGCCTTGGCACGGACGATGAGCTCGACGTGGGTGTCGTCGAGGACGCGGGCGGACCCGCGGGCCGAGGGGTAGACGGACTGGTCGACGAAGTTCTGCGCGTCGCCGACGGCCAGCTTGAATCGCAGCGTGCCGGAGGTCTCGCCGCGGGTGAGGGTGCGGGGCAGGGCGGCGGCGTTGCGGAAACGGGCCGAGGCCAGCCACTGGTCGACCACTTCGCTGGCGTCGCGGTCCTGAAGGCGCAGTGACATTCGCCCCTGCATGCTGCCCACGCGCGTGCTCGGGTCCCACGTGGCTTCGAAGCCGAGTTCTTCCACAAGTCCCACTGCGCCGGCGAAGAATCGGAGGATGACCCGTTCGAGGCTGGCGGCGGTCGCTGGTAGCTTTGCCACGACCTTGGAGGCCCGTGCGCCGTCGAAGGTGGCGCGACCGATCAGGTACGGACCTCCCGTGGGGCCGGACGGGCGGGCGAGGGCCGTGCGAAGCAGGTCTTCGGTGCTGGCGATCAAGACCAGGCCGTCGGCCGCGGCATACCACCAGCCCGCCCGTGATTTTTTGGGCTTGTCCGTGGGGCTTCGGGCGCCCGACTTCGTGGCGGCCGCGCGAAGGACCTTGGTGGAGGGGAGGGCGAGGACCCACCGCTTCCACAGTCCGTCTCCGGCCGCGGGATACCAGCCGAACGCGGCGCCGGTGCTGCGGACGAGCAGCTCCGCCGGGGGGACCACATCGCCGGCAGCGAGCTCGAGCTCGGTCAGTTCGGGCAAGTCGTCGTCGTTCTTCTGCTTGGGGTACCCGACGACGAGGGTGCTAACGGCTCCGGGCGGGAGGTGAGCCTGGGCGTTTGTCATGTCTCCGATGTGGGCATCGGTGGTGGCCGAGTACCGGAACGCGATGCCCTTTCCATCGGCCACGACTTCGCTGGCGACGCTGGCATCGTCGATCGGGGAGCTCATCCCCATGAACGCCGCTTGCAGTGCACTTCCGTCTTTCCAGTCGCGGGTCAGCGAGACGAACTCCGGGTCCTGCCCCAGGCTCTTGGTGCCGGGATCGGGCTCGAACAAGACCCGGCGGGCCATGAAGTCGTTGGAGAACACCAACACCCGGTCGCCAACGAACAGGTAGCGCTCCGCGTCGGTCCCGATCGAAGACGTCTGAGCATCGATGATCGCGTAGTAGTGGGTGTTGTGGCCGGCGATGCGCTTGCGGTGGCGGAACCGCTCGGTTCGCCGCTGCGCCGGGTCTTCGCGCTCTTCCTCGTCCTTGGCGGGCTCCTGGTAGACGAGGTCGTGCAGCAGTGCCGGGAGGATGCTGAGCGCCACCGGGAGCAGACCCGCGCCGTTGGAAAGCTGCAGCACAATGGCCAGGCCCGCGTCGGAGTCGTAACCGCGTCGGCCCAACTCGGTGAGCAATGCGTCGCGGTCGCGGACCGTCGCCGCACAGACAAAGCCGCTGTCGCCGGCCATGTTGGCGCACTCGATCGGTGCCGAAAGATCCAAGCCTCCGCCTTCGAGCAATGCGTCGAACCCGTTGGCTTTGCGCATCGACTCGACGGCGCGGTCGACCATGAGGCGCTGGGTGGGATCGCCGGGGTCGAGGCGTTGCGTCAGGTCGAGCACGGTGCTCGCGAACAGTCCGGGCGATGCGACCCGGGAGAACGTCCAGTGGCGTGTCGGAAGCAGGTTGGGGAGGGGGCTGTTGGCCAGGACCTCCGCGGAGCGAGGGGTCTTGGCATCTCGAGCCAGCGCGCGCTGGGCCGGGTTGAACGACTCGGCGTCTTTGGTGCTGCCCGCGAGCACCTTGCCGTGCCAGTCGCTGAACCGGCGCAGCATCTTGGCGATGTTCTGGTGCGCTTCTTCCTTGTCGTCGAACCGCTTGGCCATCGCGCGCAGGCGGGGGCCATCCTGCGGCTCGCCGAGTTCCACCAAGCCGTAGCCCAGAGACCGGGTCTCCCATCGGCGCTCTTTGGGCAGCGTCTTGGGGTCGAGGGCGTCGAAACGAGCCCGCACCGCCTTGGCGTAGGTGGTGGCTTCGGTCACCTCGAGGATGTCGAACGCGAGGAACGCGAGCCCGGGAGGGCCGAACACGGCGGTGTCATAGGCTTGGGTTGTCCCCACCAGCTCGGGCCGCTGTGAAGCGATGACCCACGCGTCTTGGGCGGCGTCCTCTTTACCGGTGCCGAGCAGCTTCCCGATCCAACGCTTGGCGCTGATCTCGGGCAGTGCCAGGCCGAGCTCGATCCGGCCCCGGGGTCCGGTCTCGGTGCGGTCGAAGTAGTCCGGTGCCGAGAGCGGGACGCCCATCGGGATCAGGTGTTTGGCGTCCCGCAGGGCGCGGGAAGGATGATGAAGGACCGACTTGCGACCCCACGCATGCAGGCCGGCGTCGTCGTCCAGCAACGTGGCCAGTGCGAGCCGTCGAGATGTACGGTGCCCCGGCGTTGCGCAGGCCAGCACGCGCCGGCGGGCTGCGACCGTGGACGACGAAAGATACAGATCGAGCATCAGCTCGGCCGCGGCGGACGTGGATGCGCTCGCCAAGGCCTGGGGCGCCGGACAGTCCTCGCCTTCGGTGGCACCGGCCTCGAGGCGGGCCTTCAGTCGGATCCGATCGACCAACGTGCTGCCGTCTGCACGAAGTGTCGCCGCGGCAAAGGCAGGCACCACCGAGTCCAGCGGCGCGAAGCTTTGGCGAAGCAGGGCGAAGGCCGTGAGCATGGCGTCCGCGCGGGCGTGAGGTGCAGATGCGACCAGCGTGAAGACGCGACCGCCGACCGGGACGCTGGCGATCGCCCAGACGTTGGTCGAGCTGCTGAGCGTGGCCTCGGTCGCCTCGCCCGCGGGCAATGTCGTGCTTCGCAGGAAGTGTTGGGTGTACCCCTGTCCGGCGAGCGCCTCGAGCGTGGGACGCAAGCACTCCTCGCCCACGCATCGGGATGCGCGAGCGTCTTGACTGATGGACAGCCACTCTCCGCCGCGGCCTTGTGCGCTCAAGGGGTCGTCTGCACGGGGCTCCCACGCCAGTGGGAAGAAGCCGTCCGCGCCCACCTCGGTGTGGCTGCGGTAGCGCGGGACCAGAGCGAGCATGTCCTGGGAGGAGACGCTTGCGAGCCGGTCACCATAAGCCTTCGCGGTCCGAACCCAGGCGGGCAGGCCAGGCCGAGCGCCCAACACGGATTCGGGGAGGGCCGCGTGTCGAAACAACGCCGATTGCGGATGCTCGCCGCGACCTCGTGCGATCAGAGCTTTGGCGCCTTCGATGTCGTCATTTCCGGCGTGGGCCATGGCGGCCACGACGGCGACCAACGGGTTTGTCGGCGCGTCTTTTTCCAGGTCACCCAGCAACGCCAGAGCCGCCTCGTGCCGTCCGTGCCGAGTCTCGGTTTCCGCAAGCACGAGCTGCAGGACCGCGGAGTCGGGGTGTGCGCTGTGCATCGGTTCCAACTCCGAGGCGGTGTCGTACGACTCGAAGGCGAGAGACACCGCGGGCCCCAGCTGCTCGCCGGGCGCCCGCTGCGACGCGAGATCGTCGGCCAGCAACGGGGCCAGGGCGTGGGCCCGCGCGGCACCCAAGGGGCCGACCGCCATCTGCGGATCCTCGGGCAGTGCTGCACTCACCTCGGCATAGTGCTGGGCAGATCGCGGACGAAGCCCGCGCAGCGCCTGATAGGCGAGCCTGGCGTATCGCGTTGCCGCATCGACATCGGACTCCGACAGCGTGCCGGCGTGCGCGTGCTCGGCCCGGACGCCGTACTCGAGCTCGGGGACCTCGTTCGAGGAGTTGTCGCTGTAGCGCGCAAAGGCGTGCGCCTCGATCCGCGATTGCGCAGCCCGCTCCGGCTGGTTGCCCATGGAGAGCCACGCCCCAAGGTTCTGATGCAGGACCGCGATGTCCGCCCGGTCGCGCAGGGGGGCGGTGGTGGCTTGGTATGGAGGTGGTGGCCGGCCCTCGAAGATCGCCGCAAGCGCGGTGGGAGATGGGACCTCTTGTTGCAACAGCAGGTAGCTGTAGTTGACCGCGGACTGCCAGTTGGTGGCGCGCTCGGCCTCCCATGCGCGTTTGCAGGTTGGGAGTGCTCGCGGGTCATCCGGCGCGTCGCTCAGCAGCATGCACGCGTAGCCGAGCATCGTCGCCCCCTTCGCGTTGTCGAGGAGACCCTCGTGTTCGTTGGTCCCCCCCAGCCCGTTGCGCCAGCGCCATTCGTGCCAGAGCGCATCGTCGGAGACAGTGCCATCGAGAGCCGCTCGGTGAAGGCGGACCAGAGCGTGCGTCGACTCGAGCGCATACACACCGTCCTCGGGGATCTCGGTACGCGCCAGGGAGAGTGCGGCCTGGTGCTCGCCCGTCAGCAACATCAGATCGAGGATGGCTTCGCTCTGGGAGAAGGATTGTCGCTGGTACAGCGCGATGAGCTTGGTCGCGAGTGGCTTCGCGTCACGGAGCCGCGTGGTGCCGTTGAGCGCTTCGGTGCCCCAGTCGATCGCGGTGCCCACAAGCTCGGGCACGAGTGCGTCGGAGTCCTTCCACGCCTGCTCTCGATCGGTCGAGAGCGCCTGCATCCGGGCGAGTGTCTTGAGGTCGGTCACCGACCCAAGTTCGACGGCTCGCTCGACCGAGTACGAGAGCATGCCGCCACGGGACATCGCCTCGAGGCCCGCGTCGGTTTGAAGGGAGACGCCGAGCTCGAGAAGGTGGAGGGACGCGCTGTCGCGCCGAGGCCAGAGGTCCAACAGCGAGGCTCGTGCGCCCGGAACATCTCCTGCTGCGGCGAGGATGAGCGCCTCGGTCTCGCGCCTGGCGGGGTCGTCCGCCGGGACCTTTGCGAGATGCGCCTTGGCTTCCTCGACGTTCCCCGCTTCGAACGCGGCTCGTCCGGCGAGGCCATGCAACATCGACGAGGCCGGGGCAGGGCTTCCCTCGGCAAGTTGGCTGTAGATCTCCGCGGCCTTGGAGAACGATCCTGCTGCAACGGCCGCTCCGGCGGCCCGCATGCGCACGGGCCACACGGAAGAGGCGTCGAGCGTCGTGACCTTTCCCAGCGGCACGCTCGGTGCGTCGCCCAACCAGCGCGCATCGAACCATGAACCCGCAGCGTCTCCAGCCTCACCCCGCCCGGCGAGGCGATCGGCGAGCGTGAGCTGAAGTGCCGCGAGCTGTTGCGTCGGCAGGGTGTTGCCAAACCTCTGAAGCCAGTCGTCCGCCTCCTCGAGCGAGCCTCGAGCGATGAGCCCTGGCACGTAGGCCTGGGTGAATCCAGAGGACAGCGCAAGGGTGGTGTTGCGGGCGTCGAGGATGACGCGCCAGCCTGCGTCGTCGAGCTTGGCTGCGCCGACCCAAGCGAGCAAGGGGTCGGCAGCAGCGTGATCGAGGCCTGCATCGGACAGCGCCCAGGTGGCGTGTGCGTAGGGCTGACCGATCAGCGGTGCGCAAAGCAAGGCCCCGGCCCCCTGGTCGAGGCATCGCTCGAGCAGGGGTAGCAGCGGACCGATGCGCTCCCGTACCCAGCGACGATCGCGACGACCCAATGCGCCCGACGCCCAGACCCGGACGTCGTCTTCACGTCCGAGGTCCGGATCCCGAAACGCGACGCGTCGAAGCAGGGCCGCTTGCAGGGCGGCACCGAGGGTGGTCTCGGCGCTCGGAAAGGTCCCCCAATCCATGGTTTGCCGGCGCCAGTCTCCGAGCGACCGGTCCGCGGCGAGGAACGCCGCCCCCTCGTGTTTGGATCGCCACAGATCGTAGGCCTCGGCCTTCCCTGCGTGCACCAGTGCGAGACCTTCGATGAGCTCGGCGATGTCGCGTTGCGAGTCGGAGGACCACTTGGGCTCGGCCGCCTCGAGAACCATGAGGGCGTCGCCGGACAGGCCGCGGTCGAGCAATCGATGCGCGTAGTGCAGCTGGATCGCAGGCGCGTCGGGGTAGGTCTCGGAGCGGCGGCGGGCTCGTGAGAGGGCCGAAAGCGGGCTCCATTGCAGGGTCTGATCGGAGAACAAGTCCGCGTCAGGAACCATGGTCCCGGCGCGCATGGCTTCGCGAAGCTCGAGTAGGATCCGGGCGCGCAGATCCGAGGGGTCGTGTTCGGCAATGGTGGCCGCGAGCTCGATCGCGCGTTGGCTCAGCGCACCGGTGCGAATCTCAGCCGCCAGCAGTGACCACCGAAGGTCATTGGCAGCCACCCCGACCTCGCGCAGCACCGCGCCCGGAGGCGGTTGTTTCGAGTCTGGGACTCCCCGCAGTGGTGCATCGTCTCGGCGAAGCATGTGCCAAGCGGCCAACCATGCTTCGGGGTCTTCTTCCACCCGCTTCAGGAGCATTGTGGGGCTGCCGTCCCAGTACTCGCTGTGTTCACAACCCCAGATGAGGTCGTCCGGGTCCGGGCGCCGCATGGCGAGCGCCGAAGACAGGACGAGGTTTCCGTCCCCGAAGCGGCGGCCCAGCTCGAGCCCCATGCGGGCGGCTCGGCGAAGCTCTCGCTCGGCGGGGGCGAGCTCGGCACGCGGGGCTTCGGTCGCACGCGCGACGCGGACCGTGGCATGAGCCTGTTCGAGACGCTGGGTGGCATGGAAGACCGCATCGGTCCCGAGCCCGAGGTCGCCTGCGAACTTGGCTCGCTGCGCGTGGTCCTGCGCCGCGAGTTCTGCGTGCTGCTCCAGCCGCTGCCGGGTGAGCGCCCCGGGCCCGTCGAGACGGGCTGCGCACGCAGCAAGGAGGCACAGGAGACCCAGCCAAAGTGCTCGAGGTGCCATCACAATCCTCGCCTATCACGGCTTCCCCTCAAACGACAGCACCAGCCGCCCCGGGGTACGATTCGGTCATGCGTTGGACTTGGATTGCTTGTGTTGGTGTTGCGCTGGGATGTGGCCCGGCGGTCGAAACGCCGGGAGGCACAGAGATCGAGGCGGAGACGGAGGTTGGAAACCCGGGGAGCTCGAGCGGCGGGCAGACGACCTCCGCAACCGTGGTGACGGAGCCCAACCCCACGGAGCCGGACACATCCTCGAGCGAGGGCACGGGGTCCAGCGGGCTGACCTCGGTCGGCGTGACGACGGGCGCACCCTCGACGGACGGGGAGTTCTTCCTGGCGATCTACGCAAACCCGGTGGCACCGACCACGCCGTTTCAGTTCGTTGCCGACGTGAAGGCCGGCGACGGTCAGGTGGTGATGTTGCTGACGCCGCTGAGCCTCGACATCGCGTCTGTCGACTCGCCCCGCGAGCCGGTGCCGCCTCCGTTCGAGGTTTCGGGGCCGATCGACTCGGACGGACTCTTCACCATCGAAATCCCGAATCTGTCGATCCCAGGCTCGACCAACCCGGTCACGGGCTCGGATATCGAGGCCTCGGCGACGCTCGAGGCCGTGCTCGAGATGGACCGATTCTGCGGGCGGGTGTCCGGAATGATCACCGTACCGGCCAAGATTGACCTCGCCGGAAGCACCCTCGAAGCGGTGCGGATCGAGGGCGGTCCGCTCCCGTTGCCCGCTCAGATCGACTGCGGGCAGTAGCTCAGTTCTGACAGCCCATTTGGGCGGCGATCTTGCTCATCTGCGTTGCCAGCCGAATGTCGAGCGCAGTGACGCCGGCTGCGTCGTGCGTCCACAGCTGGACCTCGACTTTCCCGTAGACGTTGTACCAGTTGGGGTGGTGGTCCAGAGTTTCACAGACCATCCCGACGCGGACCATGAACCCCATCGCGGCGCTGAAATCGGGGAATTGGAAGCTGCGGCTGAGCTGATTGGCGGACAGCGCCCAGCCCGGAAGCTCGGACAAAAACTCGGCGATCGTCTCGTCACTCAGTCGCGGGTTTCCCATGGCGCGAACTATACCGCTGTGGCGCCTTGGCGCGGACGTGTGCCGTGCGGCATCGTGACGCCCATGCTCGGCTTGTCGCTGTCGTTGCTTCTGTCGTTCGCTGCTGCGGCGGCGCCCGGCTCGGATCCTCAGGTCTCGGACGCAACCAAGATGGCGCGTACCGAGTACGAGTGGTTTCACGCGCACCCGGAGCTGTCGAAGCAGGAGGTCAACACCGCCAAACATCTGGCCGACGTGCTGCGTGGCTTGGGCCTCGAGGTGCACGAGGGCATCGGCGGTACCGGCATCGTCGGCGTGCTCAAGGGAAATGGCCCCGGCCCCACGGTGTTGTACCGGGCCGACATGGACGGGCTTCCGCTGACGGAGGTCACTGGGCTCCCCTACGCCAGCCAGAACAAGGGGGTGATGCATGCGTGCGGGCACGATGTGCACATGGCCACGGCCGTGGGGGCGCTCTCGGTCCTCGCAGCGACCCGCGACACCTGGTCGGGCACCATCTTGTTTGTGGGGCAGCCGGCCGAAGAGTTGGGCGCGGGCGCCCGCGCGATGGTGGCCGACCGGGCCTTCCAGAAGCTGCTGAAGAAACACGGCAAGCCTCGGTTGGCCATCGCGCTTCACGACGCTGCCGACGTGCCGGCGGGACAGGTCAGCATCATCGAGGGACTGCATCACGCCAACGTCGACGGGGTGGACATCATCGTGCACGGCAAGGGAGGGCATGGCGCACGGCCGCACGAGACGATCGATCCCGTCGTGATCGGTGCAGAGATTGTCATGTCGCTACAGACGATCGTTTCGCGGCGCATCCGGCCCGACGAAAAAGCCGTCGTCACCGTGGGCAAGTTCGAGGGGGGGACCAAACGCAACATCATCCCCTCGTCCGCGACGCTGATGCTGACCGTGCGCTCCTACGGACCCAAGATGCGCAAGCTTCTGATTGGGGAGATCAAGCGCGTTGCCACGCAGGTCGCCAAGGCGCACGACGCCCCCAAACCGCCGACGATCACGACCACCGCCGGCCTGCCATCGTGCGAGAACGACCCCGAGTGGACGCGCACCATTCGAGCCGCGTTCGAAACAGAACTCGGAGCCAAGAACGTCAAACGCCATGAGCCCTCGTTGGGCGGCGAGGACTTCGGCATCTTCGGCAGCGAACTCGGCATCCCGGCGATCATGTGGAAGCTCGGTGCGGTCAAAGCCTCGAAGTGGAAGCGGGACGGGGATCACCCGGGCCTGCACTCCGACAAGTGGGCACCCGATCCCGACCCCACGCTCCGGACGGGGATCCGCACTGTGGTTGCAGCGCTCCACGCCGGGCTTCGCTGACGCGCTCATTGAGCGGACACGAGCCCAAACCAAGAGAAAAGCGGCCGCACCCGAAGGCAACGACCGCTCGTTCTCACTGAGCTCCGCGATCAGGTCGCGGAGAGCTTCTTCTTGAGCTCTTCGAGCTGCGCGTCGATCTCCGCCCCTTTGGCGGCGTCTTCGACCTCGTCGTCGGCGACCGCCTCGTCGCCACCGGCAGCGGGCTCGGGCTCGACTTCGCCGGCCAGGGCACGACGCTCGCGCTCCTGCTCGGCCGCTTGAAGTGCCATCTTGGACTTCAGGGCGGAGAGGTCGTCATCCACACCACTGCTGGCCTCGAGCGCCTTGAACTGCGACTCGAGCGAGGCTTCGGGCAGGGCGCCACCGATCTCGGCGACGGCCTCGGCTTCGGCCTCGATCTGGGTGACGCGGTCGGACATGCGCTCGAAGGTGTCGAACGCCGAGGTGGAGTTGATGTTGGACAGCGTCTCGTTGATGGTGCGCTGCGCCTCGGCCCGCTTCTGGCGGGAGACGAGGATGTTGCGCTTGCGCTTGGCTTCCTCGATCTTGTTGTCGAGGCCTCGGAGGGCGCCCTTGAGCTGCTCGACCGACTGCTTCTGCGCTTCCCACTGCTGCTTGAGCGTCTCGGCGACTTCGCCGTGCTCATGCTTGCGAGCCAGTGCGGCCCGAGCAAGCGCGTCGTCGCCAGCTTTGACAGCCAGCATCGCCTTGCGCTCCCACTCGGCCGCCTTGTTGGCTTCCTGTTCGTACTGCTTTTTGACCCGCTTCTCGTCGGCGATCGCGACGGCGACCTGCTTCTTGGCCTCGACAAGCTGCGCCTTCATGTCCACGAGGACCTGATTGAGCATCTTCTCCGGGTCTTCGGACTTGTTGATCAGCTCGTTGATGTTGGAGCGGATCAGTGTGCCCAGTCGTGAAAACAGTCCCATGTCTTAAGCGTTCCTCTCTGTGCCGGTCTGGTCGGCCGTGCCTGCGCTCTGGTTGGAGGCCACCATCGGAGCAATCTTGGCATAGTGATTGTCGAGCGCCATGCACATGTCGTCCACCATTGCCTGGAACTCGTTGAAGTCGAGGTTCTCGAGCTGTTGGGCGCCCGAGAGCACCAGCTGAGACCCCTGGAGGGAGTAGCTCGCGTGCAGCAACTCGGAGTTGAGCTCGAGCAGCATCCGGAACACCGCGGCGTGATCGCCGACGGTACTCACCCCGAGCTCGAACAGCTGGATGGAAAAGAGGACGATGGGGTCTTCGATCTTGACCCCGAGGCTCGCGTTCCGCGCGCTCTCGGGGTGCAGGACCCAGGTCCCGTCGGCGATCTGCTCGTAGGGCAGACCGCTCTTGATGAGGAAGGAGTCGAGTTTGTCAGCGCTGCTCATGCCTGTGGACCATGCTGGTGCGCGCCCCGGGCGGGGCCGTGCGAGTGAGGGCGGGGCCGCCGAGGGCCTCGCAAGTCCGCGCACCGGAAACGCGGGAGTGCAGGGTATTCCAGGCCACGATAGCCCGGCAAGCGACGAACCTGACCGGTGAGACTGGAGGGGGTTCGCTCGGCGACAACCCGACCTGGCCCGGGTTTCTTCCCGCCGATCGGGGGTTACGACCATTCGCCCACGCGTCCCGGCCGTCTGGTCTCTGCGGCCCCTCCCGGGACTTCCCCGGGCTGGGTCTGCGTGGTATCTCGCCAGGGTCGCATGACCGAAGGCGTAACTCCGGCTCCGCTGCCGCGCCACGTGGGCATCATTATGGACGGCAACGGCCGTTGGGCACGTGCTCAGGGCTTGCCGCGGGAAGAGGGCCACGAACGTGGCTCCGACTCCGTGCGCACCGTCGTCCGTGCCGCTCGTCGCATCGGGATCCCCGCTCTGACCTTGTTCGCGTTCTCGTCGCAGAACTGGGACCGACCCCCTGAAGAGGTGTTTCGCCTCATGGAGCTGCTGCGGCGGTTCCTCATCCAGGAGCGGGACGAGATCCTCGACAACGGCGTCCGCTTGATCACCGTCGGCGACACCGAGCGCCTGCCGCCACACGTTCGCGATCCCCTCGTCGAGCTGATGGCTGCATCGGCCAAGAACGAGGGCATGGTCTTATGCTTGGCCCTCAGCTACGGGGGCCGCGAGATGATCGCGCGCGCGTGCCAGGAGATGTGCCAGGCCGCCGTCGCCGGCACGCTGGACCCAGCCGATGTCTCGGTCGAGACCGTCGAGTCTTACCTGCCGTCGTCCAAGCTTCTGCCTCAACTCGACCTGCTGATTCGGACCAGCGGCGAGCACCGGATCTCCAACTTCTTCCTGTGGGAGACCGCGTATGCGGAGCTGCACTTCACCGAGAAGATGTGGCCGGAGTTCACCGAAGAGGATTTGCTCGTCGCCCTGCACGACTTCGCCAGCCGTGAACGCCGGTTTGGTCGGACCTCCGACCAGCTCGACGATGCGCTGCCCGCCGGCGGTCGTTCGGCAGCCGGGATGGACTGAGCTCGAGTGGGAGAGACGCTCAAGCGCCTGTTGACGGCCGCCGTTCTGGTTCCGTTCGTCCTCCTCGCGATCTTTGCGGATCCCACGAGCTACGGCGTCCTCGTGCTCGCCGTGATCTTTGGGGTGGGTGCCCAGGATGAGTTCATCCGAATGGCGCTCCCGGTTTCGGACGAGGACCCGGCGATTCGTATCCGCGTCGCCTCTGCGTTGCTGGGAACCGCGGTCGTGGTCCTCCCCTCGCTGTACACCCCGGGCGTGGCGCTGCCTCCGATGCTCGCGCTCTGCGTGCTGGCCTCCGGCATGGTCGTGCTCTCCCGCCGGGCGCAGCTCCCCAACGCCGGCCGACATTTCACCGTCACCCTGGGGGGGTTGCTCTATGCACCGGCACTGATGTCGGTGCTCCCGTTGCTCAAGGACTCTGGCCGCCCCGAGTGGCTCACGGTCGTCCTGTGCATGGCGTTCTTCTCGGACACGGTGGCCTACTTCTTCGGCCGGGCGTTCGGCAAGCACAAGCTCTACCCCGCGGTCAGCCCCGCCAAGAGCTGGGAAGGCGCCTTCGGGGGCGTCCTTGGCTCGTGTTTGGCGACGGCCGGCGTGGGCTCGATGTGGCTGCTCCCGGACCTCCCGCTCTCCCACGCGATTCCCCTGGGGATCTTCGGCAGCGTCGCGGGCCAGACCGGCGACCTCGTCGAGTCGATGCTCAAGCGGACCTTCGGGGTGAAGGACTCGGGGACGATCCTGCCCGGCCATGGCGGCCTGCTCGACCGGGTGGACGCGCTGCTGTTCGTGGCTCCGGTGACCTACTACTACGTGACGCTCATCGGCTGAGCGTCAGCCCGAACTTGGAAGGGTGAGCGAAGGGGGGCTTCGCCCCCGCAGCGAGGGAAACCGAGAGGTTGCCCTCTCAAAAAAAAGAAGGCCCGTTCGGCGAGGGCGTCAGCCCGAACTTGGAAGGGTGAGCGAAGGGGGCTTCGCCCCCGCAGCGAGGGAAACCGAGAGGTTGCCCTCCAAAATCAGTCGCGCGCCGGTGGGAGCGCCTTCTGGTCGTTCTTCTTGACGGCGTAGTAGATGCCTGCCCCGACACCGCCGACCAACAAGATCGGCCAGGCGGCAGCAACGAGGGCTGCGGTTCCCCATCCTGCTGCACCGGTGACGGCAGCAGCGGCGGCGGACTTGCCGGAGGAGGCTTTCTTTTGAGACTTGGCGTACCAGTACGTTCCGGCAGCCACGCCTGCGCCGATGAGGAGTGGAAAAATCATGGGGGCTCGGGGTCGAGTATAGGCCGAATCCTGCGCCACGCTCGCGGGGTCGTTGCCGCGGGGTGGACGCGGATAGGGCACCGGGCCATACTCCCTCGCCTTGTCCGACCCGAACAAACCCCAGGACGCAACGCAGGAGACTTCGCCCGCGCCGGTCACGGTGCCTGCGAGCTCCGCTGCGGCGTCCGGAGAGGCGAGCGACGCCACAGAGTCCGCGCGCGGCGCGTCCGAGTCGAGTGAGGATGCGCCGCCGGCCACCAAGCGTCGGCGACGTCGCAGGCGGGGCGGTCGCAACAAGAAACCGGCGGAGGAGGGCGGCGTCGCGGCACCCACCCCCGCAGTCGCAGCCGCACCTGCAGCCGCCCTGGACCCGGGCATCGCTGCCTTGGCCGGGGGACTCCTGAGTCACATCGACGAGCGAGAGGTCGCGTGCAGCAACGACGGCTGCAACAACGTGTGGCTCTGGTCCGCCGCCGAACAGATCGCAGCGTACGGGCAGCCGCCTCCACGGCGTGAATGTGCTCGTTGTGCGAGCACATCAGCCTCCGAGGTTCGATGCTCGGTCGATGGCTGTCGACGCACGTGGAGCTGGGCTCGCGACGCACAGATCAAACATCGCTCTTGGAACAAGCGTCGTGGAGATGAGCGCGGCAGCGGTGGAAAGAAGCGTCGTCGCCGAGGCGATGGGCCACCCCGCCGGAAGTGCGAGCCCTGCCAGGCAAAGCTTGCAAAGCTCACCGAGCGACCGTCGTCATGCAAGGTTCACGGCTGCACGCGACCGGTGTTGATCGATCGCGATGTGCAGCTTCGAGCATGGGCGGCTTCGGGCAACACCGACCTCGACTTCGATGCTGCGCTGCCCAAGCAGATGTGTGAGGTCTGCCGTGAGTTCTGCCGAACCCATGATGATCGGGCCGTGCCGTGTGGGCGTCCGGGCTGCGAGAAGAGCTGGACGTACAAACGCGGCGCGCAGTTGCAGGCATTTCTCGCAGGTCGATTCGAAGACCCGATCCGCTTGTGCGACGGATGCGAAAGCGAAACGCGTAAGGCCGCCCACGGTTCTGGTACTCCAGCCAACGTGGAGGTGATGCCTTGCATCGTTCCTGGCTGCGATGGCGTTTGGCATTTCCGGGCCGGACAGAAGATCCCCGGCAGCCAAGACGGCGAACAGCCGGTTCAACGCATGTGCGACGAGCATCGCAAAGCCAACGGCGCCGAGCCGCGAATGAAGTCGCCGCAGGGTCAGAACGCCCCGAGCGAGAGCGAGCCCGAAGCGCCAGCGGAGCCCGAAGAACAACGTCCCGAATCGGATCCTCAAATCACGTCTGCAAGCGATCCGATTTCTTGACCCGCACCGGTAGACCTGCGACGGTGCCCTCGCGCACGTAGCCCCGGCTCTTCCCAACGCTCTTCTCCCGGCTCTCTCCGACCTCTCCTGCGACTTACGTGCGCGCAAGTTCCAGACGGCGTCTCGTTGAAAAACGAGACGCCGTTCGTTTTTGGTTTGGATGGGGACCTCACGGTCCCCCTCACTGCGGAGGCGAAGCCCGCTTCGCTCCTGCGGTGGGAGTGGAGGGCAAGTGCGAGAGGGGAGCCTGCTAGAACCCCGGGTGCCAGATGTAGCGGGGTTCGTTGCTGAGAGCTCGGCTGGCGAGCATGCCGGATTGGGTGGAGGCTTCGACGCATCCGCAGTTGAGGTCGGTGCGGGTCCAGTCTCCGCACAGGACGAGCCCCTGCACCCAGGATTCGGTCTGGCCCAATCGTAGGTCGATTGCGTTGGGCTGGGAGAGGACATAGTGGTCGGAGGGGTGGACCGAGATGTTGAAGTATTGGGCTTCGAGCCGGGCCTCTCCCTCGGAGCCGGCAGGCGCGGCGAGCTTTGACAACATGTCCTCATAGGACGGGATGCTGTCGAAGATGCCCTGGTAGTTGCCCTCCAGCCACTGCGCAAAGTCGTTGCGCCACTTGACCAACTCCTGCGCTGGGTAGTCGCGGTTCGCGTTGGGGTAGCCCTGGGCGGTCGTGATCGCAGTCAAACTACCGGTGTGATACGTGAGGCACTGCGGGCCGCCATCGGCGTGGCCCCACGGTTCCCACTGCAGCAGGTGGGTGAAGTCCCCCAAACTCGGCTCCGGCAAGGCGTACGAGGTGAGCATCCCGTAGGGATTGGTGGTCAGCTCGTTCATCGGTGGCTGGAACCACAGCTGGGCCGAAATCGTCTGGATCACCTTCATACCCTCGACCATGCTCCGCCACTGCGGAGCGTGCGAGGGCGATGAGGTCTCGGTGAGCTGCTTGGCGATCGCCGGGAACACGGAGACCGGAATGCCCAGGATGCAGTGGTCGAAGTCTCGGCCGAGCTCGAGCAGCGTCTCTCCGGCACCCTCCCAGCCGGACCACGGGCTCTCGAGGTTGATGCCTCGATCCTGAAGCGCCTGACCCTCGCTCAACTTGTCGTACAGCGGCTCGGTCGGCCACGACGGAAGCGACGGCGGGTTTCCCTGGACCCGGACGAACGGGTCGTAGGGGGTGCCGTCCTTTGTGGTCGCCTGGACCTGCATCTTGACCCCGGCCAACCGTCTGTCGTCGCCGGACCCTTCGATCACGAGGTCGGTGACCTGGTGGAAGAAGTGCACCTTGGCGCCGAACCTCTGCAGCGCCAGGTAGTAGGGCGTGACCATGGTCTGCGGGCAGCTGTACTTGAAGAAGTACGCCGGGTAGCCCTTGTAGAGGAAGCTGACCAACACGAACCACCGCAGCCCGACGCCCGCGGCCAGTTGATCTGGGGTCGCGGTCTCACCGTGGGCAAAGAGCGTCTCGTAGACCTGGGTGATCGCCGCGGCGTCCCGGTTGCGTTCGTCCAGGCCGTTGTCGAGCAGCCACTGCCGGAAGTCGTGACCGTCGAGCGTGTCGAAGTGGACCGTCTTGGCGCGGATCAGGCCGACCAGTGCGCTGAGCAAGATGTCGAGGCCCTGCCACACGAAGTAGACCTCGGGCTCGTCGTCCATGAAGTCGTCGAGGACCTTCTTGAGCGCGGAGCGGACCATCTCGAGGACTTTGGCGATGATGCGGAACAGCACCGTGCCGCGCTCGATCTGATCGGCGATGGCATCCACGGCCAGCCGTTCGACATAGGAGACCAGCTCGTCGAGGCCGTGGCGGAGCTCCTTGGTCTCGAGGTCGACGAAGTCCTTTACGTCGGCGACGATGCGCTCCCACAAGTTGGGTTCTTTCTCTGCCTCGAAGCGAGCCTCTTCGGCGCGTCCGTGGCGGAGCAGCACCTCGGTGTCTTGGACCACGCGACGCAGCGCGCTGGACACGAAGTTGCCCAGGTTGGGTTCGGGGTCCTCGCCGCCTTCGGGAATCTCTCCGGGAATCTGCCCGTTGAAGCTCTGCGGCGTAGCGAAGTAGCGCCAGTCACCCTTCCACTCCTGGAACACCCCGACGTCTTCACAGCCGAGGAACGCGCCCGCCACGGGCCCTTCGCCATCGGCGTAGTTGTAGGGGGCCTGACCGACCTCGATCTGGAGCCCCGCGTCCTCCCACGCTTCGCGCATGGTCCGAAAGCCGTTCTCGTAGAATCCCACGAACGCGTGCAGCCCGTGTTCTTCGATCCGATCGTCATGGCTGCCGTTGCGACCCGCGGCACACTTTCCGCCCAGTCGCCAACCGAGGGTGTAGAGTTCGACCTCGTAGCGGTCGACCTGACGGGCGAGGTAGTACGCAGCGGCCAGTGCCGATGGGCCGCCGCCGAGGATCACGACCTTCTCTTTGCGGGGTGGGGCGGGGGTCTCGAACCTAGTATCCGCGCAGGACCCGGGCAACGACACGACCTGGTTGCACTTCACCCGGAACGCGCCGAGGACCTCGTTCTCGATGCTTGGCACCGCGATGGGGCCCGAGGGAAGCCCCGGCGGCGTGAGGGTGCTGGTGAACTCGACGGTTGCGGTGAGCGGTTGAACGGTCGCGGTCGCGTCGCTGAAGTCGTAACAAAGCGTGCACGACAGGAACGGGCTGACAAAGTCCCGCTCCTCGAATGCGTCGTCATCCACGATTCGCAGCGCCTGCGAGATCATGGGCATGTCGAACAGCTTTCGGACCGACTGAAACAGTGGAACCGAGGATGGAGGCTGCGGCGTTCCGGCTTCGGCAAAGGTCGCGCTGGCGATCAGCTGGTTGTCGTCGTGACTGCGGACGGTATAGCTGTCGGTGTCGTTGTCGATCTTCCCGAGCTGCTTTTCGAAGCCATACAGGAGGTTGCCCAACCGCTGGGGAAGTTGATCGTCTAGGTACAACCGCGGCATGTAGATGAAGGGCCCGCGGTTGGCCACGTGCAGCGCGGTGCGTTGCACGTAGGGCACCGCCACCATCAACTCGTTGTAGTCCATGTCGCCGAACCACGCCTCGAAGTGGTCGTGCGAGAACATGACGAACACGGGATGCTTGTCCGGGAACGTCAGGGTCTGTGGGGCAAGCTCCAGGCCTAGAGGCAGCAGCTTCTCGACGTCTTCGCGAGGGAGTCCGAGAACGACGACGCGTGAATCGATGGTGCCGACGCCGTCCGTCGGAGAGCCCTCGCCACGGTCGACGTGGGCATCGGTGAGTCCGGCGTTGCGGGCCAGCTCCCGAAGCGCGTCCGGACTCCGGCCCTTTGCGATGCTGTGCGCTGCGCGTTCGAGGTCGGATACGGGGCTTCGGGTCGGGCGATGGGTCATGGTGCTCCTGCGTCAGTCCAGCGTCTTTGCACAGCCGGGTGAGATCATCTCGAAGAGCCGCTGTGGCGCGGCGATGGACTCTGTATCGATGTAGTCGCGTGCGTGGGTTCGAAGTTCGTCGCCTTCGCTGCCGCCGATCAGGTGGGCAAGACGGCTCCGGGACACCGCAGCAAAGCTCCCCATCTGATGCGCATCGAAACCGTCGACCGCCTTCCGGAACTGCCCCTGTGCGGCCTCCGTATCTCCTCGTTGTTCGTAGACGTTGCCCAAGGTGAGGTGCCCGTACGCATGCTGATGACGCGTGGGCAGCGTGGACACCATCTTGCGCCCCTGTTCTTCGGCGAGCTTGAGGAACGTGGAGGTCTCGGAGCGCCCGCGCAGCGCCATCGCAAGGGCGTTCTGCGAGAGCCAGAACTGGTGCTCGGCCCGGGAGAAGGGAGAGCGAAGGATGTCGAACGTTTCGATCTCAGGACGGCGCGCTTCGACCAGCCGCCACGCCGCCTCAACATTTCCCTGGTACCTCAGCAGCGCCGTGGTCTGCGAGACGTAGTTCTGGATGTGCGCCTGGAATCCCCACGGGGCCTCCTCGCGATACAGCGAGAGCTGCTCCTCGGCCTCGTCGACACGGTCCGCGCCGAGGTAGACGAGGTGTCCCAGGAGTCCGCGGGCGAATCCTTGCGAGTAGGTGTGCGCGAGCTGAATGGAGTTGCGCAACAGCTCGTGCGCCCGGGGGGCGAGCTCTTGGGCCCGTCCCATGAACTGAATGCACAACGCAGCGTGGCTCTCGCAGAACCCAACCTCGGGGGCGGTCCCCGTGGTTTGTTCGACGAATGTGGTCTTGGCTTCGTCCAGCGTTTTGAGGGCTTGTTCCCACTCGCCGAGAAACAGGTGCACATGACCGCGGGCCTGCAGGACCATCCCGCGCGCGTAGGGGCTGGACGCTGCTTCGGCGAGCCCGTCCGCGTGGTCGAGCAGGCCGAAACAACGCTCTCGCTTGGCGACCGGATTCATCGAAGCGGTGAGGTGAGCCTCGAAGCCCAGCGACCGCGCGAGCTGGGTCGGGTCGCCGGTCTTGAGCGACCACCGCAGATGCTGGGCGTGGAAGCCCGCGCCCAGCAGGCCGTCCGTGTAGATCAGGCCTCGAGCGGCGGTCCACAACGCATCCATCTTGGAACGGAGCTTGGGATCGATTCCGTCCTCTGGCTTCGCAGCGACCTTGAAGGATTTGACCGAGAGCGCGGCGCGGTGCCACAGCACGGATCGAATGGCATGTCCGCGGGTTTGCGGCAGCACCACATCGTGGGCTCCAAGCACCTCCTTGAGGACGACGCGGCCCTCCCGGGAATGACCGCTGGTGAGGAGGAGCTCCGCCGCGGCCTGGAGCAGCGGCGGGCGGCGGGCCTCCGAGAGCTGGTCCGCGGCGGAGAGGAAGACCTTGGCAGCCTCGTACTGGCGACCGGCGCTTGCGAGCGCGCGCGCGTACCGAGCCTCGAGGTCACCGCGTTCCTCGTCGGGGACCACCCCAATATCGAGTGCCGCTTGGTACAGCTCCGCGGCCCGATCGAAGGCGAGCGCTTCCGCCGCTTGGTCCGCTGCCGCGATGGTGTGCTTGGATGCGAGGGCCGGCGCGCCGCCGCGACGGAAGTGGTGGCTCAGTGCCGCCGCGTCCGGCTCATGTCCCTCCGCCAGTGCGTGTGCGATCCGCAGGTGGAGGTCGCGGGCATGGCGTGCATCGAGGCCGCGCAGCACGGTCTCGCGGATGCGGTCGTGATAGATCTCTACGATACTCGTGTCGCCGGGGCGGTCGGTTCGGACGAGGGTCTCGGCGCGCAGATCGGCGAGCACGTCTTGGCTCGAGGCCTCGATCTGAGCGAGACGCGTGACGAGCTCGAGCTCCATGCGTCCTCCTGCAACGGAGACGACCGCCAGCATGCGGCGTGCGGCAGGGGAGAGCAGCTCGAGCCGGTGACGGATGACATCGTCCAGACTGACAGCCGAGTCGGTCGCGGACAGGTCCTCGCCCCGGTGGGTCCGTTGAGCGTGCCGGACTAGCTGTGCAACGAAGAAGGGCGAGCCTTCCGCCTCCCGAGCGACCTCGGAGGCAAGTGTCTGGTGGACAGGGGAGTCTTTGCCCAACATGCGAAGCGCCAGGCCCTTGGCCTCTTCGAGCCCCATCGGTCCCAGCCGCATCGCGCGGAGGTCGATGGCCGGCTCGATGGCGTGGAGCTCGGCGAGGAAGCGACCCAGGATTTGGGTGCGCTCGGGCGCGTTCTCTCGAAAGCTGCACACGAGCATCAGCGGTGGCGCATCGACGTGATGCAGCACCGACTCCAGCACGACGAGGCTGTCCAAGTCGGACCACTGCAGGTCATCGATGTAGACCACGAGTGGCCGCCTGTCGGCGATGCGGCCGAGCAGCTCACGGAGGGACTCGATGCCGCGGCGTCGGGCCTCCTGCGGCATCACGTCGGGCAGCACGTGCAGCGGTGCGATCGCGACCGCGGGCACGCTGAGCAGCACCGGGAACAAGCGAGCAAGCGCCGAGATGTTGCGGGGCAGCAGTGCCTGGGCCTCGGTCAGCGTCGGGACGGCACGCAAGAATGCGCTGACCATGTCCATGACCGAATCCAGGGCCTTGTACGGGATCGATTCTCGCTCGGAACACTTGCCGGCGAGCACCAACGCTCCGCGGTTGCGCCCGACTCTCCGCAGAAACTGCTCGACCAGGGCGCTCTTGCCGATTCCGGAGACCCCCTCGAGCGTCACCACCACCGGGCGTCCCTTGCGGGTGGCCGCGAACGCTCGGTGGAGCCCGCGGAGCTCGTTCTCCCGACCCAAGAAGAGGTTGGCGTTGCTGCGTTCGTCGAGGGTCTCCGCTCGCTCGCGACTCCCGAGCCGGGTCAGGATCTCGTCGCCGTTGGGTCGCTTGTTCGGATCGCGCGCGAGCAGGTCCATGCAGAGCGACTGAAGGTCGGGCGGGACTCCTGTGACCTTGGCTGAAGGGAGCTTGGGGACCTCGTCCTTCTTGGCAGCGAGCAGCGCGAGGAGTCCAAGCCCGGTGTATGGGGGCGCTCCGGTGAGGAGCTGGTAGAGCATCTCACCGACGGAGTACCAGTCACTCGCAGGCCCAACCTCGCGTCCGCAGGCCTGTTCGGGAGACATGAACAACGGCGTGCCCAGGACCGCACCATCGGCGGTCACACCGACGGCGTCGTCGCTGTTGATTCCCCGGACAAGGCCGAAGTCGAGAATGACCACGCGCCCGGACTCCTCCATCAATACGTTGGAGGGCTTCAGGTCGCGATGCAGAAACCCGGCGTCGTGAATGGCCTGCACGCCCTCGGCCAGCTGACGCATGGCTTCGCGTACGCGGTCGTAGTCGCGAGCCGGGTCGTGCACGGTCCGGGTGCCGTCTTTCGGAGGTCCGCACAGCGCCTGAGTGAAGCCCTTGCCGCGCACGAGCTCCATCGAGAAGAACAGCCGCTCTCCTTGAAGCATCAACTCATGCAGCCGAATGACGTTTCGATGTCGGACGTCGGCCAGCGCCCGAAACTCCCGCTTGAAGCGGTACAGGGCATCCGGGCTCATCCCGCGAATCGCCTTGATCGCAACCGGGGATGCGGTGGGCTCCGGAGGTTCGGCTTCGAAGACCTCCCCAACAGCACCGCGCCCAAGCCGCGACAGGATTGTGAACCGCCCCAGTCGTGTTGGAATTGCGTCCGACCCGCGCTTTTCTTCGTCCCGGAGCCGGGTGCCGTCGAGCACGTTCGTTTCGGTGCGAGTGCGAGCGACGACCTCGGCGCTGCTCCCCTCACCCGCTCTACCGTCCGCTGGTGGCTTCAATCCCGCCAAGAGTCTCGCGCGCCGACTCCAAGACTCGCGCGTTTGTGCCGAGCCGGCAAGGGGCTGGCTGTCACACCTAACTATCGAACAGTGCGGGGCCTGGGGTGCAATCGAGGCGGGAGCACAACCCGCAACGCACTTGATGGAGTGCAGCGCCGAGTGCTCGAAAGACGGCGTCGCGCGCCGTCTTTCGAGGCCGCTAGTTTAGGGCGTACGGGGTACTGAGGCTGAATGCGGCGACTTCGGCGTCAAACTGCTCACCATCTTCAGTGACCATTTGATACGAGCCGTGCATCGTGCCGAACGCCGTAGGGAGCGGGCACGCAGAGGTGTACTGGAATCGCTCGCCGGGACGCAGGACGGGTTGGGCGCCGACAACCCCAGGGCCTCGAACCTCTTCCACGTGACCGTCCGCGTCGGTGATGACCCAGTGGCGGCTGATCAGCTGCATGGTCTCCTCACCCACGTTGTGCAACGAGACGGTATAGGCGAAGAACCAAGCACCGTCCCCCGGACTCGATTGCTCAGGGATGTACCGGGACTCGACTTTGACCTCGAGCCCACGAGTGATCGCCTGGGATGCGGACACCGGGGCGGATGGTAGCAGGTCGGGTGGGGCCCGGGCTCACCAACTCGGCGGCGGAGCGAATCGGTCGTCGAATGGCCGCGCTCGACGGCGACGGTCTCGGTCGGGCGTCCAGCGCGGGGCACGTTCCGAGAAGAGCGCCACGCCGATGACCCCAACGTCCCGAGGTGCTCCGCGGCGTGCGGCATAGCTGTCGTCGGTCCTGCCGAAGCGGAAGGCGGCGACCTCGTCCTCGTGGGTGCGCCATCCCTCGATCACCACGGTGTCGTAGGCCTCGACGATGTAACCGCGCTTGCTGGTGGAGGCGTGGCCGCCGTCGATCACATCGAGTCCGTCGACGGAGGCGACGACCTCGTAACGCTGCCCAGAGTGGTTGCGAACCTCGATCTCATAGCGTTCTCCGGGTGCTCCGATCGCGTACCGCTGATGACCGACGTCCAGCGCATCGAGCACGCGTCCCCGGCTGTCGATGAGGGAGACGGAGATGTCCCGGGCCGGGTCGTACAGCGTGGAGGTTCGCCACGGGGAGTCGCTGGATGCCGAGACGCCGTCAAAGTCGTCGTACCAGAGGCTGAGGACGGCTTCAGGACGACGGGTGGCGCGTTCAAACCGGGTCTCGTAGGTCCCGCTGCGTCGCCGTTCCCCATACAGAGTGCCCAGGCCAGCCCGGTCGTCATCGGCCTCGTACGCGCGAGGGCCTTCGTCGTAGGGCGCTGAGCTGGCCTCCGCAGACGCGGATCGGGCTGGTGCTCGAGTCCGGGCCGCCTGTCGGGAGCCACCGCCGCGTGTGCCCAGATGCGGAGACGGGGCGCGTTGCGCGCGTCCCTTGGAGGCACAGGCCGCGAGGACGAATACGAGCAGAACGAAGGGGATGGCGCGAAGGATCGACATCGGTTCGCGTCCGGAACGTCGCGATGGCGGCCGATCCTTACAGTACGGAACGCCGTAAACCACATGCCGGGGGATCACTCACACCTCGGCACACCGAAAAACGTGTGTCTTTGGTTGCTCTCTCGGCAGCCCGGATCTACACACCCCCCGCCTGCCGAAGTGTAGGACACGACCACACAGGAAGACGACCAGATGACCCGATGGACTCAAACCACTCTCGCGATGAGCTTTGCCGCAACTGCCCTGGTGGGCTGCGCTGGCACCGCGAAGGTGGCTCCCACCGCTCCCACCGCGCCAAGCGCGGATGCTGCCGAAGTCACCGCTGTTGTCATCGAGCCAACGGTCGCCGCCGTCAAAGCTCAGCCGGGCATCGACACCGCCTGGCTCGCCTTTCGCGACCAGCGCGATGCGCGGCTGACCATGGTCGGTGAGCCTCTCCTCGCCTGCGCCAACGCGTCGGCCAAAGAGCAGAGCCCCGAATGCGTCACGCGTCGCGAGACCTTCGAGGTCGCCTACGGACTCAGCACCCTGTACCGGGTCACGCACGACCCCGCGTATCTCGATGCTGCGGACGCATCGATCACCTCCAAGGCTGTGTCGCGCATCGATCGCCTCAGCATCTATGGGCAGTCGTACTTTCTCGCGCTTGCGACCGAGCGTGAGAGCACCAAGCATCGCACCGACCTGCACGCCACGGCCGGTGATGTCGCGGCGTCCTTGGAGACCTGGCTCAGCGAAGCCGACGACTACTCCTTCGCCCAGCGCACCATGTTCGGCAACGAGGAAAACGCCGCGGTCGTGCTGGAGCGCTTGTGGGATTGGGCCGAGCTCAACGCCGACGACGAGCTTCGCGGTCGTCTTCGCAGCCTGACCGAGACCCGGTTTGTCGCCAAGGACATGGACTCCTGGTGCCCGCAGACCGTCGACGGTGAGCCCGAGAACTTCGAGTTCCTGCCGCCATGCCTGCAGCGCGCCAGCGCCGTGTTGTCGGTGCTGCCCGCCGAGCGTTCGAACCCCTGGCTCGACACCTTCTTGTCGCAGCAGATGGAGCTCGAGCCCCTGACGCTCTCCCGCCTGGCAACCCATGAGGCGCTCAACTTCAGCCGCGCCGTCGCGTTGTGGCGGGTCTACGAAGCCACCGCCGATGTCCGCTACCGCTCGAAGTACGTGCAACACGTCGAGGCTGGCCTCGACCGCATGGCGCAGCGCACCGATGCGGGCGAAGAGATCGATCCGTGGCACGCCGCCTACGCCGTGCAAGCGCTCGCGATGAGCACCGAGATCTAATCCTCTCTCGAACGTCCTACGCCGCCGTCCGGGTCGATGACCCCGCGGCGGCGTTTTGCGTTGGGGCACCCGTATCGGCGGAGCTTCGACCCTTCGCGGATCACTCGCAGGTGATGTCGATCCGCGTCGGGGTCAGCACCTGAGCGCTGGGAATCCCGTTGCCGACCTGGCCCTGGGCGTTGAGACCCCAGCAGAACAGCTCGTGGGTCTCGGACAGCACGCACGCGTGCCCGGTGCCGAACGCGGCCTGATCGATGACGATGGGCATGCTCGCTTCGTCGAGCAGGTCCAAGATCACCGGCGTCGTGGCGAACAGGTCGTTCTTGGTCTCGCCCACGAACTGAAGCTTGTTGCCGGTGTTGTCACCCCAGCAGTAGACCTCGCCCGTTCCGAGCTGAGCACACGCGACATTGCCGTGCGCCTTGAGATCGGTGATCGGTGCGTCGGGCAGAAGCGCCACGACCGGGGTGATCGAGTCGATCCCCATGCCGTCTCCAAGCTGGCCGAGCGCGTTGTCCCCCCAGCAGTTGATCTGGTCGCTGACGCGGGCACAGCTGAAGGTGTCACCCGTCGCGATGTCGCCGACGGGAGGGACGAGGATCTGTCGGACGGTCGCCGAGAAGGGAACCGTCGCCGGGTTGACGCCAAGCTGCCCGTCCGCGTTCTCGCCCCAGCAGTACATCTCTCCGGTAGCGGTGCGCCCACAGACATGGCTGGCCGCACCGTCGATCTCCGCGAAGTTGAACAGTGCCTCGACGTTGACGGGGCCGGGGGTTTCGGCCCCGGTGAGCTGTCCGCGGGTGTTGGTGCCGAAGCATGTCGCGAGGAAGTCGGCGTCCTGCGCGATGCAGCTGAACCCGGTTCCGAGCGCTGGCTGAACCCAGTTCGTCGCGAGATTGACCAGAGTTGGGACGGCGGTGCCGACCGAGGGGATGCCGGGCACAGACGCGCCGGTGACGTTCTCTCCCCAGCACACCGCGTTGCCATCTTCACGAAGGGCGCAGGTGTGGGCTGCCGACACGTCGATCTGTGTCGCGGCGAGTCCGGCCCCGCCCAGAAGGGCTTCGGCGGTGAGCACCGGGACGGCCGACGACAGGACACCGGGAACACCCAGCTGACCGGTGTCGTTCGAGCCCCAACACAGGACCGAGCCGTCGGTGCGGGTGATGCAGGTGTGGCTCCCACCGGCAGCCATCTCGTCGACGCAGCCGCAGGTGCCGCCGTAGCAGCTGAGCCCGTCGTCGCAGGCTTCGTCACAGCACGGCTGACCGAGGCTGCCGCAGGTATCGCCGGTCTCGGACCCCGTCGTATCGGTGTCCGTCGCAGTCGGGTTGGTGGTCGAGGGATCGATCGTCGTGGGAGGTTCGGTGTCGGATGAACTCCCCGAGCCGGTCGTCGTCGACGGGTCGAGCGTGGTGGTGTCGGTGTCGGTGTCTGTGGCCCCTGGAGCCTCCACACACTCGCCCGCGAGGTCCGCATCGGCTTCGTCGCCGTAGCGGAAGCCGGTGGCGCAGATCGGATCCGCGTAGCTGCAGTAGCCTGTTGGCTGACAGAAGCCTGGCTCACTACCGCGGCGGCATTGTGTGCTGTCCGAGCAGTTGTAGGCGCCAATGTTCAGGCAACCGCTCACCAAACCTGCGGTGAAGCCCAGCGAGAGTGCGATCCGTCCAGACGCCTGCATCGTGCTAAGGGCGCGCACGGTGTAGGACCTGCGCGACGCCGGGAGAATACCACGTGGCGTGGAATTGCCGCATTCCGTCGCGCGCTTGTGGCCGGTCGTGTGGGCGCGCTAGCATGGTTGCACGATGAACCGAGGAACAGGCGGTGCTCATCCTGCCGCCTCGGCAGGGCCCCCACTTCCCCCCTCGCCGGGGGAGAGCCCAAGCCGAATTGGTCGCTACGAGCTGCTTCGCCGGCTGGGCGCTGGCGGAATGGCTGAAGTCCATCTCGCGCGTGCGAGCGGGTTCGAGGGCTTCGAGAAGCTCCTGGTGCTGAAGCGGATTCTGCCGCACCTGGCTGCCGACGGTCACTTCGTACAGATGTTCCTGGCGGAGGCGCGACTCGCTGCGCTTCTTCAGCATCCCAACATCGTTCAGGTGTTCGACCTGGGGAAGGAAGGGACGGACTTTTTCTTCACCATGGAGCTCGTCTATGGCGAGAACGCCTATGCGATCTCCCGAGCCGCGCGAAAGCGTCGCGAAGAGCTGCCGATCGAGCACGCGATCTCGATCATCATTGGGGCCGCCGCGGGACTCCACTACGCGCACGAGCGGGTGGGGATGGACGGCAAGCCGCTGGGCATCGTGCACCGCGACGTCTCGCCCACCAACTTGATGGTCACCTACGATGGGTGCCCCAAGGTCGCCGACTTTGGCATCGCCAAGGTCACCAATCGCACCGACGTCACCCTGGCCGGCATCCGCAAAGGGAAGGTCCCGTACATGTCGCCCGAGCAGTGCAAGGCGGCGCGGGTCGACCGGCGCAGTGATGTCTTCGCACTGGGCATCTGCCTGTACGAACTCTCGACGGGCAGCCGCCTGTTCGATGGCGACAACGAGTTCGGGGTGATGAACCGGATTGTCACCGGCGACATCCCGCTGCCCTCCACCCGGAGGGCGAACTACCCCAAACCTCTCGAGCGCATTCTGATGCGGGCGCTCGCGACCGATATCAACAAGCGGTATCCCACGTGCCTCGAGATGCAGCACGAGCTCGAGGCCTTCGTTCGTGAGTCGAGGCTCGACGCTAGCGCCTCCTCACTCGCTCGTTGGATGCACCGCGTGTTCAAGCCGCAGCCGTTCCCATGGGGAGCCCTTCAGGGCGACGGGGTGACCGGTGGAGGCGGAGCACGGCCGACGCTTGCCGATTCTGGGGCCGGCTTGGGGTCGCGGCCCGGTGACGTGGTGAGCCGTCCCGACATGACGCCGCATTCCGGTGTGGGCAGCTACCCAATGCCGTCGAGTGCGACCTCGGGGCTGATGCCGCCCTCCGCTCGTCCTGGGTCCTCCTCGGTGGGCACAGGGTCCGGACGGCGGACTTCGGCCGGGGCTGCGAACGATGGCGGCACCCTCAAAGGGGTTGCGATGGGGCTCGGCATTGTCGCCGCGATCGCGGTCGTGTCGGTGACCGGATTGGTCATCTACAAGAAGACCGCCACCGAGGGGACGGAGACCGAGACTGCCAAGGCGCAAGCGTCGGCGGTCGCCGAAGCCGAGTTGCAGCGCCCGGAATCCTCCGACGAGCCCGCGCCGGTCGCAGAACCGCCACCCTCGGAACCGGCCCAGGAGGTACCGCCGGGGGACGAGGTTCCGTCCGCCGAGGAGGCTCCGCTCGCCGAGCCGGCCCCCGAGGCAGACGCCGTGCCCGCCGACGCGGAGCCCGAAGCCGACGCAGAACCCGAGCCGGAACCCGAGCCCGAAGAGGTCATCGAGGTCATCGACGAGCCCGACGCCGCGCCGGCCCGGCCCAAGACAACCCGGCCCAAGAAGCCCAAGACTTCGAAACCCAAGTCGAAGCCCAAGACCTCCAAGCCCAAGAAGAAACCCAAAGGGGACGGCGGATCCGACCCGGATGGTTTCTGGGGTAACTGACCTTCGGGGATTTCAACCATGTTTGTCCCAACCGTTCTCTCAGTCGTTCTCTCCTCGCTGCTCATGACCGCGGCGGGTCCCGACGACCTGCTCTCCGATCCCGAGGCGCAGACACTCGTCTCCGAAGCTCAGATCCTGTTCTCCGAGGGAAACTTCGGTGAGGCGGCGCGGTTGATCGAGAAGGCCTACCTCATCGAGCCCGTCCCCGAGCTGTTGTTCCCTTGGGCACAAGCGGAGCGAGAGCAGGGCAACTGCCGAGCTGCGATCGATCTCTACGGTCGGTTGCTCGAGGAAATCCCCGAGGGGCGCATGGCTGACTCCGCGCGCAGCAACATCGCGTTGTGCGAAGAAGAGATGCCGCCAGAAGAGGAGGTGGTCCCCGTGGTCGAGGACGACCCGCTCGAGGATGACTACGTCGAGCCTGAGCCCGAGCCTGAGCCGGTCGCCAAGACCGACGACAAGCAGCCCAAAGTGAAGGAGTGGTACAAGGACCCTGCAGGTGGAGTCCTCACCGGCCTGGGTGTTGTCGGCGTGGGCGCCGGTGCTGCACTGCTGATCGTCGCCAGCGGCAACGCAAAGGGTGCCCCGGATGCGCCCTCGTTGGCCGACTACAACTCGCAAAGCGACACTGCACTCACCCAGCGCAACGCTGGCGCGGGCGTGCTCTCGGTCGGCGGCGCTCTGCTCGTCGCGGGCGTGATCCGCTACGTCCTGGTCGCCAAGAAGAACAAAGCGTCGGCAACCGCATCGGTCTGGACAGCGCCCGGCAGCGGCGGTCTCGTCTTCTCCGGGCGATTCTGAGCACCGGCAACGCTTGATTGAGACCGAGGTCACGGCAGGTCGCCGCGGCCGCCCCTCCACGCGGGCATGGGGCGGTGGCAAGCCTGCTACGTTCCGGCCTCTTCCGAGGTTGTCATGAACTTGCGTAGCTCCTGCGTCCTACTCTCCGCCTGCCTTGCCCTGACCGCCTGCGACAGCGGCTCCGACGAAGACACGTCGGCTTCCAACTCCACTTCGGGCGGCAGCACGTCGGGGAACGACCCCACGAACGTCTCCGTCTCGGTGTCGATTTCGGCCACCACGCCGACGACCGATCCCGCGACGACCGATGCGACCGAGGGCGAAACGGACCCGGCGACGACGGGCCCGACGCAGGGGGAGACCGACTCCACGACGAACCCCACCGATCCGACAGGGGAGACGGACTCCACGACCGACCCGACGCAGGGGGAGACCGACGATCCGACGACGGGCGGAGTCGGTGGCACAACGGTCTACGACGTCCAAGACGGGACCGTGGCCGAAGGCGAGACCGTGACGATCGAAGGCGTGGTCATCACCGGGCTTCGGGCGTTCGTGGGGGTGACCGTGCAGGAGGTGGACGGTGGTGAGTACAGCGGCGTCTATGTCGACACCGGAGACGTGGATCTGAGCACGTTCGCCGTCGGCGACATCGTCGACATCACCGGCGTGACCGCGGAGTCCAACCCGGGCTCGACCGGACTCGACGGCCTCACGCAGATCCTCATCGAAGGCGACGGCACGATGTCGGCAACGGGCGACACCATGAAACTCAGTGTGGAATCGGTGGACTTCGCCGTCCTCGCCGACCCCAAGACGGCTGAGCCCTGGGAGAGCGTCCTGGTGACGACTGCGGGTGCCTTCGAGGCTGTGACCGCGACCGCGTCGTTCGGTGAGTTCGGTGAGTTCGCGGTGGAGGAAGGCGGCGCGATGCTGACGGTCGACAACTTCCTGTACGCGATCTTCGACAAGGACAACGCCGCGGACTTCCCCGGCTTTGGCGAGGGCGCAACCTTCACCGCCGTCTCCGGTGTCCTCAACTTCAGCTTTGGCGTCTTCAAGCTCGCACCGCGCAGCGCTGCCGAGCTCGAGGGCTACGTGGCCCCAGCCGGCTGAGCGTTGCTCGCAGACGAGACGAGGGCCGCCTGCGCACGCGCATGGCGGCCCTTCTTGTTGGGGCTTCGCGAGGTTCAGTCAGTAGGTGTCGTCGAGCTGGACGTCCGCGAGCTCCCGAGCGAGGAGCCGTCTGAACACCTCCGGCCCAATCCAGCTGTATGCCACGAAGGCGAGCCACGCTGTCTGAACGAATCCGGACAGGCGGGGCAGGCCAAGGTCGGAGAACAGCTGCGCGAGGAATCGGCTGCCGACGAGGAGGCCGACCAGCCAAGCGATGCGTTTGCCCCGGCTCATCGTCTCGGTCCAGAGGCTCCACCGCATCCACATGCCCAGGGCGGGGTTCTTGCGAGCACGCACCGCGACGAGGAGGTGCAACGCGTCGGTGTCCATGGCATCCGCATGCAGGGCGGCGACGACGTGGACACGAGCGTCATCGATGTCGCCCGCATGAAGCAGGACCCGCGCCTTTGCGAGGAGAGCGTCTCCGTGTTCGGGGTCGGATGCCAGGGCGTTGTCCGCGTATCGGCGGGCCTCGACGAGATCGCCGGCGAGGAATCGCTCCTTGGAGATCGCGGCGAGGATGGATGCGTCCTCGGGGGCGAGCGCGATCGCCTGGTCCAGCCAGTGGCGGTACGGGCGCTCACGCAGCGCGTCGAGGTTGGCGAGCGACTCGTAGTGCGTCGCGTTGGCGGGCTCGAGCGCTCGCGCCTGCTCGAAGTGTGCTTCGGCGGCCTCGAGCTTGCCCTCGACCAACGAGACGCTGCCCATCGCCTGGTGGGCGAACGCAGAGTCGGAATCGAGGTTCAAGGCGGTCTCTGCCTCGGCGCGCGCAGACCCGAGCGAGTGCATGTCGATCAGACACAGGGCCAGCAGTGCATGCGCCTCCCCGACATCCGGGTCGAGCGTGAGGAGCTCGTGGAGGATGTCGAAGGCGCCGAGCAGGTCGTTGTGGTCGATGCGAGCGAACGCGCGGTCGAGGAGCCGTTGAATGTGCGGGTCGTCGGTCATGCGATCACCAGCGTCCACCAGCCCACGGGGAGCAGTTGCAGGAGCACCCAGCTCCGAATCATGACGCCCCCGACGACGAGGGGCACCGAGTTGCGGAGCGTCCCGCCGTAGTACTCGTACACCTCCGCCCGCAGCCGCTGATCCTCGTAGAGGCGATAGGCGGTCAGGGCCTTCCACCCCACCAGCGCGATGACCACGTAGGGGAAGAAGCTGAAGTCGTCGGGCTCAGGGTCGTCGAACAGGAGTCCAAGGAGTGATGCGTCGAACGACTCGGGCTCGAGCAGCGAGAACGCGAGGATGGCGAGCGCGCTCGAGCCGGCGAACCCCACCATCAACCGTTTGGCGAGCTGGGCCTTGTCTTCGAGACCGAGCGCGAAGGCGTTGAAGGCGAACCACGGCCACGCGAGCCAGACGCCGACGAACATCGACGCGGCCAGGACCACTTCGGGTCGGGTGGCAGGCAGGGCCCCTGCCGGTCCGGAGGGAGGGTCGTGTTGGGTGCTCACCGGCGTTTTCCGTGGGCTTCGAGGAAGGCCAAGACTTCGTCGTAGCGTCCGCCCTCGTTGGCATAGCGGGCGTAGTTGCGAGCGGTTGTGAGCCACTCATGCGTGGTTGGACGAACGGAGGCCTTGGCAGCCTCGACGTGGCGGGCTGCCAAGAACACCTCGTCTTCGCGGTCGAGCGATTCGTCGATCGCCTCGTCGACGGCGGACTCGACGAGGTTGCCGAGGTCGGCGCCCGAGAAGCCGCTGGTTGCGCGAACCCATGCGTCGATGGGCAAGGAGTCTTCGGTGGGTCGCTCGGCGAGCAGCCGGGTCAAGATGCTCAGGCGGGCTTCCGCGTCCGGCGGAGGAATGAACATCACGCGGTCGAAACGGCCAGGTCTCTGGAACGCGGGGTCAATCGTCCAGGGGACGTTCGTCGCACCGATGACCAGCACGCCCTGGTTGTCGTTGGCGAACCCGTCCATCTCGGAGAGGAACAACGACACGATTTTTCCGGTGCTGCTGTCCCGCGCGTACTTGCGGGTTCCGGCGAGCGCTTCGAACTCATCGAAGAACAGGACCGTCGGCGTGTTTTCGCGGGCGCGTTCGAACAGCGCGGTCAACTTGCGCTCGGACTCGCCGATGTACATGTCCAGGACGTCGGAGATGGCAACGTTGATGAATGTCGCGTTGGCCTCGCCGGCGGTGGCTCGGGCGAGCATCGTCTTGCCGCAGCCCGGAGGCCCGTACATCAGCACGCCGCCTCCGACCTTGCGGCGGAAGCGTTCGAACAAGGCCGGCTTCTCGAAGGGAGTGATGATCCGCCGACGAATCGCCTTCTTCACGTGACCCAGGCCTCCGACGTCCTCGAATGTGATCCGGTCCAGGGGAGGGGCCAACAAGCGTGAGAGCGTGTCGTCGTCCTGTCCGCTTTGCGGAACCACGCGAAGCCGGCCGTCTCCGCGCGGCGGTGCGCTCGTGGCTTGTGGACTGAGGGCGGCCGCCAGCTCCGCGTTCTCGAGCGTTGCGTTCGCGGCGATGGCGGAGGCGTAGGCGGCCCGCCCTTCCGCGTGGCGACCGAGGATCAACAAGATGCGGGCGCGCTGCAGGTCCGAGGTGGGCTCGGTCGCGCCGTCGAGCAGCGTCAGCGCATCTGCAGCTCGGTCATCGCTCGTCAGCAACTCTGCGGCGGCGCGGCGTCCGTCCTCGGTCAGTGCGCTCGGGTTGGCCTCCGCAGTCAGTTCCAAACCCGTCGGGGCGTCCGACCGAGCAACACATGCGCGCAGCAGCATCGACCGGAGGGAACCATTGTCGGGGCTCTCCCGGAGTGCATCCTGCAGTCCTCGGAACGTCGCATCATCCATGATAGCGAGGGGACGCTATCAGTTCGGTGCACCCCGATCTCGGCGGCGGCGAGAAAGCTCGGCCGGCCTCCGATGACCTACAAGCGGCGTGCCACTGAAATCGTTGCGTTTTCCGCGCGAGGCGGCCCCCCGAACGGGCGTCAACGGCCGACGCGTGAACCGGTCTCCGAGGCAACGCGGTGGACGGGCCGGGCAGCCGTTGCTCGACAGGGGTAACGGCGATAGCGTCGTCCTCGATGTGTCGGATCTTCGGCTTTCGGTCAGTCATCCAGAGCCAGGTCCACCGGAGCTTGGTCAGCGCTGACAATGCGCTGATGCAGCAGGGTGGCCGGCATCCCGATGGATGGGGCGTGGCCTACTACAACGGTGGTGCGCCGCACGTGATCAAGAGCGTGTCGTCGGCCCACGTCGACCATCTGTTCCGACGCGTCTCGGGAATCGTCGCGTCGGAGACGGTGCTCGCCCACCTTCGCAAGGCGACCCAGGGCGAGCACACGATCCTCAACACGCACCCGTTCCAGTTCGGTCACTGGGTGTTCGTGCACAACGGAAACATCTCGGGCTTTGGCGAGCGGCGGGAGGAGCTGCTCGACAGGATCCCTCCGGTGTTGCGGCGCTACATTCTGGGCGACACGGACAGCGAGCTGTTCTTCTACCTCCTGTTGGGGCACATGGCGCAGCGCTGTCCGCTGACGCAGGCCGGGTACGGGCTGGACGATCTCGTCGCCGCTGCTCGTGCGACGGTCGAAGAAATCGTCTCCGTGGCCGGTGACCTTTGTCTCGATGACGCCGGCCCACCCACCGAGAACTTCCTGTCGTTCGTCATCACCAACGGGACCACGATGCTCGCCCATCAGGGCGGCAAAACGCTCTACTACAGCACCTACAAACGCCAGTGCCCCGATCGTGACGTGTGCCCGAGCTTCGGGGGCGCCTGTGAAGCGCCCACCGAAAAGGGCTTCGTCAAGCACCTCCTCATCTCGAGCGAGCCGCTGCAGGGCGACAACGAGTGGGAAGAGATGAAGCCTTTCGAGGTTGTCGGCGTCGACTGGCGCATGCAAATTCAGCACGCCCGATGAACGACTCCGAGCGTCCCTCGCCCAGCGCTCTGCCTCGATGGTGGCTCGCGCTGCTGTCTTCTTTCGTCGCGGCCGTGTGTTTGTGGGCGGCCGGAAAACTTCCGTGGTCCGACGACTGGACGCTGTTCGCGGTGATGACCACCGGGCTCGGACTCGTCCACCTGGGCTGCGCACTGACGGCCCTGTTCGGCAGCCCCCTTCGCGCGAAGGCCTGGCGAATCCAAGGCATGGGCGCGATGGTCTACCTCGCCTACGTGACGTGGAACCTGGTCCGGACCTCCAGCTACGTGGCGGAGCTCTATGGCGGGCTGGGCAAGGGAGTCGCGGTGTCTCTGGGGCTCGTGTGGCTCATCGTCGCGGGACTGACCGTGCCCCTGACCGCGTGGGGCTTTGCCGTGACCGGGGGTCTTCGGCCAGGGAAGGTCGCCAAGGGGTCGGCCGCGGTCCTGATGTTGCTCGCGGCGGTGGGCGTGGCCCGCAGTCGAGACGCGGCTGCCGCCGAGTCGATCGTGCAGCCCGAGGTCGCAGCCGACTTGGCCTCGTTGGTCGAGGACCACATCCCGGTGATGCCGGCCGCACCACAGCGGGCACCGTCGCTGAGCACCTCGAAGCCCGCAAAGTGCCCGAAGGCCCCCGACCCGGCGTTCACCACGGTGGTCGCGACGTATCTCGAGGCCAACGAGGTCGGACGGCCCACCCCGATCTCTCGCTGCTTTCAGGGCGATGGCGTGGAGCCGTTCGAGCAGATGGGGGATGCGTTGCTCATGGCGTCGGTCGGCGGACGCGTGAAAGTCGATGTCCTCACTGGGGCCCAGCCGCTGCAACATGTTGTGCCCGTCGTCGACAGCATGCTGCTGAGGCCGGGCCTCGATGGCGTGTGCGAGGGGAGCCGGTGCCTCATGCCGTGGCAGATGCTGGCTCTCGACGCCTTCAACACCAACACGCCAATCCCAGTCATCCCCGACCTTCGCTTCGGCTTCAACCCGGTCGCGCTCCGGAAGGCGTTGGCCCCCGCCGATGCGACCGGACCCATCCCGAGCGGAGTCGACGGGCTGACGCGAATCGAGACCCGCAGCTTCGTGTCGGACGCAGAGGGGAAGATCCATCCACTTCGCCGGATGCGACGCGAACGGGTTGAGCTCTCCACCGAGGCGCTGCAAACCTCCGTCACCGGGGCCGAGGCCTATATCCACTCCGCGATCGGGTCCGACGGTCGGTTTGAGTACAAGCTCCACCCGTTCTCCGGCTTGGTCTCGTATCGCGGGTTTGCCTTGGCACGGCAGGCCGGTACGACGCTGGTGGTCTGCGAGCTGTCCCAACACGACGCGCGGGCGCGGGCCGTCGCGCGCAAGGCCTTGGCCATGATGCAGTCGACGGAACGACTGCGCGGCGACATGTCGATGCTGAAGTACCCCAAGGCCAAGCCGGCGAAGCGGGTGCCCCTGGGGGACACTGCGCTGGCTGCCATCGCGTTCCTGAGCTGTCGGGACCGGGTCGGCAAACGGTTCGATGGGACCATCGACCGGATCACCAAGTTCTTGCTGTCGATGCAGCGCGACAACGGCTCGTTCCACCCGGCGTACGACTTCGAGAAAGGCGAGCCGATCCCCGGGCCCGACCCTCTGTACGCCGTCGGCCAGGCGATCTTCGCGTTGGTCCTGCTCGAGGAGGCGAGCGCGGAAAACCCCGAGCTGTTCACCGACGCTGCGGCCGTACACGAGGCCGTCGAGCGCGCGATGGATTACATCTCACAGGACTACTGGAGCGGGTTTGTGCGGGACTTCTTCTTCATGGAGGAGAACTGGAACTGCCTGGCGGCGCGTGCGGCCCTGGGCCATCATCGCCACGACGGGTACGAGAAGTTCTGCCTCGACTACGTTCGCTACAAGGCGCGGCTGATCCTCAGCGAGGACGACGCGGTCGATCCGGATCTCGTCGGCGGATACGGCTACGGCAACGTCCTGCTCCCGCACAACACAGGCTCCGCTGGATTCGGTGAGGCCGGCTCGGCGGCGCTTGCGATTTCCAAAGCCCGTGGCGAAGACGCGGCGGACATCGAGGCGCCGCTGCGACGGGCGATCGAGTTCCTGCTGCACCACCAGTGGGATGAGGTGGCCTGTTTCGCGTGTGAAGGCCCGCACCCCGTCGTCGGCGGTTTCAGCGAACACATGGGCTCTCCCACGATCCGCATCGACTACGTGCAGCACGCCTGGGCTGGGTTGGGCCACAGCGCTCGCGTGTTGGGACTGCTCTGAGGACCGATGCCGGCGGCGGTAGAGGCTCGGTGGCGACTTTGGGCAGGGGCGGTCGCGCTTGCGATGACGGCCGCCATCGGGTGGCCGCTCGTGCCCGATGAAGACAGCTTTCCGCTGTCCAACTACCCGATGTTTTCCACGCCGAAGACGACGCAGGCAAAGATCTTTCACGTGGTCGGGTTCACGCCCGATGGCCGCGGCATGCCTCTGTCACCGTCGATGGTCGACACCGACGAGATCATGCAGGCGTATCAAACCGTGAAACTCGCGATTCGTGGTGGCCGTGCCCAAGCCCTCTGCGAAGCCTCAGCCCGACGCGTGGCGGGCAGCGAGGACTTTGCAGACGTCACTCGGCTCGAGGTGCGAATCGATGTCTTTGATGCGGTCCGCTACTGGGAGGGCGACCGCTCCACCGAGCGCACCCGCATCGTCGCCAAGTGTGAGGTCCGCCGATGAAGGCATTGCGACGCGTGCTGGCCCCCGAGATGCCGGCGGAACGCTTGGCCATGCTGCGAATCCTGGTCGGGCTGTACGGAGTTGTCTATCTCCTCGCGCGGGCCAACGTCATCTGGGGCGTCACGCGCTATCCCGCCGGACAGTTCAAGCCGGTGGGGCTGACGGTGCTGCTGCAGTCCCCCTTGTCTCCGGCGCTCGTCGTGCTCGGACTCGTGCTCGCGCTCGCGTCTGGCGCGGCGTTCAGCCTCGGGTGGCGGTTTCGTTGGACGGGGCCGCTGTACGCCGCGGCGTTGCTGTGGGTGCTCAGCTACCGGAACTCGTGGGGCATGCCGTTTCACACCGAGAACCTGCTCGTGCTCCACACCATCGTGTTGGCCGCGGGACCCAGCGCTGCGGCGTGGAGTCTCGATGCTCGGGGACTGAGCATTCCCAAGGCGCACGCTCGATTCGGCTGGGCCGTCGTGCTGATGTGCTGGGTGACCGCGCTGACCTACTTCGTCGCGGGATGGGCGAAGCTGTCGCACTCGGGTTTCGAGTGGGTTACCAGCGACACTCTGCGCAACTTCATCGCCTACGACAACGTTCGAAAGGCCGAGCTCGGGGCGGGCTACTCCAGCTTGGGGACGTGGATGGTGTCCCACGCGTGGGTGTTCCCGCCGTTGGCTGCGGTGAGCCTGGGCGTCGAACTCTTGGCTCCGCTCAGTGTGCTGCACCGCCGCCTCGGCATGGTGTGGTGCGTTGCCGCGTGGGGATTTCACGTCGGCGTTCTGGCGCTGATGTACATCCTGTTTCACTATCCAATCCTTGGATTTGCGTACGCACCGTATTTTCCGGTGGAGGGTATCGGCCGATGGCTCCTCCGCCGCAGGGGTCGTTGATGTCAGCCGCCCCATCTTTTCTTCACGGGTTTTGTCATCGCCCGACACCGGCGCGCCAATGGACGGACGAGGATGTCTCTCCCCTGGGTCGCTGCGCTGTGTCGTTCGAAACTTCGTCGGGTCCGCGTGGTAAGAAGCGCCGTGGGCGACGACGAGGAGCGCGAGCTGGTCGCACAGGCGCTCGAGGGCAGACCCGCCGCGCGCCGAGCGTTGGCCGACCGCTTGCTGGATTCGATCCACCGCGAAGTCGCGATCTGCCTGATGCGCTGGGGGGTCCCGCGTGACCAGCTCGAAGACCGCCTGCGGGACCTGGTTCAGGACGTCCTGGTGATGCTGTTCGAAAACGACGGCCGCGAGCTTCGCCGATGGGACCCGCAGCGCGGGCGCAGCCTCGATAGCTTTGTTCGGCTGGTCGCACGGCGGTGGGTTGCGCGAAAACTCGGCCGCAAGACGATCTCGCTGGATGCCGCAGGGCTCGACGAAGGCAACGTTCGCAGCGGCGAGTCGCAGGGGGCCCCAGAGAGCCGCACCGAGCTGCGGTGGGTCCTACGGCGGTTGTACGCCGAGATGACCCCGCGGGACGTGGAGCTGTTCGAGCTCTTGTTTGTCGAAGAAGTCGAGCCGAATGAGGTCGCCGTTCGTTTGGAGATGACCCGCGGTGCGGTGAATGCCTGGTCCTACCGAATGCGCAAACAGGCACGCGCGCTTCAAGCCACCGACGACGCACGAGCCGAAAGGACGCGGCACCATGCCTGAGTCGACCGAACACGACGACGACCTCCTGGAGCGCCTCGGCGCCTTGGTGCGGGACGAGACCACAGGCGAGAACCACGGAAGGGACGATGAGATGGAAGCTCTACTGAACCCACCGCGCGGAAGGGCCCGAGATTCGTTGCTGGACGGCTTCGAGCAACGGTTGAAGTCCGCGTCCCCACAGACGCCCGAGAACGCCGAGTCCGACGCTGGTCGTGTCGTAGAACTCGCCTCCGCCACACCCAAGCGGGGAGGGGGGATGATCGCAGGACTGGCGGTGGTCGTGGCACTCGCGGCCGCCCTGTTGCTGTGGTTGCTCGTGCCCAGTGCGGACGATGTCGGCGTCGGGACCGAGTACACCGTGGCGTCGTTTCAGGCAGGCCGCGCCGAGCAGCGCGCCGAGCCGACCGATGTGGGCGCAACGATCCGCACGACCCCGGATGACCCGTTCCGCGCCGTCCTCTCGCCGGCCTCCGCGGTCTCCACATCGGTGGCCCTCGCCGTCATCGCGCGTCCCGCCGGGGGAGCCGGGATCTGCGCGCGTCCGACCACCGGGGTCGACATCTCCGACGTTGGCGCGGTGAAGATCGATGGCACGCTCGACCAGTTCGCCACCGTGACCCCGGGACAGTGGCAGCTGGAGCTGTGGATCGGCGCTCCCGGCTCGCTCCCCGCGGATGGTGCGACGGGCGTCCAAGAGGCTCCCGCCGCGGTGCACGTCACCGCCGTCGCGTTGGAGGTACTCTCCACGCCCTGACGTGCGGTTCGGTCTTCTCTTCGTCCTCGTATTCACGCTGCTGAGCTGCGGCGGTCGCCCAAGCGAGCCGGCGCCGGCCGTGCGCACGATTGAAGCGCCGCAGATGCTGATCTCCGGGTGCCGCGTGCGGACGGAGACGACGTGCGAGCGGCTGTTTGGTGGGGCTCCACAACCTCTGAGGGTGTGGCTCGACCTTGCACCCAACGCGACCGTCATCGCGGAGTTCGATGGCGTCCGGCTTCCGGCCTCTGTTGCCGCGGCTGGGCGTGGTGTTGCGATTTCGCTGCAGGTTCCACCGAACTCGGGGATGTTGCGCGTGTCGGGGATGGACCCTGCGTGGTCGGAGACACTCGATGTTGAGATCCAGTGGCGGGTCCCCCCGCTCATCACGGTGCTCGCCCGACAAGCCGAGTCGCGACAGATGAGCCGGCTCGCGCTTTGGTCGCTCGAAGTCGCCCTGTTCTTCGAGTCGCGCCCACAGGCCCGAATCGACATGCTTCAGACGGTTCGAGTCTTGGCGCGCCAGGCCGGGCGCTCTCGCCTTGGCTTGACCGCGCAGAACGAAGCTCGCGAACTCGCACGACGGACGGGCGCGAGCTTTGACCTGGCCGAACTCTCCCTGATCTCTGTCTTCAGCGAGCTCAGGAGAGGGAACGTGGCGGCTGGACGGTGGACCTTGAAGTCATTGGAAGAACTCCCTGGGCTACCCGTCGAGTTGCGCGCGGGTCGTGCGTACTACAACGGCATGGTCGAGATGACGGTTGGGGACCTTGTGGCGGCATCCCGGCACTTTGAGACGGCCGTGCAGCTCTCGGAGCGAGTGGCGGACCGGGGCCGATACTTCGCCGCGGTCGCGCAGCTTGCCGTCAGTCGGAGTGAGCTTGGCGATACTGCTGCTGCGGTCTCCGCTGCGACGAGCGGGCTGAGGCAGTTGGCGGGGCTGCGCGACGATTGTCGGCTGAGCGCTCAGACTCAAGGTATTCTCGGGTGGGCGGTGCTGCGTGTCGCCGAGGATCCTGTCCTGTTGGAGACCGCAAGACAGGCGTTTCTCGCCGCGCTGGACGCGTTCGTGGGCGAATGCCGCGTTCGTGGTAAGGCCGAGAACCAGCTTGTGAACCTCGCTTGGACTGCGTTGCTCGACTGGGAATTGGATGAGGCGCAGGCGTATGTGGAGGAACTTGAGGCAGGCCCGATTCCTCCGCACCTGCAGGCGTGGGTCGGCGCGATCAAGACGCGGATCGCTCATCTCTCTGGAAACGAAGTGCAGCTCGACAGCCCGGTCCTGGAGCCTAGGACGGCACCCCGCGATCCGTTTCTCGCTTGGGATGCGGAGGTCTCACGGGGGGAACGATTGCACTCCCACGGCCTCAGCGCGGCAGCGGCGGAGCAATTCGAAGCTGCGGAGGCGAGACTTGCGAAGGAGTCGGACGCTCTCGGGAGCGCTATCGTCCAGGACTCCTTCTTGGCTCGGCGAAACGACAGCCTGGTTGGGCTTGTGGACAGCCTTGTCTCGTCTGGTCAAGCGGCTGAGGCTGCCTGCCGTGTCCGACTTGCTCTGCGTCGAGCGGTGCTCAAGTCGGACCGCGCGGCGAGGATCGACGCGCTTGATTCGGATCGGCTGCGCGCGTGGAACCGCGCGATGGAGACGTACGTCGAGGCTCGTGCACGTGCGGCGCATGCCGCCAGAGATGACTGGAAGTTCGACACGTTCGAGGTGGGGCGTCGCCAGGCGGCACGAAAGGAGTCCCTCGCACAAAACGAGCAGCAGCGGCAGAACGCTCAGTCGCGCCTCGTTAGGACTCGCCCATTGGAGCGTTGTGCCGACCTTCCACGCCGAGCATCGGGCGTCGCGAACCTCATCGTGCTGCTTCTCGAAGAGACCGGCACGGTCTTCCTCGAGGACGAACGTGGCGTGTTCTGGGCACAGGAACCTGTGCAAGCGGGGGATGAGGAGCGCTGGGCGGTGACAGTACTGGGCCGCTTGCCGCTCGATAGTTCCGTCGAGGTCTTGAGGATTGTCGCGAACGGTCCCGGGGGACGGGTTCCTTGGGCACGAATCCCGGTGAATGGCGTCCCCGTTGCGGATCTCGCGCTGCTCGAGTGGGGACTCGATCTCCCGAGGCGAGACGGGCACGGTAAGCCTGGGGAGGCGTCTATCTTTGGCGACCCGACGGGTGACTTGCCCGCTGCGAGAAGTGAGGCTGGTTCGGTCGCTCACTTACTCCAAGGAGGGCCGTGGACCGTTTCTTCGAATCTGGGGAACGCTGCGACGGTTGGTTCGATGCGCACAGCGCTGGAGTCCGCGTCTCTTGTCTATTTCGCTGGGCATGGCTCGCGAACGCCCGTCCCCGGCCCCGGCACCGAGGGCCTCGGTTGGGAAGACTCTCTGACCATGTCGGATGGTCAGCTGGGCGTGCCAGAGTTGCTTGGTCTCTCCGCCGCCCCTGCGCGGGCGGTCCTAGCTGGCTGCGACTCCGGGACGACCGCGAGTTCCGGCCTTGGCGGCGGCCTGAACCTCGGTCGCGCGCTTCTTCTCGCAGGCGCCCAGGAGGTGGTTGTTGCTTCCGGAAAAACCGACGATGTCGATGCTCGCGTCCTAGGGATAGCCCTCGCGCGATCCCTCGCCGCAGATCCTGAACATCGGATGTCAGACGCACTCCGAAGCGCGCAAAGCCACCTCCGGGAGACACGTCCGTCCTCCCGTTGGTGGCAGTTCCGCGTTTTGGTACCCTAACTGTTACAAGCGTTTGACCGGGTTCTCGATGTAGCCCCGATATGCGTGGAAGCGGACTCGCACAGCGATTTTGTCCGCCCTTGTGAAATCGATGCCGCGAAGCGTGAGGCGACTGGGCACTTGCGTATTGAGGTCGAAGTCTTCGGTAATTTCAATGTCACGGTGCTCGGTACCCATGTACATGCGCAGGACAATGGACTCAATCGCGTCTCCGTCATAGACGTCATCGAGCCCCCCTGTGAGCACGTCATCGTCGAGCGTGCACTCCGGACACACCGGGTCATTCGGTTGCGGAACAATGAATGCTTGCAGTGGGTCGGAGTTTGTTCTGTCGCAGACGTCTGGCGAATCTCCCTCTGCCGTCCGAGGACCACAAACCTCAGCACAAGCCTCCTCCTCAGCAAAGGGCCCCACGTCCACGTTCGTGACCGGCTCGTCGGCGACGGCCTGGGCTGCGGCGGCCAGCGCCTGCTCCCCGTCTGCATCGACACACCCGAGCTGGAGCGTGCAGTTGGGGTTGAGGGCGCACGCGTAGTCGAGCGCTGCGCAGGCATGGATGCGCTTCACGCCCGGGGCGGACTGAGGCGTTCCCGGGTAGGTGTCGGCTGTGGCGCTGACGTCGTAGCCCGACTGGTACAGGACGCCCATGACCTCGTCTGCGGTCATCCCAGGGTTGTACGACCAGACCAGGGCCGCCGTTCCCGAGGCGGCTGCGGCCGCGACCGAGGTGCCGGTCAACGCCGTCGTGTAGGCGTCGTTCCCCGCCACGACATGCGTCGCAACGGCCGCGAGCCGGGCGTTGGAGTCTGCGCGCGTACCGGGCATCGGTGTGTTTTGGCCGTTGAGACCGCTGACCCCGTAGACAAGAGGCCGTACACCGACACCGTCGAGCGCGGTCGCAAGACCCAGCTCACCACACCGCTGGTCGGTGGGCGCGAGTTCCCCCTCCCACAGGGCCGGAGCAAGAGGCCCGGTTTGGCAGTGTTGGCTGTCGTTTCCAACGGCGGCGATGATCAGTGCACCCTGGCAGGATGCATATTCAAGGGCCGACCGGATCGCCAGAACTCGGGCAGGCTCGGTGCCGTTCGGTCGCGTGCCGACGATTGCTGCTTCCCAACCCGCGCTCAGGTTGATGATGAGGGGCCTCGCGGGGTCGTCCTCCCACGCTGCTACCGATGCATAGATCGCCGCGGCGAAGTCCCCGTGTGTCCCGGCAAAGCCTCCAAGCTCGTAGTTCGGCCCTTGGAGCGTTCGCGGCAACCCGATGAAGGACGCCGTCGTCACCGCGCAATCCTCCGGTGTCGGACATGCGATGTCATCGACGATGCGCCCCATGTGCGCACCGTGCATGGAGTTGACCTGGCTCGCGTCGACCTGCCAGTCGGATGTCGTATCGATGACACTCACGACCACGTCGGCGCGGAACGATTCGGACGAGCCTCCTCCGGGGAAGAGGAGCTGTGATGCTTGGACGTCGCCGATCCGCTCCTTGAACGACTTGTGGAGCAGAGGTGCCGTAAGCTCAGAGAGCGGCGACTGCGGAAAGACAGCGAGGAAGTCCTCGGACACGTCACCGAGGACTTCGTCCAGATCATCAGGATCCGCGTCGTCTGCAGAACTCGGGTCGGCCTCGTACTTGCACCACGTCTCGTTGCCCACGGTGAACAGCAGGTTGCTGGTCCAACCTGCTGGCTTTGGGCACTCCAGCGCCGTGGTTCTCCCGATGTACTCCGCGGGGTCCAGTGAGAACGGGGACGAGTCGCTCGGCGTCCCGCCGGTGCTCGAATCCTCTGAACCCGAGTCGCCGGTGCTTGAGCTCGCGGACTCTGAAGCCCCGGACTCAGCGGAGTCGGAGGCTCGCAAAGACACCAGGTCGGAGTCTGATTCGGCAGGCGCGCAGCCACAGGCGAGCAACGCGGCCAAGAAGGAGATGGAGGAGACTGAACGGTTCGAATACGGCATGAGCTAGGCGCTTACGGACGCCCCTTTGTCTTGGCCGGGGTGTCCGATGACGAACTATTTTCCACAAATATCGACCGAGCGAGCGTCGGCGGCTCCAAAGTAACAGTGAACAGGCCCGGGAGCCCGTAACCTGTCGCGACGCGGTCGCCAGCAGCACCACAGGACGCCGACCTCCTGCCGCCGTCCCTCGGAGCGTCTGTCGCGCGGCCCGATGCGCTGAGCTTGTCGAGTCTCGTCCCGATCGCCGCGAGCTTCATTCGCGCGACGGCGCAGTGGATCTCCTTGGGGATGGCATGCACGCCGCGGTGGCGGAACGTCGCGGCTCGCTCTTCGCACTCGAGACGAAAAGCACGGCCAGAGTCACGGCAGCCTCGGGTCACGACCACCGCCTCCGACCCTCGTCGCGCGAGGGGCTTGGCGGCATGACCGTCAACTCCCGGGCGTTGAACGTGCGGCGGTCAGCGACGTCTACGTCCCCGTTCGCCACCCAGCAAGGTAGCGCTCCTGCGAATCGGTGAGCGTATCGATCCTCGTCCCGATCGCCTCGAGCTTCACCCGCGCGACCGCACTGTCGATCTCCTCGGGGATGGCATGCACACCCGGTGGCGGAACGTCGCGTCCCAGCGCGAGCATCTCGGCGGCGAGGGCCTGATTCGCGAAGCTGAGGTCCATGACATCGGCGGGGTGACCCTCGGCGGCGGCGAGGTTGACCAGTCGCCCTTGGGCGACGACCAAGACGACGCGCCCGCCTGGGAGGGTGAACTCGGTGAGGTGGTCGCGGACGTCGCGTTGGGACGTGGCGAGGCGGGCGAGCGCCTCCAGGTCGATCTCCACGTCGAAGTGGCCGGCGTTGGCGATGACGATGCCCGACTTCATGCGCTCGAAGTGTTCGGCACGCACGACGTGCTCGTTGCCGGTGGTGGTGCACAGGAAGTCGGCACGCTCGACGGCGTCTGTCAGCGGCATCACGGTGAGACCATCCAGGACGGCCTCGAGACCGCGGACCGGGTCGACCTCGGTCACGATGACCCGGGCCCCCAGCCCGGCCGCTCGCTCGGCAACACCGCGACCACACCATCCGTAACCACACACGACGAACGTCGATCCGGCGATGAGACGGTTGGTGGCGCGCATGAAGGCATCGAGGGTGGACTGGCCGGTGCCGTAGCGGTTGTCGAACATGTGCTTGGTCCGGGCATCGTTGACCGCAAACACGGGAAACTTCAGCACGCCCTCCTGCGCCATGCTGTGCAGCCGGGTGACCCCCGTCGTGGTCTCTTCGGTGCCGCCGATGACCGATTCGAGGAGGTCCGTGCGCTGGGTGTGCAACAGGGTGGTGAGGTCCGCGCCGTCGTCGAGGACGAGGTGGGGGCGGTGCTCGATGGCCTGCCCGAGATGGCGGAAGTAGGTGTCCCGGTCCTCGCCTGCGATCGCAAACACCTCGATCCCGTCGAGTACCGCGAGCCCAGCGGCGACGGTGTCTTGAACGCTCAAGGGGTTGCTGGCACACAGCCGGACCTCGGCACCGCCTGCAGCGAGTGTACGGACCAGGACCGCGGTTTCGGCTGTGACGTGCATGCAGGCGGCGGCACGCATTCCCTTGAGCGGCTGCTCTCGTGTGAATCGCTCGCGGATCGCCATCACGGCCGGCATGGCGCGCTCTGCCCATTCGATGTCCTGCTGTCCACGGGGTGCGAGCGCGGTGTCGAAGATGTCCATGCCCTTGGTGTGAAGTCCGGTCGTGCGTTAGTCACTTGAATCTATTTTGATCTTGGCATTAGCATTGATAATGCTTCCCGATCTGAACCGGCTGAAGGTGTTCCTTCACGTGCACGAGACCGGGAGCGCGCGGGAGGCCGCGGGCCTGATCGGGGTGACGCAGTCGGCGGTGAGCCAGAGCCTGGCGAAACTCGAGGCGGAACTCGGGGTAGCGCTGTTCGTGCGGCAGCATCGGCGGCTGGTTCGGACGGCGGAGGGAAGCCGGCTGTATGGCGTTGTCGCGCCGTTCCTCGAGGCGCTCTCGGAGACGCTTCCGGACCTCGAGCGTTCGCCGGGGGAGCTCGTCGGGACGCTTCGCGTCGGTGCGCCCGTGGAGTTGGGGGCGGCCCGGCTACCGCAGGTGTTTGCCGCGTTCCGATCGCAGCATCCGGCCGTCAGTTTCTCGCTCCGCCTCGGACACCCGTCCGTGCTGGTGCCGGAACTCGCGGACGGCGGCCTCGATGTCGCCTTCGTCGATGAGTTCGATGCCCCCGCGCGACGTGCAGGGGGCATCGGTGCGCACGGAGGGCTCGACGAACGGTTGGTGTTGGCCGGCAGTCCCCAGGTCGTGGCCGCGGTGCTCGAGGGCAAGGACCGATTCGCACGGCTGCAAGGTGCCGACTTCGTCACCTACCATTCGCGAGGGCCCTCGGTGGCGTCCTGGTTTCAGCACCACTTCCAGCGCGTCCCCGGGCGGATCCGTCGGGCGGTGGTGGTGGAGAGTGTGCAGGCGGTCGTCGCCTCACTGCGCGCGGGGCTTGGGCTCGGGGTCGTGCCGGACGAGGCCGTGTCTGCGGCGGTGCACCGCGGGGAACTCGAGGTCGTCCGAACGCGGAAGCGTCCGCTGCTCAACAAGATCTCGCTGCTGCGGCTGCTCGACAAGCGACCCTCGGCGTTGGAGCAGAAGTTCTTGGCGATGCTTCCAGGCCAACTCGACGGCTACGCCCGCAACTCAGCCGGCGGAGCGTAGGGGCGGCGCGGGTCCGAGCGCGAGGGGGGCTGTCTCTTATACACATCTC
>OJGU01000136.1_pt1 | contig 48798 bp, 45 predicted proteins | sample 1594741 | NCBI WGS metagenome assembly OJGU01 (sample SAMN05416841, study PRJEB24817) | seawater metagenome | isolation source: Sea water | place: Canada:Atlantic | collected 2013-07 | reverse complement strand
CCCCCCGACGAAACCCACCCCTCCGAAAGCCGCGCAGCAAGATCCGAACATCAAACGGCTGGAGGAGAAAATCTGTCAACGGTTCAGCACCAAGGTCGCTCTCAAGTACAACGAAGGAAAGGGCACTGTCGAAGTAAAGTTCTTTTCAGATGAAGATCTTGAGAGGATCATTCAGCTTTGCGGCATCGACCCTGATTGAGTCCAGGCCGCACGTAGATTATCGCCACCGATAGAAACAGGCATCCAAGGGAATTCTATGTCATCCCCAGAAGAAACACGTTCTCAATGTCTCGAAGCACTCACTCGTGAATCGCAACGAGCAGACTCCCTCAAGGCCTTCGTCGGCCTAGACGGCTTTGTCGATGAGATCATTCATGTTGTCGACAAACGGGAGGACGCAAACCATTTCCAACGCATTCCAACGATACTGGAGTACGCCAACCGCATCGCCGAAGCCGCCGGAAAAAGCACGAATATTGAACTCGTCACCCAGCGAGTGAAACTCGGAGGCAACGGCCCCATCATGGCGAACGCTCTTGCAGCCTTCGGCGTAGGTGTTTCCTACGTAGGTGCCCTTGGCTATCCCAACATGCATCCCGTTTTCCAAACTCTCGCAGACAAGAGCGACGTTTTCTCAATTGCCGACGCTGCTCATACGGACGCCCTCGAGTTTGACGATGGGAAGCTCATGCTGGGGAAAATGACCCCACTCAACGATATCCGGTGGCCGGTCATTCAAGAACGGATGGGAAGGGAAACCTTAGAAAATCGAATCACCTCGGCGAATCTCATCTCATTCGTCAATTGGACGATGGTTCCCTACATGAGCGAAATCTGGGAAGCGATTCTCGATGATGGTCTCTTACCCGACCGAAGTGCCAATCGAGTCGGATTCTTCGACCTTTGCGACCCTGAAAAGCGAGAGAACGAAGATCTTCTTCACGCAATGACACTCTTGGGCCGATTTCGCAAACACCTGAGGGTCATCCTTGGGCTCAATGAAAAAGAAGCCATGGAATTAGCCGAAGTCTACGGAATCCCCATTGGAGCCAACACAAGGGAAGGACGTTGCCTGCTAACGGAGAAGCTATTCGAGAAACTCGATGTCGATGTCCTTGTCGTCCACCCGGTGGCTTACGCCCTCGCGGTTACTGAGAACGAGACTACCTGGGTTCCGGGTCCTTTCGTTGAAAAACCGGTTATCACGACAGGGGCTGGGGATCATTTCAATGCCGGCTTCTGCTTAGGGCAATTACTCGGACTTTCTCCAACGATGTCCCTCAATTTAGGAGTTTCAAGCAGTGGTCACTACGTACGCTCAGGGCGTAGCCCCCTTGTCAGCGATCTCGCAGAGATCCTTCGCAACTGGCCCAGCGCACAGTAAGTGCTAACCCCACACCGAAAGAACCCGCCAATTTACTACCTTGATCCCAGGATAGCGCAAATGACGTCGCCTTTCGTCTTGCCCTAAGTCGAGTTCACAATTCAAAATATACTCATGGTCTTACCGATCGTGAAATATGGTCATCCCGTCCTCCGCCAAAAAGGTGCACTCGCTGATCCCGAGATGGAAGGATTGGAGGAACTCATTAATAACATGCTGGAAACAATGGACGAGGCTCATGGCATCGGCCTGGCAGCACAGCAAATTAATCTTGCGATTCAACTGACAGTCATTGATGTGAGTGAATCCAAAGATCGGGAATCGACTATGTGGATTAACGGCGAGGAAGTTGAACTCAACGACCATATGCCACTCGTTCTCCTCAATCCGAAAATCACCCAACATGAGGACTATGAGCTAGGGCAAGAAGGCTGCCTCAGCTTCCCTGAGATCTATGGCGACGTGAGCCGCCCAAGAACGATCGATGTCGAGTCCCTACAACCAGACGGTTCAACATTAGAATTTCGCTGTGAGGGACTCCTGGCCCGAGCAGTCCAACACGAGACAGACCACCTAAATGGGCTGCTCTTCATCGACCGAATGGATCGCGCAAACAAAGATAAGATCCGAGCAGAGTACGAGGCGCTTCACGCAACAACGAAAAAAGAGCTCGAAGGCTAGAGAGCAAGATCATCTCTCCAAGGCTAATCAGCTCGGCGTTGATTCCACCTCGCGACGCTCCCCTCCAAGCAGTGCTTCAACCTCAGTCAACCAAGCGTTTCCCGGCAAGGCGTAGGGCCGAAAAGTCTCAAGGTGTCCTTTTCGCTCATTGTAAAACAAGGCTCGATGAAGCCCCAGCTGACTCGCTTTTGTGCTATCGATCAATGCAGCTGAATCGTTAGCGCTCATCTGAAACAGAACACGCATCTCAAATTCAGACAATGCTTTTCGGCTCAAATACCGTTGGGAACTATTGTAGGAATCAACGGTCACGAGGGCACGCATACCGACAGCCGGACCTTCTCGAATGATGCGATCAAAGACGTCCCCGGGTTTCGGCCCCATTGATTCATCACTGGCGGAGAAACTAAACTCATCCTCAGGTCGAAGTTTCTTGAACGACTGAATACCAAGGACGACAACGAAAACGGCCCCCGCCGGATCGTTGTTGGTTACCCTAGTTTCAAGCAACGCGCTAAGGTCAGACATCACCGTCTCCAAGCTTTCGTCCTTCAAAGTTCGAACGCGATGCGGCATGAACGAGAGCACCCGGTCCAGCAGCTCACGCTGGGGTGAGTGCTCTGCGATGGCGTCTACAATCACAAACTCAGCGCCCTCAGCCGGATAATGGGCCGCCAATGAAACGAGGCCACAAAGAACCAATGAAAAAGCCATTTCTTCATTCTGTCCCAAGACGAGCAGGTTGCTTCCGCTTTGAAGATCGAAGGCAGCGTTCGTTGGCCCCTTGATCGAATTTGGAGCTCCCAACCAGGCTCGCACGGTCTGAGAGATGGTATCCGCCCCATTCTCAAGCAACTGTCGCAGTTCTTGGTTATCCTCAATCTTCGCTGGAGCATTCCCCTCAAAAACAACTGGGACGCGATCTAATCCCACCCGCTCTTCTGCCAATCTCCGAATCTCCTGCAAATAGCCGTCACGCTCCTCGTCAGAAAGCCAGACTGCCTGAAATGGACTGTTCCCCTCTGTCGCGCCACTACTATCATTATAGATTCCCTCGCCAGGACGAGATAATAGGCGCGGAGCCGAATTGTTTTCATCCATAATTAAATACGAGTCTGCTTCATCACATTGAAGTGCCACGCGCACAACCATCTGGGCAAAAGTCGTTCGCGCCAAGGTGTACGCCCCCCCAAGGGTCTGAGACCCAAGAATCACATGAATCCCGAACGCTCGTCCCTGCCTGACGATGCGATCCAGTAAGACTGCGGCGTTCTGCGCCACACGATCATCTTCAACAAAGTACTCTTGAAATTCATCAATCAAGACCAAGGTTCGCGGCAGCATCTCACCGGGAGCTGCTTTCCGGTAACTCGCCAAGTCTTGCACTCCCTGGTCACGAAACAAATCACCACGTCGCCGCAATTCTTGATCCACCCGTTCAAGCACACTCAGGCCAAACTCACGATCGCTTTCAATCGCAACGACCTTAGCATGCGGCAGCCGATGGGTGGCATAGCACTTGAACTCGACGCCCTTCTTAAAGTCCACGAGATAGAACTCCACTTGATCCGGTCGACACCAAAGTGCGAGATTAGTGATTATCACATGAAACAGAGTCGATTTACCCGACCCCGTTTTCCCGGCAATAAGCGCATGCTGCTGTGTCCCTTTCCCGAGAGTCAAATATTGCAGTTTCGACGCTCCCGTTCGACCAATCGGAACTTTTATCACTTCACCGGTTTCAAGCGACCAACGAGTCTCCTCAGGCGGCACGACATGAGAAAATGGAACTTCGACCCGATTCGAATCCACACTCGCTTGACCAATGCGATGAATCAGATCAATCACCGATTGAGAGTCTGGACTTTCATTCCAGTTAAGAGCGGCACCTCGCCAACGGAATGCCCCCAAACGGTAGTCACTTCCATGAGACTCAAGCCAAACACAATGTTTCCTCAGATCATCCAATACGGAATCATCCAACAATGGCTGTCTTCGATCCCGGTGAAGAATTAGAAACACGCCACAGCGGGGACCACTTACGGCAATGCTTTGCAAACGACGGAGTGCGGACTCACTAAAGCCAACAGGAAAATCCGAAACAACCAGCAGGTGAAACTTCTCAGCCACATTCCCAGCCACCCTATTATATTCCGCAAGCGAGTCATATTCATTGCGGAGATACATTTGAGTGACCTTCTCCATGTGTTCCGTGAGATCCTTTAGACACTGATCCACCTGAGCTGATTGCGTCCATATACGCCGATTGACGATCTGATCATCATAGTCAGCCAAATGCATGAGCCCGGCAAAGTTCTGCCCCAGCCCGACAGGGTCGATCAGAGTAAACCGCAGGCGCCCTACCGGCGAACTCATCAGAAGCCGCAAGACGATTTCGTTCATCGCGTTCACAACCTCCTGAGGACTCGTCCCATCAGATTCAAACAGCACCGATTCCCCAAGCGGCATCTTAACAGCCAGAGGAACAAGAAGAGTTCCCGCAGCATCCCAATCCATTCGGGGATCAACTGGCAGGGCTTCCACAATACGGCCGCAATTCAACGATAGAGACGCAAATTGCCCTGCAGGATTTCCTTCCCTGGGCGCCTGCCAATGCTGCAAGGCCGATGTATCAGAACCCCAACAGGATTCGATGGCTCCAGCGCCTCCACTCCGTTCTAACTCGTCAACCCGTTTGGGCACACGCTCATTCCATTCACCAACAAGGGTATCCATCTCATCAGCAAAACGCTTTACAACTTCAGCCTCCAACGCCGCTTGCTCGGCAGCGATCTTCGTACCGCCCACCCGTTCCTCAGCCCCGACGCCCAAGGCCCCGCCTTCAGATTCGGATACGGAAGCCAGAGCCAATTGCCGCATCGACTTGTTCTTCTCCAACAATCGCAGCGATTGCTTGTCCAGTTTTTCCATTCCGGCCCGAAGGGTCTGCGCGGATTGCCGCCTCACTGATTGCCACGCGCTCTCCAAACGTCCCTCCACCTCCTGCAATGCATCTTGAACAACAACAATTGCTCGTTCTCGACTCCTCCTTGCGGCGTCACGGCACTGGGCACTCAGTCCATGAACCCGCCAAATGTGGCCAATGAGTTGCTGAACCGGCCGCTTCGCCAAAAGGAACCCCGCCCCATACGCGACACTGACCGCCACGCTAGCGATGAGACCGCCCTGCAGGATCTGACCAGGATTGATACCAAGCAAATCACCAATCTGAGGAAAGGCATACCCCAGCCCCACCGACACGCTAATCAACAATAGAATCATCCAAAAAGGCACCGCCGAAAAAAACCTGACCACTGAAGTTCGAAGCGAGCCCCCCAGTCCCTTTTCAATTCTCTGAAGCTCTGCCCGCAACTCCTCTAGGCCCTGATACTCATCAGCGTAAACCTCATGTCCCGATGAATCTTCAGGCTCTCTTTCAAAGGACTTTCTCAGAGGTGAATAAACCCGTCCGATTCGCCACACCCGTTCCTTGATTACCTCAAACCTTTCCAGCTCGACATCCAGCTCATTCGTGAACGACTTCAAGGTTTTATCTAAAGCCACAGAATCAGCATCGTGCTTTCGGCTGGCCAGCAAGAGGTCCTTTTGATTTTCGTATTTTTGCTGACTAAGCGTTTGCTCTTCAGAATGATCCAAAGCCGCCTTCGCACGCTTCAAGGATTCTTCGATCCATCGCTGCCGGCCGTCATACTTGGATTCGAGGCGGCTTCTTTTTGCCTGTAGCTGCGCACTCGCACGCCCGGCCGCTTCTTCCGACTGCTGACGATCTCGCGCCTTGAGCAAATCGTATTTCCGCCGAATGGCATCAAGCTCCTGATCGCGAGCTTCAATCAGCGTTGTTTCTCGAGCAACGAGTCCGTTGACGGTTTCTCGAAGCTCCTCAACGACTTTAATCGTTCTCCCTGCTGTGAGTAAACTATCCACAATCCTTCTTAACCCTTTTCAACATCCCGTCGAGTTTCTCCATTCCATAGATCGCTCGATTCACACTCGATTCCAAATCATTAAGATAAGTTTGCTCGAACTCCTCCGCTTTCTGATCCTTCCAAACAGCGCGCGTCTGTTCCCAGCTACGCAGGAGCTCTTTGGTCAAGGTCATCAACTGATTTCGTCCTGGCAAACTCACAACAATTACTTCCCGGTCTCCTCAGTCATGCCGGCTCCTGGAGGACCAGCATCGCTTGTCTCGCTCCCTAGTCCCTCTAACATCTCTGATCGCTCTTCAAGCAAAGCCGCCTGGCGGGCGGCATACCCATCCAAAGCTCTCAAGATACGCTCCAAGTGACTCGCGCCCTTCTTCAAATCCATTACGAGAACCGTTCGCAATTTCTCTACTTCGCGCCCCAGCGGTTCTACGTCACTCTGATAACGGCGACACCACAACTTGACCCGCCGAAGCTTTTCCTCTGCCTCACGCAAGGCTCGCTTCGCCCGATGAATCGCCATTTGCTGCGCATCATTGGTCTCCCGAAACTGAGACAAACGCGCCCCAAAGGCCTCATGCTGCGCCTCTTCGAGAGCACGTGTCCGAACTCGAATCTGTTGCTCCCAGTATGGTTTCTGTCGATCCTCTAGCCATGCGGACGTTCCTCGCACCTCACTATTCACTTCATCGAGAACCGTGGTCGCTTTCTCCAAATACTGAATCATCCGACTACGAAACGAGTCGAGTGCATCTAGTGAGGTTAGATGAGCCTTGTCTGGCATGACTAGCGTTGTTCCAAATAATCCTCAATGCGTTGCGCTTTGCGCAACAGAAGAGGCGTATGTTGATTAGAAACCTCAACAAATTTTTTCAAGGAGCGCATGGTCTGACTAAACTCGTCAGCAAACCGCTGATGTTCTTGATCTTGCCAGCTATCTCCCAAGGCCTTGAACCGAGCCTCAAGCAAGGACATCCCGTGCTGTAACCCCGAGTTAAAATTCTTAAGCTCTTTGGCAAAGCGCCGAACTTCCTCTGGATCCATTATTGCTTGAGTCATCAACGAGCCCTTTCTCTTCTCAACATACACGCCATCACGGCATTGAGTATAAGAGCAAGTATCAGACCCGGTCAGGAAAATTGTGCAAGGAAAACACCGAAACCGAAATATACGGTCAGATTAGTGAGATGTAGCCTTCCACCGTTTCAACCTGATGAATGAGCCAACGACCATTGACCTTGATGAGAGCCAAGCGCAGCATCACAGGCTCAGCGAAACCGTGCCCGTCGCTGCCTACCACGGCCTGAACCAACACCGACGCCAAGCGACCAGCTTCTGAGACGACCACGGCGTTCGAGGCCTTGAGCGTCAAGCCACGAAGCAACTCATGATGACAGCGGATCGTTTTAGCAACCTCAGCCTGCCCATCGAAACGAAATTCCTGCCCGAGAAGCGAAAGCCGTATCTTGGCGTTCGGAGTCAATCCGTCAATGAACTGCAGCCAATCCGAGTTCGTCGCATCTTTGAAATAGCGGGTTAGCTCCTTCGCACTGCGCGACAAAGTCAACTTTAGCGAAGCGTCTGTCAGCCAAGGTCTCCAGGCAACAGGCACATCCGTCACCAAAGCGCCAATCATCAACAGCACCGCAAGCATTGTCTTCATCGTAACTCACCATACCTTTCCAAGAATGTTCCCTCTGTGAACCTTTCCGAAGACTGAAACCGAACGGTTGTCGCCAATGACCCAATACTCGTCAACCCCGAGAGAAATCGGAGCCATACTCCACCCGTCTGTCGTCTTCGCGTAGGATTCCGATAGCCAAACTCCATTCACACTCAATCGTCCCTCCGACATGGCAACAGTATCGCCAGGCCCAGCAATGATCCGTTTGAGTATGGTCACACCGTTCTGGTTCGTTTTGATCGCGACCACATCGGAAACCTGAGGCGTTCGAAATCGATAGGAGAGCCGCTCCGCCAGCAGAAATTCACGGGAGTGAAAGCTCGGCTCCATACTATTCCCATCGACACGAAGAGGGAGAACAATTGTTTGCAAAAGAAAGGCGCCAACGAGAACAATCCCAAGAGCTCTAAGCAAGGCTCGATGTGGCCGAGAACCTAAAAGCCACCTCTCCCAGTCTGGGGATTTCAAATCCCTCAGAGTCGAGTTGGACTCTTCCGCAATTTCACCGTGAGCTGAAACAAACACGCCCATAACCTTCCTTTCTGATCTACCTCGCCAAAGCGATCGAAGATCTCTATTCGACAAGGTTAGAACAGCATCAAGCGTGCCGGTTTGATCAGGGGCATTAGAGCAAAACCATCGGATTTCCGCCGAAACGACAATGAAAACAGCAACCTAGGCCGTAGACGACGGACCATTCGAGATGACAGCGATTCTCTTCCTTCCAGCAATAAAAAAAGGGAGACCAGCATAGCCGGTCTCCCTTGCCTGATAGAAAACTCCTATCGAATATCCTACAGTCTACCGTGCGATGTAGAACTGAACTGCTTCACCAGCGCCAGGATTCACCGTAAACGGAGACGTAGCACCATCAACTGGGGCAAAGTCACCCGCCACATCTGCACTGCCGTGAAGCGTACCAGTGTAGCTAATAGTGAACGACCCGTCAGCATTGGCGACAACGCCGGTAATCTCACCTGCAGGCCCACCAGGAACAGGAGGCAAGACGACTGGAGGAATCACAACCGGTGGTTCGACGACCGGTGGTTCGACCACAACAGGAGGTTCGGTAATCGGTGATTCGACCTCAGCAATGAATTCTGTTGCTTGAACAGCAACAGGAATGGACTCACTGAATGAGCCCGTGGTGCCAAGATAGAAATCGTCGAATTGAACCAACCCATCCGATGCACTACCGCCAAAGGCTACCGTAAATAGGGTATCCAGTTGCGGGAAGACAGCACCGAGATCCGCTGAACCAGCAGGATTTCGATCTGACGTGAATCCTTCGACAAGGGTCTTGCGCTCGTCACCGACTTTCTGAACGTGAATATTGAAAAGGTCACCGTCTTCAACGGAACGATTGTCGATATCCAACCAGATGTTGTAGGTATCCCCTTCAGTGAGTGTCTCATTAATCCACTCTGGAGCACCTCCGACACCATCGGTTGCCATGACGTCGACACCGAATCCTTCAGAATTATCGAAGCGAACGAAAGGACCGACATCATCATCGAAATCACCGACAAACCGAATGGGTTTCTCGGAAACACCGATATTGAGTTGCAGACCGTCGAACTCTGACTCCGGATCCACAAATGCCCGGAAGAATAAGGTCGTCTTCTCGCCTTCGTTGATCGTGCGTGATTTCAGTTCAAGCGCGTTGAGAGCCGCCCCAGCAAGAAAGGTCAAGGCCTGACTTTCTGGACCTTCAACCACAACGGCATCCCCTTCAGGATTCTTCCATGAGCCGATCCCATTGATATTTCCTAGAGGCCAAGCATCGAAGTTATCAAGCAATGCCCAACCATCACCCACCCCGTCGAGGGCACTGATCTTCAAGTCTGTCGAAACAGACTGACCATCTCGAGAAGCAGTAAGCGTGAAGGTTTTTGTTGCCTCCAAGGCAACTTCAACACTCCCAACACCGAACTGAGATGATGCGGTGACATCACCGATTCCGTGATTGATCGAAAGCGTTGCATCAGCGCTCGCATCCCAGCGCAACACGACCGTATCTCCCTTGACCACCGCAGGGAAGTCACCAGCAAAGCTACGAATAACGATTGGCTGTGAACGAGAAATCACACGAGGCACACCGTTATTGATGACTTCGTTGATCTCTGCCTCACTCAAGGCACGACTCCAAATAGCCGCATCATCAAGCTGACCACTAACCCAATGAGAGGCTGAGGCCCGCAAGATACCACCAATGGTGGTATTATTGACAGGAAAGTCACCTTCTTCCGGCCGGGCATCGATCTCTAAGCTATCGAGGTTTCCATCGACATAGATTGAACGTGACGCACCGTCTTGGACCCAAGCGATGTGATGCCAGGATCCATCGAAGGGCTCTTGCTCGCTGTAAATGTGTCCAACCGTTGGCCAGCCACCGCTTCCATTTCGGATGAAAACATCCAACTGTCCAGATGCCCCACCATTGTGGGTACCTAGGTTGAACAAGGGATTACTGTCTTCGGTATTTCCCTCTGAGAAAACACGCAAGTCATTCTGCCCGTTGCCATCGAGATTTGCCCAGATAGAAAGAGTCCATGAATCGTGCTGGTTGGCAGGAAGCGCTTCGCCGGGTTCATGCACACGTGAGAGAAGCGTTTGACGCCCGTTGTCGAACATGAATGCGTTGCCGTTCTTACCGGGAACGAGATCACTTGCTTCCAAGTTATTGAGATCCATGTCATAGCCACTCACGACGTCCGGAGTCTTGGTTCCTTGGACTTCATCCAAAGGCCAATGAGAGACCAACCCTCGGGCTAACGCAGGGAATACCGAGCTCAAGCCATTGCTATTCACCTCACTGATCTCGTCAGCCGAGAGCGCACGTTTCCAAATAGCAACCTCATCGAGATTTCCGGTTACCCAGTGGGAGGCAGAAGCGCGAAGAATGCCACCGATCGTCGTGTTGTTGACGGGAAACTCTCCCTCTTCAGGACGAGCTTCGATTTCAAGACTATCCAAGTTGCCGTCAACATAGATCGAGCGGGCACCACCATCTTCAACCCAAACGATATGATGCCAGCTACCATCGAACGGCTCTTGCTCACTGTAAATGTGCCCAACCGTTGGCCAGCCACCGTTTCCATTTCGAATAAAAACATCCAATTGACCAGAAGCCCCACCGTTGTGAGTACCCAGGTTGAAAAGAGGATTGCTATCTTCAGTATTCCCCTCGGAGAAAATTCGAAGATCATTTTGACCATTACCGTCTAGCTGAGCCCACAAGGAGAGGGTCCATGAATCGTGCTGATTCGCAGGCAAATCTTCGCCTGCTTCGTGAACGCGAGACAAAAGGGTCTGGCGAGCATTATCAAACGCCATTGCCTTCCCTGACTGCCCATCAACAAGATCATCGGCAGTAAGATTGTTGAGCTCCATATCATAGCCGTTTACGAGATCAGGAGTCTTGGTCCCTTGAACTTCATCAAGCGGCCAGTAGGAAACAAGGCCATTTCCAAGCGGTGAGAACACCGAACCCAAGCCATTGTCTCGTACCTCAGCGATTTCATCTGCCGAGAGAGCACGTTTCCAGATCGCGGCTTCATCAAGATTACCACTCACCCAATGGGATGCCGAAGCACGTAAAATTCCACCGATAGTGGTATTGTTTACCGGGAAATCACCCTCCATAGGAGCAGCTTCAATCTCTAGGCTATCTAGATTTCCATCGATATAGATTGAGCGAGCACCGTTGTCTTCAACCCAAACCACATGATGCCAGGTCCCATCAAAGGGCTCTTGCTCACTGTAGATATGCCCAACGGTTGGCCAGCCACCCGCGCCGTTTCGGATAAATACATCCAACTGCCCAGAAGCCCCACCATTGTGAGTACCTAGATTGAACAAGGGATTACTGTCTTCGGTATTTCCTTCAGAGAAGATACGCAGGTCATTCTGCCCATTGCCATCGAGTTGCACCCAAATTGACAGCGTCCAAGAAGCATGTTGATTGGCTGGCAAATCTTCGCCCGCTTCATGCACACGAGACAACAAGGTCTGACGAGCATTATCGAAGGCCATTGCGTTTCCGGATTGACCTGGAACCAGGTCATCCGCGCTTAGGTTATTAAGCTCCATATCATAGCCGTTCACCAGATCAGGAGTCTTTGTTCCCTGTACCACATCCAGTGGCCAGTAAGCCACTAGACCACTAGCCAGGTCCTGGGCTTTGAGATGAGAAAACCCAGCGATGAGAGCAGCCAGCGTGGCGACTCGAGCTGAATTCCGTAACTTCGTCCAACTACACGTCATACGTATGTCCTTTGATTCAGGATTAAGGGGTACGCGCTCTATAGAAACCTAAACCGCTCCAAATTCAAGCAAAAATCGAGTCAGGGAGGCCCGATCTCTGAGAAGATCAAGGGAGACAACCGATAGAAAAACAATTCGCTTCGACTGCGTATCGCAGACTGTATCAGGAGAGACTAAGGGACACGGATCGAGAGAATGATTCGTGAGCCGTAGAGCGTGTAGGGATTTAATGAATCGCCCAGGGAAGCGAGGGCCTATTCATTCGCGCTCGCCGAGCGCCGAGCGAAGGTCCTTTCAAGCGGATAACAGAAAATGAGCTTGGTTAATCTCGCTCTCTCTTCCCACTCTTCACCAGAACGGAGAGACCGCAGAAAAAAATAGCCAAGCCGAGACCGGTAAAGAGGAAGAAACAACCTATACCAAGGGGCGATCCCCATGAATTAATCTCACTAATATATTCCATCATATTCACCGATTCTACTCTCAATTGCCCGACACAGCACACAATACGAGTTTTGAAGCCAGGAAATACTGATGGGAAAACACTAAAGTGGTACCCCGGGTAGGACTCGAACCTACAACCAATTGATTAAGAGTCAACTGCTCTACCATTGAGCTACCGAGGCAACAGAGCCGTGGAATATCGTGCTCCACTCCAATTCTGTCAATATCCGGTTTCGGAAATTCGCTTGAGAGTTTCTGGCTTTCGCATCGACTCCATTACTCAACACTCAGAACCCGGTAAAGGCGATGGCCAGCAACATCGGAGACCGTATCAAGCACTTGGATTGGTTCTTCTCCGAATGCCAGTTCCTGGAGCACCTCCCAGGTTACGCCATCCACAGAAAACTCAACGACACCCAAATGGCCCGGGGTTCCCTGAACATCAAAAGAGAATTGGGCTCCAACCCGACGAGGCGAAGACAACACCGGGGGCTCCGCTGGGCTCAATGGGTCTCCACCGGCTTCAATCGAATCAATGGCCGCCCTAAAATCTCGAATCGAAGGACGGAAGGAACGTAGGTGAACGATCTCCCACTGCTCGTGAGACGGTGAATTCGCCACCCCGTTGATCACAACGAAATCAGAGTTGTTCGTTCCCTCACCTCGATTCGGAGAAAAGAACTGATTGAGCGCCACGTGATCCGAATCGTCCAGAACCAATTCGAGCCCCGTTCGTTCCGCGAAGAACAAGGTCCCCCCAGAACCGATCCCGAAGGCATCCTTCTCTAGACCTACCACCACAACCGGAACCCCAGCGGGGTTTCCACCACGTTCCCGATAGTACTGGTTAATTTCCCTCTCAGCGACCGCTGAGTTATCTCGACAGATACTTCACCAGTAGAAAAAGAAATCGAGCAGAACGATTGAGCCCTCGAAATCACTCAAGCTGACCGGCTCATTGGTCATAACATTGACCAATTGAAAGTCATCGGCGATATCTCCAAGTTGCTTTTCCTGTGCGGCAACCCGCTCCGCCCCATGCGACAAGGTCATCATTGTGACTAGCAGCAAGAACCCGCGCCCAAATCTATTCGCTCCAATTCTATTCTTCATTCCCAAACTTTCGACAATGTGCCTTAGGTTTCTAAAAACTCAAGGAATAGGCCACCTGGATGGATGCCCAATCCCGACTCCGATAAAGATCTTCAAAGAACGGTGCTTCAATATCCGCCTTCTCATATCGAGTAAAATAAGGACCTCCAGTCACCTTGATACTTGAGCTCTCACCGAGCCAGCGAACACCGAGCCCAATCTGATAGCTGTCGAGACCAGGAGGAGCATTTGAGGCTGGAAGGGAATTTTGAATCTCACCCGTATCGTGATAGAAGCGCCCGAAAACACTCACCAACCATGACGACGTCAATTCGTGCTCAAGGGTCCCACCAGCGAAGAAGGCTTCAAATCCTGGATTCTCCGTCACCCAACCGGCCTGCGTTCGGAACACCCAACGCTCGGCAAGGGCAATATTAAGAGAGTGCTGAACCCCATACCGTCTCTCGCGAGCCGCCGTATGAGTCAAGTTCAACTCCAACAATGATCGAACCCGTGGACCGAGAATGTTTTCACTAGCCAAACGGTATTGGAAGGAATCGATAACAGAGCGCCCTAAAACGGTAATCCGCTCAAATTCCGCACTTGGAGCTATCCAATCTTTGTAATAGCCAAAATTCATCTCCAGATAGCCGGTAGCCGGCAAATACTCCCATCGAAACTGGGCACCGAGTTGATAGCCTCTCGGTGAAATATCGGGGTACCCCCCGAAAAATGGAACAGAGCCGATTTGTTTGTAGTATTCGTGGAGCCAGAGACTCCTAAAATTCTGAAATCCTTCGTAATAACCGCCAATTCCCTGCCAAGTCAGCCGCTCGCTGAGACTTTGGGTCACATTCGCTTGCACCCCAACTCGATCATCATAGGAAGACGTCGACGAGAAAAAGGGGTCGGGCGACCGCAAATCGACGTCGTACGTGCTGTAGGTCAGCCCAAGGTCCCACGACAGCTCTTTATACACATGCCCATACTGAGCATTCCACTGGGTTATTTGAAAATCCCCGGTGAACAGTCCTTCGCCACTAGAATGAAAGGACTGTTCAAAATCCCACCGATCATCGAGGGACTCTAAGGACGCAGAACGGTCCCGATCTTCTTCGAGAGGTGAAGTAACCCCCTCTTGCGCGTTAAGGGGCCCAACAAGAGGCAAAAAAACGACTAAACCCAGCCCTAGAAAAGGCCTCACTAGATCAAAACAAGCCATTGGTAAGAACGTTCGGGCTAACGACATGCGGTGCAGCCAGCCGCTTGAGCCCCCCCGGAGAGGGCCGATCCAGGCTCAATCTGAGTCATCACTTGGGACTGATAGGAAAAAACTGGCGAATCTGAGAAAACCATATTCGGTTTCGAGACAAGTCGCTGCTGCATAACCGGAACAGCTTTGCAACCGGAATTCACTATGCCAAGCAACACAAGCATTCCCAATAAGACTCCGCTCTGACGCATACGAACACAGCAATTCAGCCACCGACATCTGTCAACGATATTGTCCACCCTCTAACGACGCCCGCGCCCCCGTTCTTATTCCCGCCGAAAAACAAAACCAACACCAAGGGCTAAATTCAAGAACACAACAAGAAACGCGCTCCAAATCGCAGGCTCACACAATTCGAGTGTTCTTTTGTCGCCTTTTCACACGCTCAGTATAAATGTAATAAACCGCAATTTTTGCGACACAACACTTGACAGATACCCATCAAAGAACGAACTTACCCTGCCTTCGTTTGGTGAAGCGCATCAATGTTACCTACAAAAGTCAGATCATTGCTGAACTCGGAATCAAGAGACGACAGCATCCTCTTTCGATATTTCGTCAGAAAAGGATGGTCAACATGGTCTATTCTATTCTGCCTCGCCATTCTCATCGGAACCCCGCTGAGCGGTGTCAAGGTTCTCCCCGTCAGTCCCTCTCACATTCAACCGGCTCTCAAAATCAGCCTTCTGGACTGGATCGAAGCCCAGCGCCTTTCCTCAAGTGCCCAGCACATTGAAGAGGGCAAAACCAAAGGTGATCTACTTCACACCTGGAAAATGGCGATCAACGCGAACCCAGGAAACACGGAGTATCAAAAAAACTACTTAGAGGCACTCGTTCGCGAAGATCGGCACCGTGAATCCTGGCAAGACGCCATAGACACGACAGAGTCATTCTTGCTACTTGCCCAGACAAATATCAGCGCACTCGAACTAGCGTGCCAGGTCTACGAGCACTACCAACTGGATGAACCGTTACTCGAGATCCTAGAAAGCCATCAAGGTACTCGAAGCCCACGAATCGAATCGCACCATCTCCTCGCACTCTTCAGCATGGACCGAGTCCTTGATTTCCAGACGCTTCTCGATCAATCAAGTCCAGCCATAAGACAGGACCCGATTTTCAACCTGCATCAAACAGCGCTGCTTGATACTTGCGATACCAAAGATTCCTCAGACCAGGCATACAAGAAGCTCGATGAAGCCCTAGCAAACGAGAAAATCACGGAGACCGCCCTGAGGCTGCAACTCTACGTCAGCCACAAGAACGGTAATCTCGAAGATTTCGAGCGGTCTTTCACTCTATTGACCCATCGGTTCGAAGACAAGACCGGGGACCATCTGCGTTACTGGGATCTCCTGAAACGCTCAAGCAAAATCGATGAAGCCCGAAAAGCAGCGAAAGCCTTCGCCCGGATCCCAAGAAGTGCGAAAGAGGTCATTAGCGTCGCGGATGGTTTCACCAATCTTGGACTCCGACAGTTAGCCTTTCAGTATTTGGATCACTACATCGACGAGTTTGGCACTGGTGAAAAGGGACGCCATGCGCAATCCAAGATCTTTATCGCTGAGAAGGACTGGCCTAAACTGGAACGACTCGCGCTCACAATTCGAGCCAACGACAGCGTCTCTTCAGCATTCCTCGCCTATAGTTACTTCTTAGAAGGGATCGCTCTCTATCATTCAGGGCGACCAGAAGAAGCGGGTAAGGCTTTCGAACAGATCTCGAAGCATTCAATGCGTGAAAGCGACCTTGCTCTCTACGTCGGCTCACAACTCGGGGAATACGGTTTCCCGGGTATCGCCAACGACATTCTGGCTCCAGAACGAGAAAAATACCGAAACAATACCACTTATTGGGATCTGATTCTCGAGAACAACCGCCCGCTTCAGAACACAAGCCAAATGCTCATTGCGGCCGAAAACTTGAAACGGCTCGTTCCGAATGACCTCACTTACAATTCAGCCTACGCCACCCTCATTTTGACACAGCCACTTCGCCGTCAAGAAGCGCTCGAATTGACGACAGAACTATTGAGCCTTTTTCCCGCAAACACGATGATCCAACTGAATCATGCCATCGCTCTCATTCAGAACGAACGACATACGGACGCCATTTCAATCCTAACAAATCTCAAGTCTGTCCGTTCCCTTAACGAAAGCAACCAGAGCCGATTGAACCTGGCGTGGATGGAGATCCACTTTGCGCAGAATGATTTCAAGCGTTCTTGGCAGCGGGCTCAGCAGATCGAGCCAGGAACCTTGCTCCCCGAATACCGAACCCATTTCCTTAGCATTCGAAAAGCCTTAGAGTCTGAAGATCCCACCCAATTCCAACCGGATCTCTCATTGCTCACGCAGTAGCATTCCGATCTTTGCAAGAACTGACTCGGATCAGTCGCTAGAATAAGGTTTCTACTCCCCATCAACTAACTCAGGTTCCCAAGTCTCTGGATGGGGCAGATTGTCGTTGTTCCAGCGCCGCCGTGCCTCAGGGTTTCTCGCGCCGAGTTTTCCCTGGGAACTCGATTCGACATGCCCATCTACAAACACGGAGTTCAACCCTACTTGATGCCTTTCCTTTTCGGTCCGCAAGGTGTCAACCGTCGTTAACAGGAAGCTCGTAATTCCAAACTGATTGTAAACAGAGTCCCCAATTGCCAGCATGTCATTCGGATTCCTCACCCGATTTACAGGCACCGGAAGAGGAGGATCATCCGTTTGAAAAGGCCGATCTCCACCGAGGCCTAGGACGCCATTGTGCGAAAAATAGCCGGCAGGGCGAGATCCCGTGCCCAAACCGTTGTATCCGTAGCTTCCACCAGAATATCGAATGATGTTTTCATCCCAACTGTATTGGGAGGGACCGCGATACGATGGACAGTTAAACAGACCATCCGAGTTGAGATATTTACCAATCTGACTAAACCAGGTTCGCCCACCAGAAAAATCAACGGTGTAAGGAAACTGCCGGTAATCATCTCCATAAAGGTTCAGCGCGATTCCCATCTGACGAAGATTACTCTTACAGCGAGTGGCACGCCCCATCTCCTTTGCTCGCCCCAAGGCCGGCAAGAGCATCCCCGCGAGAATCGCAATGATGGCGATCACAACAAGCAGCTCTATCAGGGTGAATCCACCGTGACTCATTCTGCAAGCTCTGTTCCCTTGAAGGCGCAACCTCATACAACAATGCCCAAATCTAGCGGCAATCACAAAATCCACAAGCCGCGGCTTAAGCTCACAGCTTCAACACCACTAGCAAATTCAGTACCGCTCTCTAATGAGACTAGAATTCCTGGAACATATTCCCAGCTCATGTCCTCAATGCTTCCTCATTGTCAGAATGCACAGATGAGGCATCATCTGAAAAACACCCAGCACCATGCGACGATTCACTTACCTAGAAGCCATTTACCTCATGCCGCTCATCGCTCTCTTCCTCTTGGTTGAGATTGAGGCCGCTCCAAGAAATGTTGTCATGTTCGTCGTCGATGACCAAGGACTCGACGCCGGATGCTATGGGAACAAGATTATCCAAACGCCAAATCTAGACTCCCTAGCACGAGACGGGACTCGATTTACCAACGCCTACTGCACGACTGCCAGTTGCAGCGCAAGTCGTTCTGTCATCTTGAGCGGCCTTCAGAACCATGCCAATGGTCAATACGGCCATATGCACAGTTACAATAACTTTCACTCCCACACCAACATTCACAGCCTTCCCAAACTGCTTTCGGAAGCCGGGTATCGAACTGCTTCAGTTGGAAAATATCATGTCCAGCCTGAGGCAGTCTATCATTTCGATCAATATCTCAAGGGAAATCAAGGGGGCTCGCGCAATCCCGTCTCCATGGCAAATATTTCTGAGGCATTCATTCGCCAGGATTCGACTCAACCCTTCTTCCTCTACTTCTGCACCTCAGACCCTCACCGAGGTGGCGGCTACGCAACGGAGCTGCCCTACGGTCCGAATTGGTTCGGGAACAATCAAGAATACGACGGTGTTAACGAGATTTCCTATGCCCCAGAAGACGTGATCGTCCCCCCCTATCTTCCTGACACCCCTGAATGCCGAGCTGAACTTGCCCAATACTACCAATCCGTTTCAAGGATCGATCAAGGCCTGGGCCGGCTGATCGAGATTCTCAAGAGCAATGGGCTCTACGAAGACACCATGATCCTCTACCTTTCGGACAATGGAATCGCATTTCCCGGAGCCAAGACAACCCTCTACGATCCGGGAATGAATCTCCCGCTCATCGTCCGCACGCCAAATCAAGAACGTCGCAATCTGGCCACCAACGCCATGGTTTCTTGGGTTGATCTCACGCCAACAATTCTTGAATTCGCCGGCATCGATTTCAAGCAGATCAAACAAGGCAAGCGCCCGTACACCTTTCACGGCAAATCCTTTCTTGAGGTCTTATCAACTCCGAACCCTCCGGGTTGGAATGTTGTCTACGCCTCTCACACCTTTCACGAGATCACCATGTACTACCCCATGCGAGTCATTCGCACCAAACGCTACAAATACATTCTGAACCTGGCCCACCAGCTTCCTTATCCGTTCGCCTCAGATCTCTATGCCTCGCCGACATGGCAGGGCATTCTTGCGAGCGGCGCGAAAAAGTACGGCCAACGAGAGGTCAGCACCTATCTCAACCGGCCTCGACACGAACTCTATAATATTGAGGCGGATCCAGATGAGGTGGTGAATCTCGCCGACAACCCAGAATTCAGCAAGACACTGAGAACACTTCAATCTCAGCTGAAGGAATACCAGACGGAGACAAAAGATCCGTGGATCGTTAAGTACAAATACGAGTAGCGCCCAAGCGCAAACAGCGAACGCGTCTTAAAGGCGGTCGACAGCCCGCTTCTAGGGGACGATCATCTTGAGTCGTCGAGGGTAGACCTTAAATGAACAAGGCAAACTCCCAACCAAGTCCCCTTCAAGTTGAAAGGGTGCCGTTCTATCACATCTTAAGGTGAGCGCCGATCCAGAGAGAATCTTGATTCCTTTCTGTTTCGGAATCGTATGGGTAAACAAGCCCCAGCCTCGCCGGACTAGATCTGCCCAGTGAACCCGTTCAAACACTAAAGCATGTAACAACCCATCGGTTAGTTTCGCCTCAGGAAACAGCTCAAACTTCCCGCCATAGTAGCGCCCATTTCCGACTAGCACCAATTCACCGGTCAGCTCCGTTTCTCCATTCGAGACCGTGAGCTGTGCCTGCGACTCCGCCAGAGCTTTGAGCCCAGCCTCGACATAGGCCAAGACACCAAAACGTTTCTTCGACTCCCAATTCACCAACTCTATCGCTCGAGCATCCAGTCCCGCCCCTGCAAGTTGCCCAAAGAAACGCCGCACGGGCTTTCCCTCTTGATTAAAGGAAGCTGCTGCAAGATCTACGGCACACGTTCGCCCCTCGCGTATCACATCCAGAGCCGCATCCAGGGCCATCGGCACTCCCAGCTCCTTCGCAAAGACATTCGCCGTCCCAAGCGGCAACACCCCCATGCGAACCGAGTCAAATGCACCTTCCACCATTCCAACGCCGTTCAAGACTTCATTGAACGTTCCGTCCCCTCCTACAGCAACGATGGCTTCAAATCCCTGTTCAGCAGCCTCGCGGCCCAAGGCTCGCGCCGATTCAGGGGAGGTCGTTTGACGAAACTCCAGCTCGTCTCCGAGAGCCGCGAGTCGACTCCGAAACTCGACGGCTTTCTCCCCTCTCGCAACCGGATTAAAAATCACACAAGGCTTCACAATTCCTCCCCTTCTCTTCACACCACAACGATCAGTTGGGAGCATCAAAAAATCCCAAGTCTTGGAGCCAGGCAACAAAGCTGACCTTCCAAAGTGGAACTGACACCCCCCGTTCATCGCCCAGATCAAACCCATGATTTCCCTTCCCAAAGATGTGGAGTTCTCCAGCCACTTTTTTCTCTAGGAGAATCTTAAAGAGATCCACAGCTTTCGATGCGGGTGTCACCTGATCCGGCCCTCCGTTCATAATAAAGGTTGGTGGGCTTATCCCCCGTGCTCGCACCACATCCTCAAACCCTTCCCACAACCAAGGATAGAATAGTCCCACAAAATTTGGATTTCCCGTATCGGTAATTGGAACATTCTCATCGCTGAGCCCAAACCCAGCACTAAACGCCAAGTGGCCTCCAGCGGAGAAACCGACAATTCCAATCCGCTCGGGATCTAATCGCAACTCCTCAGCCCCTCGACGCAATAGAGCGATGGACTCACGGGCATCCGCAACAACCACCGGAAGATAGGTTTCCCAGTCATATTGACGCTTCTCGTCGCCCCCCCGTGAATTGGTCCGATACTTCAATACGAGCGCCGTAACACCCCGTTCGGCAAGCCACAGTCCTAGATCGTGCCCTTCCCGGTCCAACCATACATCGACATAACCCCCACCCGGGCAGATAACAACCCCCACGCCTGTGGCGACCGCGTCAGGAGCACGATGGATGGTATAGGTTGGCACTGCAACATGACTGAAGACCCGATTTTTTCCCGATGGCGAACCGTCCCGAACGTTTGCTTGTCGCACCTGCTCACCACCGGCGTATACGACAGGATTGTCCTCTAGCCGCTTGCCCCAGAGGAGTTGTTCCTTTGGTAGGGACTGTGCTTCCACCTTACCCAGAACGGCAGCTAGCACGAGGCAAGCCATTGCCTGATAGCAGCTCCGGATGCTCGAGCGTCGATTCATGTCCGCATTCTTAGCGCAGAAGCCATCGCGTCAAGCCATTCTCGACACAGATCAAAGGATCCGCTTCACTCCATCGAAATCGAGATAAACCCAATATCAGTGTCTGAAATCCTAACCAATATTCAGGAAGCTCTCTCCAAGCGTGCTACCGACCAATCAAGAAACGAGGAAGCCGTCGAAGCAGCTGTCGCAGCGATTCTTCGAACCAAAAACGGTGAGCTCGAACTTCTCCTAATCCATCGCAGCCAACGAAATGGCGATCCGTGGTCGGGACACCTCGCCTTCCCTGGGGGACGAATCGAGCGTTGCGATGATTCTGCTCGCCAAGCGGCAGAGCGTGAAACGCTCGAAGAAATCGGCATTTCGCTCGAGAAGGGGACCTACCTAGGAGCGCTTCAAACTCTCACGGGCCTAACACTCCCAGTCTCAGTCTCAGCATTTGCCTACCATATAGAACCGCCCGTTTCTTTTGAGTTTAGCGACGAGGTACAATCCGCCCACTGGATCCCTTTCAAACACCTCACCGCTCCCGAACAACAAACCAAGTACACCCACCAAAAAAGTAACCAAAGATTCGAAGCAATCGACGTCCTTGGCCCCGAAAAACCTCTCCTGTGGGGAATCACCTATCGCTTTACTCAAGAACTTCTCTCTCACCGGAACGCTCAAAGCGCCAGCTAGGCATCATCAGCGAGAAAACACTACCGCTAGCCACTCAAAGCTTTCCCATTAATCAACACGCATCAATCCCGCTCTCTCGATAAAGTCTCCGCGCTTGCTCAAGGCTCAAAACTCAGCAAGACTTCCTATTAGTCATGCAACGACCGTCTCATTTCTCAAGATTCCTCACCAACTCGATTGTCATTCTCACAGTCTCCCTGGCGACTCAGTCCCGCGCCGATGCCGATGAGGTCTTCAAGCCTCTCTTTGATGGCACCTCACTCGACGGCTGGGTAAATGTCAACTGTGACAGCAGCACATGGACCGTAGTTGATGGCATGATTCACTGCACCGGCATACCAACAGGTGAGCTACGCACGACTCGACAATACGAAAACTTTGTTCTCGAACTTGAATGGCGCCATCTGAAACCGGGCGGCAATGCGGGGCTCTTCGTCTGGGCGGGACCTATCTCAGCCCCAGGCGTCCCTTTTCTTCGAGCCATTGAGATTCAGATTCTCGACCATGCTTACGGAAAATCGGATTGGTTCACGACACACGGTGATATCTTCCCCATCCATGGGTCAAAAATGATTCCGGATTCTCCCAGCCGCGGTGATCGAAGTTTCCCATCAGAGATGCGATCCAATGGCACCCCGGAATGGAACCACTATCGGGTCACTTGCAACGACGGAGTCGTCAAACTAGCTGTCAACGGCAAGGAAGTCTCTGGCGGGAAAAACTGTCTCTACCGCAAAGGTTACATCGCCCTCGAATCAGAGGGAGGTGTGGTCGACTATCGAAATATCCGAATCAAGGAACTCCCATCCACAAACCCAACGTCCAACGAAGTCGCTCCGCTCGATGACGGCTTCAAATCGATCTACAACGGTGTCAATCTGGCCGGCTGGAAGGTTCCCACTGGTAGTGAGGACCACTGGAAAGCTAGTGACTGGAAACTCACCTACGACGGCAAGAGCCAGGCGGCAGAGAAGAATCTCTGGACGGAAAAGAGCTACCGGGATTTCGTAATGATCTGCGATTGGCGCTGGCCAACAAAAGGAACCAAGCGCTCCGTCCCTGTTATCTTACCCAATGGCGATTATAAGTTGAATCAGAGCGGCGAAAAAGAAACGGTTGAGGTTCAGTATCCAGGGGACAGTGGAATTTACCTCCGAGGCAATAGCAAGAGCCAAGTCAATATGTGGACCTGGCCAATCGGTTCAGGAGAAGTCTATGGCTATCGAAACGACCCTAAGCAATCAGCAAAAACTCGATCCGGCGTGACACCGACGAGTGCCGCCGACAACCCCATTGGGCAATGGAATCGCTTCATCATTACCATGAAGGGAGATCGGCTCACAGTCGCCCTCAACAACACAACTGTCATAGACGACGCCCAGCTCCCGGGAATCCCACTCGAAGGCCCAATAGCGCTGCAACATCATGGAGATCCCATTGAGTTCGCGGGAATCTACATCAAGGAATTGTGATCCACTCCATCAAGGAATACTCCGCCCACTACGGACTCGCCTGCCCCATCCCAAGTAAGAGACGCTCAAACAACTCGCTTGCAGGGGCCTCGCCTCCAGGTTGCTCGCTAATGTTGATATTTTCGTCACCATCAATCGCGTGATCATAGAGCATCCGACTCTCCAGACTGAGATTGGGTGACCAATACTGGGTAAACCGATAGCGATCGGTCCTAATCGTATCTCCATTCTTGTAGCGCCCGATCGCAGCAGGCTTCCATTCGAGATCAGGCTCTCGAAGGAGCGGTCTGAAACTTCGTCCTTGAAGATGCTCCGGCAGAGGCAAGCCGGCGAGCTCGCAGAGACTTGGGTAAATATCGATAAACTCCGTTAAAGCGTCGGTCGATTGCCCTGCTGGAAACCCAGGCGCTCTTACAATCAACGGAGCATGCATCGACGTTTCAAAAGTAGAATGTTTGCACCACATGGTATGCTCACCAAGGTTCCATCCGTGATCCCCCCAAAGGACAACAAGGGTATCCTTCTCGAGCCCTAAACGTTCCAATTCACCGAGTACTCTTCCTATCTGAGCATCTGTGTAGCTCACACAGGCATAGTAACCTCGAATCAATTCCCGTGCCTGCGTCACATCAAGAAGACCTGTGTTCGGAATCCCGTGATACGACCGCAACTCACCAAAAGCATGCACCGCACCCGAAGGAGCGTTGGCAGGGGGAAAATAGTTTTCGGGAACATTGACCGTCTCTTCTGGGTATAAGTCCCAATATCGTTTCGGAGCAACAAAGGGAAGATGAGGTTTCAAGAATCCTACCGCGAGAAAGAACGGCTCCTCACCAGCTTTCAACTGTCTCAACGTTTCGACTGCCCGATCCGCAATCTTCCCATCACTGTATTGGTTGTCGGCAACATCGGCAGATTCAAAGGCAGGCCCACGCGTGGGCTTTTTCTCTTTCTTACCATTCTCAGCATGGAGACGCTGGTTCTCTAGATCCGCATAGTGCGAAACAGCCCGTGGTCGCCATGGCGGCTCACTCCACCCATCAATGCTATCACGAATTTGATGATACACCTTCCCCAACGAAACGGTCCGATAGCCATGAGTCTTAAAATGAGTATTCATCGTATCGATTCCCGGGGCATCGCGATCCGCCCAAGTCAAATAATTGACGAAGCGATTCCGAGCCGGCCGGAGGCCTGTCATCAATGAGGCACGAGACGCACCACAAGTCGGAACCATACAATACGCCCTCCGAAACAGCGTCCCCGACGAGGCCAAGGCATCAATATTGGGAGAGTGAATATGAGCCTTACCATAGCACCCAAGCTCAGGCCGGAGATCATCCACCGCGATGAACAGCACATTGGGCGTTTTCCCTTGCGCTACGATCGCTACCAGGACAAACCAGAGGCAAGTTACTTTTCTTCCTGAATTCCAAAGTTTCCGGAGCACGCTCATACGATGTTCTGCCTTGTTGTTAGTTCTGCTCTCTCAAGGTTCTTTTCTAGCAATCAGGAGCAAATTGTCGGCCAACCCCACCTGGCTCAACCCCCACTCGAGTCCGTCATAGCACCACCGAATTGGTGTCAACCACGGAGACTGCTTCCATTTCGTCGTGCGTTTTAACAAGGCCGCTCGCTCTTCATCAGGCACTCGATCATCGCTCCGTCTTAAGTCTTGCAGAATAACGATCGGATTAAACTTCATCGTCGTCACATCAACTACTTGAAACCCCGGGACCCGTTCAACAAATTCGATCAAGGTTCGACGCGAAAAGTAATTCACGTGATCCGGCATCACATACCGATATCGCGCCCCAAGAATTCGGGTAGCAAGACTCAATCGGTTCGGAACCAGAACGAAGCAGTGCCCCCCTGGTTCCAAGAGTTCAAACGCCTTCTTCAAGAAGGGAAGAGGATCCGTCAGGTGCTCAACGACAGCCCAGAATGTCACCGCCCTAAATTTGCGGTCGCCAAAAGGATATTCAAGGAACGACTCGCGGACCACGTTCACTCCTTTTGATTCCGCATGGTCTAGTGCTGGGCCAGTCACATCCATGCCAATACCGTCATAGCATCCAAGCGCACCCAAACGGTATAAGAACGCCCCGGTTGAACAGCCCACATCAAGGACGGATCCTCGATGGCAATATTTCCGGAACAAGCCGATCTCCCGTCTGAACCGAACGGGGGCGTAGTCACTTTCCAGCTTGTTGGGAGACAAATAAAACGGAACGCCAAGACGATCATAAAACTTCCCAGAGGCCAGATCGGCTTCAACCGGATTGGCATAGTATAGATCGCAGGACAAACACCCGACGACACGCAGCGAGCCCTTCGTCCAAATCAAGCGCGATCGCTTTGAGCCACAGCTTGGACAACAGCGCTCAACTGCGTCACCGACCGACGTCTCCGTTTCGTCTCGTTTCTCGTTCATCAATAATGGAATACCTCAACCGGCTTCACGTCCTTTGCGGAGATCCCAGCTGCCGCTCTCTCTTGAGGATAGCCCAGACAATGCGAAACGTAACGCACACCGTCAATCATCCGGTCCCGATTCCGATGTTGATGCCCATGAATATGAACACTGGATCCAAGCATTCTCAATTGACGCTCGATCCCAACCGTTCCAGCAACCCGACTAAAATTAAAGCGAGGCGCCCGATCCCCGCCCCGTCCTCCAAACGGAACACGATCGCGACTCGAACTGAAAATCAATTCCTGCCGAGGCAGGAAATGACTGAAGGAGATAATTGGAATGTCTCGGTCTTCCGCCTCATTGATAGCGTTAAGACCAAGAAAATAGCTTGCAGGAGACAGGAGGGAATCCGGCCAACGAATTCGAACTCGATCCGCCCACATAGCGAGCGACTCGTCCTCCCCCGGTTTGGAGAGAAACAAACTCAAGTCACCTTCATCCGGTTCACAATACCATGAAAGAAGAGGTGAAATCGATACGACCCGATGCCCTTTTTCACCAAGGATGTCTCTTGATCTCATTGCGACGCCGTGGGTAGAGCAGATCGATTGAATCTCTCGAAACCTTTGAAGCGAATCAGTCGGCTCCCGTGCCTCCACCCAGAGATCATGATTCCCGGGAACGAAGAAGACCTGTGAATAGCTGCGTGCAAGCAACGCCAAACCAGACTCAATCCGGCTCAGCTTCGAGGCAAGATCCCCAGCGAGAATCAGGATCTCATCATCATGCGCCTGATCACAAAGATGTGCCAACCAATCCCGGTTCTCGGCGATGTCGATGTGAAGATCAGATATTGCAACAACACGCATGTCTCCCCTTAACGAAACCATTAATCGCGATGTTTCGAGTCGATCACAATCGTTACCGGACCATCGTTGAGAAGGCGGACCTGCATATCCGCCCCGAACGTACCCGTCTTAATAGACCGTCCGAGTGTCTGCTCAAAATGTTCAATCAAATGTTCATAGAGAGGGATTGCCACCGACGGTCCCGCGGCACGGGTAAAAGAAGGTCGATTGCCCTTTTTGGTACTTGCATGCAAGGTAAATTGACTGACCACCAAGAGCTCTCCCTCCACATCAGACAAAGAGCAATTCATCTTTCCTGCGTCATCAGAGAAAATTCGCATCTGAACGATCTTTCTTACCAGCCACTCAATATCTTCATTCGTATCCTCTTCGACGATACCTACGAGTAACAACAATCCTCGGTGGATCTCTGACTGAACGCATCCGCCAATGCTCACAGACGCTTCACTAACTCGCTGTAAAACTACCCGCATGGCTCGATCATTCGCTTCATTCTTAACTCTTGCGTGACATTACTAGAAGTTCGAAAAGTCTGCCGAACGCAATGAATGATTCAAGACCGATGTTTTTTAATGGAATACAAACCTGATTACGGCATCCTTTCAACATGGCTAACATCATTAGGCGCCCCGCATGGAGGATCTCAGAACGAGATATCACGCCAGAGTCCGCCTACACCAACCGACGGGAGTTTCTCAAAACACTCGGTTACTCTGGAACCAGCATTGCAGCGGCAACCCTTGCCGGATGCACCGACTCAGAACCCACCGGCTACATTCAGGCGACGGGCCCCGATCAAGACGTTTATGGAAAAGGCTACCCGCATCCGCGGAGCGACTCGTTCAACCCGGGCTGGACATTGACCAACGAGAGAACTGCGGCGACCTACAACAACTTCTTCGAATTCACGACCGTCAAAGATCGTGTCCACAAGATGGTGGATCAGTTTACGACCGCACCATGGGAGATCGAAATCGGAGGAAACATTGAGACGCAATACAAGATTGACGCTCGCGAACTCATTGAGTCGATGGATCTCGAGGAACGAGTGTATCGGTTCAGATGTGTCGAAGCCTGGGCTATGGTTGTTCCCTGGACCGGATTTCCGTTAAGAAAACTGATCGAACGCTCCGAACTTTGGCCCGAGGCAAAATACGTGCGCTTCGAGACCTTCAGCAGACGAGACCAAGCCCCAGGAATGAGCGACCTCAGCTATCCATGGCCTTACTTTGAAGGATTAACGATGGCGGAGGCCATGAATCCACTCACCTTTGTGGCGACAGGAATTTACGGAAAACCCCTTCCGAAACAACACGGAGCCCCGCTTCGAATCGTTGTCCCCTGGAAATACGGCTACAAAAGTATCAAGTCGGTCGTTCGAATCGAATTCGTCGAGAACCAACCAAAAACCTTTTGGGAGACCTTGTCTGCAGTAGAGTATCCCTTCGAATCCAACGTCAACCCTGCCGTCCCTCATCCACGATGGTCGCAAGCGACCGAGCGAATGATTGATACCGGATCACGCGTTAAGACCCAGCTCTACAACGGCTATGGCGATTATGTCTCGGAACTCTACCCAAATGTATCAGCCTGATTTTCGGCACCTCAATTCTAGGGAAGAATAAGGAAGCGATTGTATGGCAATCCCCGTGGTCAGTGTGGAAACGATGCGAGCGTGGGAACAAGCCACGTGGCAGCAAGGCACCACAGAAGCGGAAGTCATCGCCCTCGTTGGGGAATCAATTGCCACCTGGATCCGTCGGCATTTCGGATCCGCAAAGCGAATCCTCATTCTCGCCGGCAAAGGCCACAACGGCGATGATGGACGAGCAGCAGCCAATAACCTTGCCGCATTAGAGACACAAGTTATTGACGTCGCAGATCCACTTGGGAGCACGCCTGCAGTCATCGAGTCACTCGACGCGAATCCCGATTTAGTCTTGGACTGCCTCTTCGGAATCGGATTGAGCCGCCCTCTCACGGCTCCATGGGCCAAACTAATCGAGCGAATCAACCGAAGCTCGGCGGCCATCATTAGTATCGATGTTCCATCGGGTCTCGATGCCCAAACGGGAATACCAATGGGGAACGCCATTCACGCGGACTACACCCTCACCATTGGAGCGCCAAAGGAAGGCATGATCAAGGCCTCAGCACGAGCCTACGTAGGCTATATCAGACCATTGACCGAGATCGGGCTAACAACCCGCCCCAATGGAAACAAGCTCTTCTTCTCGGAACCCCAAGATTTTCGATCATTCCCGCCTAAGCGAACTCCTAATGGTTACAAAGGAAGCCACGGCCACCTCAGAATCATTGCCGGCAGCTCGGGCTATCATGGGGCCGCCGTCCTTGCTGCCAGAGCCGCCATGCGAGCCCAACCAGGACTCATTACCCTAGAAACGATGCCCGATTGCTACATTCCCGTCGCGGCGCAACTCCAACAGGTCATGGTACGTCCCTGGACTCCAAAGAAATCTTCACTCAAGAATTCGGCCCTCCTGGTAGGCCCAGGCCTCGCCTCCGAAACACTCTCACCAGAGCTCAAACACGAGGTGTCTGCTCTCTGGAAAACAGCTAACATCCCCGTCATAGCCGATGCCTCAGCTCTCGATTGGCTCCCGCAGGGCCCAATCGAAAGCACTGCCGCCCGCGTCCTCACGCCGCACCCGGGTGAAGCTGCCCGACTTCTTCGATGCACAACCTACGAGATCGAACAAGACCGAAGCGATGCTCTGGTGACGATATCGGATACCTACGCCGACGCTTGGGTCGTGTTAAAAGGGCCTCATACCTTGATTGGTCGCAGCAGAGGCAGACTCCACATCAATGCCACCGGGAACCCCGGACTCGCTCAAGGAGGAAGCGGTGATGTTCTCGCAGGAGTTATCGGAGGGTTCATGGCACAATCTCGCAACCTGCAGCAGCTGGAAAAAGCCCTCCCGTATTGCGTTTGGCAACATGGCGCTGCCGCCGATCGCCTCAGCTGGGAGCGGCCTAATTGGATCGTCGAAGATCTACCCAACGCGCTATCGTGAATGGCATCGATTACGGCAACGCCAACATTCCCGGAATAGACGAGAAAAGAGCCAGATCCGCATCTTTTTTTCCTTTACGGAATGTTTTTTGCTATCAAACTCCCGACATGCGTAGTCTGAAAGCATACACCGGTGTATTGTTGTTACTGTTGTTCGGATTCTTGGCAAGCTCCGGGAGCGCTGAGGTATACACCCTCGAGAACGGCAATACTTTTGAGGGAACGATGGCCACTCTTGATGAAGACGGCTTCATCGTCAATTTAGATATCGGCGAGTTTTCAAAGCGAACAGAACTGGTTTATCTGTCACAAGAGACCCTGAGAAGACTCGCGGAGAACCCGAAATACACCGATTTCGTGACCCCCTTTATTGACCTCCCTGAAGAGGACATGAAGCCACCCGAGATCATCGTTCGACAACCCGAGCGATTGACGCTTCCCGAAGAAAAACCAACCTTCTTCTCAAGCTTCACCACGCCCATGGGGATCCTTTTTATTATTGCCTGTTATCTTGGCAATTTATTAGCCGCGTTCGAAGTCGCTGCCTACCGGGGACGCCCCGCGGCTCTCGTCTGTGGGCTCTCGGTCATTCTGCCCGTCGTAACGCCGATCATTTTCCTCTCCCTGCCAGCTGCCGAAGGCTCCTACGCCGATCATGGGGATGCAGACGAAGACGAATATGAGCCTATCGTTGACGAAGCAACTCCAGCTACCCCCCCTCCTCCTTCCAATGAAGGGTCTACCGGGGTGCCAGCGATGGGACAGGGGAAACTAGGAATTAAGCGGGGAGCCACTCCTCAAGCAGCGGCCGCTTCTGCTGCGAAGGTCTACACACGAAGTGATACGGATTTCAACCGCCACTTTTTCGAAACGAACTTCTCTGAGTTTTTCCGAGTTGTTCCTACGCCCGCGATCAAAGACATGGTCCTGGAGTTCAAAGGGACCAAGAAGGAGTACGTTGCCAAACGAGTCACCCGTATCTCTGCAAACGAGCTTCATCTTCGCTTGATTGACGGCAAGACAGAAATGTCCTTGAGTTTCGGCGAGATCGTTCAAGTCAAATTGCGAAACAAGAACGATAAATAGAGCCAAGAAACCCGATCCAACGAATCTTCTGGCATTTAGCGGGCTTTCACGAGCCCGCTCTTTCCTTTTCCAGACCTACCGAGAATTCATGGCCCCTATCCGAATTGTCTTCCTCGGTACAGCAGAGCTGGCTTGCCGCTCACTTCAGGCGCTCGCTGAATCTCCTGAGATAGAAATCCTCGGCGTCGTCAGCCAGCCAGACAAGGCTCGAGGCCGACAACTTCGCCTAACACCCACGGCCGTCAAGACAACGGCACTCCAACACTCGCTTCCCGTCTGGCAACCACAACGTCTGCGACGCGATGAGGACTTGATCAATCGCCTCAAAGGCCTCTCACTCGATCTCCTCGTAGTCGCCGCCTACGGGCAAATACTGCCTGAATCGGTCCTCTCGATCCCTCGATTTGGCTGCATCAATGTCCACACTTCACTACTCCCCAAATACCGCGGAGCAGCTCCGATTCATTGGGCAATTCTCAACGGCGACCAGGAAACCGGGGTGACACTCATGAAGATGGATGCGGGACTGGACACCGGGGATATCATTACCCAACGGAAAACCGCGATCGGTAAAGAAGAAACGGCGGGAGAACTCCATGATCGCCTTGCGGCGCTCGGCGCTTCGTTTCTGGTCGAATCACTCCCCACCTACATTCGAGGAGAATTCCCCCTTCACGCTCAAGTTCATGCCGAGGCAAGTCACGCTAGAAAGCTCACCAAGGCTGATGCTCAAGTCGACTGGTCGAGACCGGCAGTATGTATTCACAATCAAATCAGGGGACTAAATCCCTGGCCCGGTACATTCAGCCACCTCAAGCTTGGAGAATCACAGAAACTCATCAAATTCTGGAGTGCGGTATTGGGTTCCACCGACGCCAGAGGCAGGCCGGGGGATATCCTCAGTGTTTCTAGTAACGGTATCGAAGTCGCTTGCGGCGACGGATCGATAATGATTACGGTGCTCCAACGAGAGGGAGCAAAGCGCCTTCCAGTCGCCGCTTTTCTTGCCGGATTCCCCGTCACCACGGACAATCAATTCTTCACCAATCCTAGTAGCATTGATGAATAAGAGTCATTGGCTAGTAAAACAAGAGCCTGATAGCTATCCTTGGTCAGCGTTTGTTAAGGACGGCCAAACTGAGTGGGACGGCGTCAGGAACTACCAAGCGAGGAACAACCTTCGCGCCATGAAGAACGGGGACCTGGTTCTCTACTACCACTCAGTCAAAGGCAAAGAAGTTGTCGGCATTGCCACAGTAATCCGTGAGGCCTACCCGGACCCAAGCGCCACCAAGGGGGATTGGTCAGCGGTCGACATCAAACCGATCAAGCCACTCAGGAACGCCGTTTCCCTAGAGACAATCAAATCTGACGAGCGGTTCTCAGAAATCCCCCTCCTAAAACACTCCCGACTATCCGTCATGCCCATCACCCCTTCCCATTTCGATCTCATCTTAGAGCTGGGACAAACCTCTGTCTGAGAATCGCCCCCCCCGGAAGCCCCTCCCATTCATATGAAGCAATTCAAAGCGATCATTTTTGATATGGACGGCGTGATTGTCGATAGCGAGCCTCGCCATCAGCAGGCCTTCAAGGCTGTCTTTAAGGAGATTGGTTACGAGAATAGCCACGGGATGATTTTTGAAGAGTACCTCGGAAAGTCAGACATGCGCCTCTGGGAGGATTTCGTTGAGAAGCACCAGCCCAAACAAACTCTTCAAAAGCTTCTCGACCGGCGACAAGACCACTTCATCGAAATCATCGATCAGGAACAACCTCTCTTCACAGAAATACCAGAACTCATTGAGGACCTCCACCGACGACTTCCACTCGCGGTCGCATCAGGTTCCTTACACCCAGTCATCACGGCAGTGCTCAGAATAGAAGATATTCGCCGATTCTTCAAAGCCGTCATTAGTAGCAGTGACGTCTCCGAAGGAAAACCTGCTCCAGATATTTTTCTCCGGGCTGCTGAGGCGCTTGGCATCCTGCCAGAAGACACATGTGTCATCGAAGATTCCGAAGCTGGAATTGAGGCAGGCATTCGCGCAGGAATGACCGTGATCGCAATCACCAACTCACTACCAAGGGAGCGCCTAAGCGGCGCCCACTACGTCGTCGATAACTACGCGGAAATCCGAACCCTGCTAGCCCATTCCTAGACATAGGGACGAAGGAAAGAAGAGGCCGATTAAGCGCAGGCGCTAACCAGCAAGCTCTGAGAGATCCTTCGCGAACGCCTCGACATCCTCGGCAGTGGTGTCCCAAGAACACATGAAACGACACCCGCCCTCGCCGATAAAAGTGTAAAACTTCCAACCTCGACGATGCATTGCATCAATTGTGGTCCGAGGCATCTCAACAAAAACCGCATTCGCCTCTTGCGGAAACATTACCTTCACCCCAGGCAAGCCTTCCACTCGCTGCAAGAGTTGCCGAGCCATCGCATTAGCGTGGCCGGCATGTTTCAGCCACACCCCTTCTTTCAAGGTCCCGACCCAAGGAGCGGCAAGAAAGCGCATCTTGGAAGCGAGTTGTCCTGCTTGCTTGCACCGGTAATCAAATTCTTTCGCCAGATCTCGATTGAAAAATACCACAGCATCTCCCACCGGGGTCCCATTCTTTGTCCCGCCAAAACAGAGCACATCAACGCCCGACTGCCAGGTGATTTCCTTCGGCGCTACCTTCAATGCTGCGACGGCGTTGGCAAATCGAGCGCCATCCATATGAAATTTCAAGCCAAGATGTTTTGCCCGACATCCAATCGCCTGAAGTTCATCAACCGTGTAGACGGTCCCCAGTTCAGTGGATTGGGTAATAGTCACTGCCTTGGGTTTGGGGTAGTGAACATCCGTCCTCCGCTTGACGCATTCCTCGATCGAATCGGGGTCCATCTTGCCATTCTCACCGGGAACCAACAGCACCTTCGTCCCGTTGGAGAAAAACTCGGGAGCACCACACTCATCTCGCTCAACGTGGGCGAATTCATGACAAAGAATGCTATGGTAGGATTGACACAATGACGCTAGCGCCAAGGAGTTCGCCGCCGTACCATTAAAGACAAAGAAGACTTCACAATCCGTCTCGAAGATTTCGCGAATCATATCCGACGCCTGCTGCGTCCAATCATCATCCCCGTATCCAACCGCATGCCCAGCGTTCGCTGCTTCCAAAGCGGCCCACGCTTCAGGGCAAACACCGGCATAGTTGTCACTGGCGAAGTGTCGACGTTTCTCATTCATGATATGATTCTCTCAAAAAGAAAGATTCTCCAAACTCAAGCGCACTTATCAACGTAAATGTCCGTTGACGCTCAGGTTCTTAGAATAAACCACTGAGAAAAAAATCCGGAAAGCCCCCCCTTCGTCCGAGAAACAACAGAAGAACAAGACGTCACCAAGGGTGAAATCTAGTGAGCACAATCTTCAACAGATTGAATCTCATAACCACACTCAAGAGCCAGGAACCGTTGGCGTTCGGTCTCACACAGGTTGAGCTTGGCAGCTTGACTTGTCGTCAAGAAAGGCATGATGGACAGGTGGCAATCTTCAATTGCTGCGGAAGCGGCCCCAAGAGCATCCTTGTGAATCACTCCCATCTGATCGCAGGCACTGTTCACAAAAGGCTGAATGTCTTTAATCTGACGATCCGTCAGCTGCAACTCTCGCACGAGATAGGCAGTCATCCGTTGAGAAAGACTCTTGGTACATGGCGGCTGCCGTTGCGCCGCTTCGCTTGATCGTTTCGTCACCATGGAACCTGAGATCGCGCCCGCGCTGAAAACAACCAAAAAGGCCACTGCGGCTTTGACGTACAACCAGTTCTTCATGGTAAGAATGAGAGTTGGATCGATGAGTTCACCAAGGTGAGGGCTTCCGAGGTTTGACGTGCCTCAACATACTGAGTCCAAGCAAAACACATCGTCAGGAGAAGGCAGGCACAGACCATCGCCCAAGAAAGGACCCGCTGGATTGCCATTTCACCCAAGCCTCGGCGCTGCCGTTTCCACTGCGCTAGAACCTGTCTCTCCATTGAGACAGGAAGGGAAGCGCTCGAATCAGACGCTTGCGAGGCCGCCTTCAATAGGCGTTGCAACTGGTGATCGATATGTTTCATGCTTCTCTTCAAATTCAATCTTGCGCCAGAGTTTCTTCAACTTCTGCCTTGCTCGGAAGGCGCGCACTTTTATCACTGGCTCACTCCACCCCGTGATCTCTTGCACCTCTTTGATCGTTTTCTCTTCCAAATGAAGGAGTTGAATCAACAGACGATCTTTCGGCTTCAGCTGTTCCAACAAGAGTTCAACGACTTCGCGAGCGGCTAAGTTCTTCGAGGGATGAAGCTCCGCTTGAGTCCGATGGAGCGTCTCAATCACATGAGACTCCTCTTCACTCATGTCAGCCCATCGCAATTCGGGCCGAACTTTCTCCGCCTTGAGTTGGTTGAGACAGGTATTCACAGCCACTCTAGAAACCCAGTGCTCCAACGGCACTTTTCCGGAATAGGTCTCCAAGCGCGTGAATATCTTGAGGAAAACCATCTGAGTGAGATCCTCTTCCTGCACTCGGCGTGACCGATAGGAGCGAACAAGCTTCAGAACCAAGGGATATAGATTCTCCATCAGGGTGGCTGCAGCCGCTTCATCGCCACGCAACACGCTCTTGACCAAGGATTCCATATCTATAGCTCCGTCCGCCATGTCCTAATGATTCCTATTCAGGCACCAATATAGGATGAAGACAAGAACGAAGCCCCCCCGGTTACGTGTGGATGGAAGAAATTCCGTGGAATTCACTCTCGCTGTCCTCATAGCCGCCCCCATCGAACGCTGGCACTTTCAGGAGACAACTTGTCTAGTCCGCAAAAACGGTTCCAGTCACAACCTCTTGATATCTCAACACCTCCGAAGCTAACATCGAGGCATGAAAGCTCCTTTGGTCTTGTCACTCTGCGGCCTGCTGGCATCCGATCTCATCGGAGCCTCCACAGGACTCCCCATTGGAGTGCTTGACACTCAATCTGACCACGCCTCCCCCCTCCCACCAGAGGAAGCTCTCAAGAAAATCACGGTTCCTGAAGGGTTTTCCATCTCCCTATTCGCAGCAGAACCTCAGCTTCACCAACCCATCGCATTCGATTTCGATGACCGCGGACGGGTTTGGGCCGTCGAATGTTTTTCGTATCCTGAGTTCAAATTCGGCAACACAGATCGGATCGTCATACTATCAGATCGCGACAACGACGGCCGGCACGATGAAAGACAAGTTTTTTGGGATAGAGGAAACCGCCTTACCGGCATTCAATGGGGATTCGACGGCGTATGGCTCACGGCCCCTCCGAATCTCCTCTTTATCCCCGACCGCGATCACAACGATATTCCCGATGGCCCTCCAGAGATCGTTCTCGACGGATTCACTCTTGATGCCAGACACAATTTCGTGAATGGGCTCGCGTGGGGACCCGACGGCTGGCTCTGGGGCAGGCACGGCATTCTCGCCAATTCCCACGTGGGCACACCCGGAACCCCAGCCGAGGATCGCATAAGGCTCAATTGCGGTATCTGGCGCTATCATCCGACAGAGAAACGATTCGAGGTCCTGGCCCATGGAACCACCAATCCTTGGGGACTCGATTTCGACGATCATGGCCAGGCCTTCTTCTCAAACAACGTCATCGGTCACCTCTGGCATCTCATTCCCGGGGCTCATTACAAACGAATGTTTGGCAGCGATTTCAATCCTCATACTTACGACCTTATCAATGCTTGTTCCGATCACTTCCATTGGACAGGAGCAAAATGGCAGAACGCGAGAGGAGGAGAGGAGCACGATCAACTCGGCGGCGGGCACTCACATTCCGGCGGCATGATCTACTTGGGAGACAACTGGCCAGCACAGTACCGCGGCACGTTTTTCATGAACAACATCCACGGCAATCGAATGCTAACCGATACCCTTCATCGAAACGGCTCCGGGTATACGGCTCGATGCAACGGCCCTTTTCTCAAAGCAAATGATCCTTGGTTCCGAGGAATTTCAATCAAGTATGGACCTGACGGGGGCGTCTTCGTCACAGACTGGAACGACCTGGGGGAATGTCACGATCACGATGGATCATTTCGCTCGAGTGGACGAATGTACAAGATCATCCATGGCACACCAATCAAGCAAGCGCCCTTTGATCTCAAAACCGCTTCGGACCTCTCCTTGGCCCAGAATCAACTGCACCCCAACGAATGGTATGTAAGACACAGCCGCCGCCTACTTCAAGAACGAGCAACAACCCGAGCAATTAGCTCCGACGCCATAGCATTCCTACGCCATGAACTAGCGACACACCCAAGTATCCCAAAGAAGCTCCGCGCGATCTGGGCGCTCTCTGCAATGAACGCTCTCAATAGCACACAGCGAATCGAACTCCTTCAACACGACAACGAACACGTCCGACACTGGGCCATTCGCCTCGAAATGGATACGCCCGTCCCAGATCAAACGTTCATCAATGAGTTAACAACCGTCGCAAAAACAGAACCGTCGCCTCTCGTCCGCCTCGCATTGGCCGCAGCACTTCAATCTCTCTCCTATGAAGACCGGCTTGGACTCGCCAACCAACTTGTCACTGTTGCAGCCGACGATACCGACCCCAATATCCCTCTCATGCTCTGGTATGGAGTCGAACCAGTCGTCGCTGCCGATCCGAGCGCAGGACTCAAGCTGATGCAAGCGAGCAAGATATCCAAACTTCGACAGTTTATCGCCAGGAGAATCTCAAGCCCCGCGAAATCACAATAAAACGAATCGTGGATACAGCTTTTCCTAATTGGGTTTACCCGCTTGTCTTCATCGCAGCATTCGCAACGAGCGCCACCGCAGCTCGACTGTGGATCAAGCTCTCTCTGCGTATTGGACTCATCGACAAACCGGGACCACGCAAGATTCACTCGACCCCGATTCCATTAGCCGGCGGACTCACCGTTGCAACAGGACTCCTCCTTCCTCTCATACTCGCCTCAGGCCTCGCTTATTCGCCTCTTCTCAGCGCCCCACTTAGCGCCATCACGACCTACGGCTTTAGCGCACGAACCACTCAACTCATCGGGCTAATCCTGGGAGCCCTTGGAATGCTCATATTGGGGCTCATCGACGACCGAGGGGCATTATCAGCGGGAAAGAAATTCTTCGCTCAACTCTTAATCGTAGCGATTGTCGCCGGAACCGGCACGAGAATCACGCTCTTCATCCCAAACCCTACATTCAGCTACGTCATCACGTTTCTCTGGTTCCTTACCCTGGTGAACGCATTCAACTTCAACGACAACATGAACGGACTTTGCTCTGGCCTCGGCGCTATTAGCGCAGTCATCTTCGCGATTCACTCGGTTCTCCCAGGGCACTACCTGGTTGCCTCCCTCGGATTTCTGGTCGCCGGAGCCCTCATCGGATTCATTCCATTTAACTACCCCAAGGCACAAACATTTCTCGGCGACTCCGGAAGTCATCTCGTTGGTTTTCTTATCGCTGCACTCGCCATCCTTCCCCACTTCCATCACGACATGCAGCCGAATAAGATCGGAGTGGCCTCTCCACTCCTCGTTCTCGGGATGGTCTTAGTCGATCTTACTTGGGTTGTGTCCTACCGAATCTGGCATCGTAAACCGATCTACATTGGAGACACCAACCACCTCTCTCATCAACTGGTCAAACGAGGTTTCAGCCCAAAGATCGCTGTACTCATTCTTTGGATCCTGCACGGAGCCATCGGGGCTAGTTCGTTCTTGCTGATCTAGGGGACGAGAATCAGATCTCGCAACGCAAAAAAACGCTCCTACCTATAAAGGCAGGAGCGTTACAAGTTTTAGTCTTTAAGGGACTTAGCTCTGGCTCTGGCTTGCCAGCTCCTTGTTTGACTTCATATCAATAATCTTGAACTCCTCAGCATGAAAATCAGAGTCTGATCGGAATGATAGTTTTCCAAAATAACGTTTCTCGAGACTGATAATAAATTCCTCGTCCTCGTGCTTCAGGCGTTTGAATATTGACGGACTGACGACGACCATAAGTTGATAATCGGACTCATCACGCTCGCGTTTCTTCAGAATCTCACTGAGTTTTCGCTGCACTTCAACACTCATCGTCAGAGGGCTCTTAACGTGCCCCTTGCCGCAACAATACGGACAGTCATCATAGGCCGTTGCTTTCACGCTTTCAGAATGTCGCTGACGAGTCATTTCCATCAGCCCCAACTGGGAAATCGGAAGCACGTGTGTCTTGGCTTTATCCTTCCGCATGCACTCCTTCACCTTTGAATAGATGTTCTGCTGATCCTTCCGAGATTTCATATCGATGAAATCTAGAATAATCAGACCACCCATATTTCTCAGTCTTAGCTGACGGCAAATCTCTTCAGCTGCCTCAAGGTTCACTTTGTAGATCGTCGAGTCGGCATCGCGCCCAGAACTCTTGTGACGACCAGTATTCACATCAATGGCAACTAGCGCCTCGGTTTCATCAATGACGATATACCCACCACTCTTTAAATGCACCTGCCGAGAGAATGCACTCTCAATCTGGCGAGAAACCCCAAATCGATCGAAAATCGGCTGCGACTCTTGGTAAAACTTTACCTTCCGAGCAGAACGCTCTGAGATCCGCGAGATCTTGCTCCGGATCCGTTCGTACTCAGCCGCAGTATCAACAACGATTCGTTCGGTATCCTCCGTCAGGAAGTCTCGGACCGTCCGTTCGACAATATCAGGTTCCTGATAGACACATCGAGGCGCAGGCTTGGAGTTGATCGTCTCACGAATCCGCTCCCATTCCTCCAACAAGATTGCCAAATCACGGACAAAATAGCGGGCTTTCTGTCCCTGCCCTGCGGTTCGAATGATGACCCCCATTCCCTCAGGAAGCGTAAGCTTTCGAACAATCTGCTTCAGCCGTTGACGCTCTTCCTGTGACTCAATTTTTCGAGAAACACCACTTTGATCAGAGGTCGGGAGCAATACCAAATAACGACCGGGTATCGCTAGGTTTGTGGTCACACGGGGCCCCTTTGTCCCGATAGGACCTTTCGTAACCTGAATCACGATCTCCGACCCCGCTGGATACAAGCGAGGAATATCCTTGTGAGTAATCTTCGGCTTCTGCCGTTTCTTAGAACTACGTTCGACGACCTCAATACCACTATCGAAACTATTGGGAACGATATCCCAGTAATGAAGAAACGCGTTTTTATCGAATCCAATATCAACAAATGCGGCCTTCAAACCGTCCTCAAGGTTCTTAACCTTGCCTTTGTAGATACTACCGACTTGACGGTCGTCACTGGTTCGCTCGACGTTGAAGTCTTCCAAACGCCCCTCGTCCAAAATGGCAACTCGAGTCTCAAGTGCTTCGGAATTAATCACCAACTCTTTGTGCGACGGCTGGATCGGGCGAATCATTCGCTTCACCTTGGTGATGACCGTGTCTGCGGCTTCCCGCAGAGAATTGACGATCCCTTTCGGCTTTTGATCTGGAACTGGCACCGGTTCATAAGACGCCTGCTCTTTCTCCTGTTTTCCACGACGACCACGTCGTTGCCCACGAGCCTCGTTCCGTTTCCCCTTGCGCTCGTTGCCCTCTTTAGGATCGGCGTCCGTCGTTTCAGGAGGCACCCCGGCAGCGACGTTCTCAGCACGCTGAATTTCCCGAGCGTGCTTGCTCTGATCAAAGACGTGTTCTTCTTCTTGTTCCTTGGTCCCGATAGCCACAGCTCGGGCATTGGCGGCAGCCTTGTCAGGCTTCCGATTCCGCTGCTTATTCAAGCCACCATTCGGACGAAATCGCATTCCGCCTCGGCGCCTGGGTGAAGTTTTTCGATCGCTCATACTAAATAAAACTGCTTAATAGCTTCTTCGATAAAGATAGATGTTTTCTAACAAGCCAACAGACAGGAGAAAGCAAATCACCGACGAGCCGCCGTCACTGAGAAGCGGCAAGGGTAAGCCTGTCACAGGCACTAATCCGATATTCATGCCGATGTTGATGAACACGTGACTAAACCAGAGCGTCACCACTCCGATAGCCAATGTTTTTCCTAATCGATCTCGCGCGGCACTCGCCACTCGCAATCCGCTGAAAATCAGGAGCCCGTAAAGGCCTAGAACCGTCATGCTTCCAAGAAATCCCTTCTCCTCGGCAATCACAGAGAAGATGAAGTCGTTGTGAGCAACACCACGAGGCAGATAGCCAAGTGCGTTTTGGGTTCCCTGACACCACCCCTTGCCCGCCAGCCCACCTGAGCCAACCGAGATAAGGGCTTGATCAATGTTATAAGAAAATTTTCTTTGCTCCCGTGCTGCCTCTTTCTTCTCCTGGGGCGTAGCGTTTGGAGGTGCAAACGAGAGCCCAAAATAGACTCTCAGGCGATTCTTCTGATATTCTTCGAGTTCAATCAGCTGAAACTTCTTAGGCGCGAAAAGCACATCTGCCAAAGCAAGCCCAACGACGAGACTGCCACAGGCTATCACCCGTAAGAGCAAGTGACCGGGGATTCCGGCGACAAACATCATTGCAAAACCGATAGGCAAGAGAACGATCGCAGAGCCCAGGTCTGGTTCAATTAGCACCAAAGAAAACGGCAATAGGATCATTCCCAGAGCCTTCACAAACACAATAGGAAATCTCAATTCATCAACAGGCCGACTGAGATAATTTCCCAGCACGCAAATCACAGCGATCTTTGCCAATTCGGAAGGCTGAAAATTAAAGAACCCCAGAGGGATCCACCGATGCACTCCCGCGACCGGCTCAAACACAAACACCAGTAATAACATGCCCACCGCGAGCCAATAGAAAATCATCGCCCACCGGGCGATGATTTGATAATCGACAAGGCAAACAGCTCCCGCCAGGCCCACACCAAGCAAGGCTGCAAACAGCTGCCGAACGAAGCGTTCCTCGTACCATTCTCCCGGGCTGCCCACCAGGCGCCCAGAAGTAGCACTGTAAATAAAAGCAGCACCCAGCAGCAGCAGGCCAAGGGCGGCAAACAGCATTCCCCATTCGAGTCGTGGATAGGAATGGTTAGAAGGAGTCATTTGAATACCTTACGTTTGCCAAGGAAGGACCTTGATGACTCACCTCCAAGGACTCGGGGAGATCCTGCAGTACTTCATAGATCTGTTGCGCTACGGGAGCACAGCTCGTCCCTCCCGAAATTCCGTCGACCACCAGAACCACCACCGCGTACCGAGGATCTTCAACAGGGGCAAAGGAGGCAAACCAGGTATCCTTAATCTTACGACCATCGATACGCTTATCAGTCTCGGCTGATCCGGTTTTCCCGCCGATGCTCAAGCCCGCGACGCGCGCGTCAACCCCGGTCCCCTCATCCCACTCAACATCCATCAACATCCCTTCATGAACGATTTTCAACACCCGCTCTGAAACTCCAATATTTCCCCGAGCGACGCCCTCTGGAAATACCCTTGCCTCGTTATTGGCCAAAGAAGCTTGCGGCTCAATACGCGCTGCGATTCGGGGCTCAAAAACCGTTCCCCCATTGGCAACCGCACTCACCATCACTGCCATTTGCAAAGGCGTGACCGCAATCGCACCTTGACCAATGCATAAATTCGCGGTTTCACCTTTATGCCATCCTTTTCTGACATCCGCCCGGCTTGGATACATGCCCGGCAGTTCCTGTCCCGGTAACAAGCCTGTCTTCTGCCCAAGAAAGAACCGCTCACCCCAATCAATCAAGGGATCAATCCCCATCTCAATCCCATAGTTAATGAAGTAGGAATTACTCGATTTCGCCAAAGCACGTCGAAAATCATAATCACCTGGTGCAGCCGTATCATCGATATAACGCCCCCCAAGCAAGAAGTAACCAAGACTTGTATAAAGTTCATCTGGGTCCACCCCGCCTTCTTCAAGCAGTGCCATCCCAACGACGAGCTTAAAAATGGAACCCGGCGCATAAATACCGTAAGTGGCCCGATTCAATAGAGGCAAATTGGGTTCTAAATTCAGCTCTTCCCAACGGTTTTTTGACAATATACGAACAAACTCATTCGGATCATAAGTCGGCGACGAGGCCAGAGCGAGAACGTCTCCGTTCCGCACGTCCATTACTACCACTGCCCCCATCGTATTAGGGCCCGATCCAGCCAAAGCCGATTCAGCAATTCTTTGGATCCGAAGATCGAGCGTTAGATAAAGATTATTTCCAGGTTTCGCGACATCCCAAACATCCTCACGCTGTCGAAACATCATGTTATTGATCAAAACAGCCTTCTCGCCGGCAACGCCTCGAAGAACGTCATCATAGATCGCCTCGACACCTTTTTTCCCCACATAGTCTTGGCGAGAATAATTAAACTTCCGTCCTCCTTCTTTCTTCTTTGGATCCGTTTTCCTCGCATAACCGAGAAGGTGAGAGGCCATCGTTCCGTTGGGGTAATATCGGAGCGACTCCAACTCAAGATCGACTCCAGGAATATGAGCTCCTTTTTCAACAAATCGAGCGACCTGATCCCGAGTAAGATTCTCGCTGATCGTCAGCGGTACATAACGATCATTATCATAGTGGCGCTCAAAGTTACGTCGATGCAGCTTCATCGGACGCCCAACCAACGATGTCACTTGAACCCATATATTGCTAACGACGGAGTAACGATTCAAGGCACCGAGACGATTTCGATCAGAGATGGAAAGCGTCCCATGCTTCGCTCGTGCCGTCTTAAAGGTCGATTGAAATAGGGGACGAAGTTCTTCGAGATAGAGGACAATGCTGTAGTTCGGTCGATTATCCGCTAGAGGGATACCATTCCGGTCAAGGATCTTTCCTCGTATCGCAGGCTCTCTCATTATCCGATACGATTGTATTTCGCGATAGCCTTCGTACTCTTCAAACGAAATCACCTGAACGTACCAAAGCTTACCAATCAACAAGACGAATCCAATCCCGACAAAGACAGCAATCCAGAGAGAGCGGTAGTCAGAGGCTTTGAGAGGATTGATCGAGTACATTTTCAGCCTCTCCCCCGCTTGATTTCAACCTCCGAACGGAAACGAGAGAAAGGTTCTTCTTCGTAGGTTAGAGCCTCTTCTAACCAATCGAAGAGCAAGAAGAAGAACGGAGCCAGGACCGCACCACTCGCTCCCATTACAGCTATTTGGAATACTGTTCCCCAACCTACCACCGGACTAAGCCCCAAGAACCAGAGCAAGCCGAGGCTAATCAATGGGTTCATGGTCGCGACGACGGCGCCAAGAGCCATCTGCGCCAAGGCCTGATCACGAAGAACAAGGCCACGGAGTTGCGACAGGAACAAACTAACAAGCGTTAACGAAATAAGGCTCACCCCCAAGGGGTTCAGCGAAAGCGCATCAAAGAGCAACCCTGAAAAGCACGCGAGCCCAACCGCTGCGAACAAGTCGCTTCGAAAGGCCGCGTAGGTCACCAAAATTGGCAACACATCAATCCGTGTGCCAAAGATACCTTCACGTAGCAATCCCCGTCCTTCAACGAAAGCGAGGAGCGCAGCCACACCCACCAACAGAATTAAGGTGATGCGATTCACTCGAGCACCTCCTCATGGCTCTCAGAGCGAGCAATAACCCAAACATAATCAAGCCGATCAAGGTCAGCTCGGAGTCGGATACGCGCTCCGGAGTAGAGCCCAAAGTCATAAGATTGGCTGTCAATGAGTCTTCCGATAGGAATACCACTAGGAAAGACACCGCCCGCACCACTGGTAAGCACCTCTGCGCCTGGGGCTAGATCTGCTTCACTCGGCAAATGCTTGAGTTCGACAATTCGCCGATTGATCGCTCCTTGACCGGACGGCGTAACAATTCCACCGTGGCCCGAATTTCCCAAGACAGCCGCCACGCGGCAACTGGGATCGCCCAGCAGAGCCACTTTCGATCGGCCACCGCTCACACTGATCACCTTTCCGACCAACCCCTGTACACTTAAGACTGGGTCATCAACCTTGATTCCATCATCAGATCCGATATCGAGCGACACGCTGCGCCACCAGTTCGCAGGATCATCGATGATTACCTTTGCGAGCCTCAAGTCCCAGGGCTGAGCGCCTTTCCACTGGACCATCTGGCGCAATCGACGATTCTCACGAAAGACCTCAAGCGCTTGAAAATCCCGCACTCTGAGACGATGATTGTCTTGGCGAAGGCGATCGATTTCGGAAAGCAACGAAGAGCGAGGCGTAACATAAGCCCGGAGCTGATGCCCCACTGCCTCGACGCCGTTAGCAGCGCCAATCATGGGCAGATAGAACCAACCGACTGATTTCTTCAGTTGGTCGTTCAAGCGTGAAGGGAGAAGGACCATTAAAAGTCCCACGGCCAACACCGCCAATATTAATACAACTCTAGGTCGACGTAACATTCTACCCCGATTTAGATCGGAGTGAACGCACGATTAGGTTCTGCTTGAAGAAGCAACACGCTTCAGGAATTGGAGTTCTTGAAGAACTCGCCCCGTCCCTTCAGCCACAGCGGTTAAGGGATCATCGCCCACGTGGACAGGTAGGCCAGTTTCATCAGCCACCATTCGATCAATCCCGCGAAGCAAAGCCCCGCCTCCCGCAATCACTATTCCTCGGTCAACTAGATCAGAGGCCAGTTCCGGAGGACAACGCTCCAGCGTTATCCGAATGGACTCCAAAATACTCGTTAACGGCTCTTTCAACGCTTCCCTCACTTCTTCAGAACAAATCGCGAGCGTTTTAGGTAAGCCTGAGCTCAAATCGCGACCTTTGACGTCCATCGTCAATTCTTCATCTAACGGGAATGCTGAACCTATACGGATTTTAATTTCTTCCGCAGTGCGCTCACCTATCATTAAGTTATAGGCTCGCTTCATGTGGGCTACGATCGTTTCATCAAACTCATCTCCTCCTACCCGAAGACTCCGGGCGAATACAATGCCAGCTAAGGAGATGATAGCGATCTCACAGGTCCCACCACCAATATCTACAATCATGTTTCCAGCCGGTTCGTGAACCGGCAGCCCAACTCCAATCGCCGATGCCATCGGCTGTTCGATCAGGTAAACTTCTCGTGCCCCGGCGTGCGTCGCGGAATCCTTCACCGCACGCTTTTCTACCTCAGTAATTCCGGATGGCACTGCTACCACAACTCTCGGCGCAATCAGTTTTCGAAAATGAACCTTTTGAATGAAATGCCGCAGCATTGATTCCGTGATTTCGAAATCAGCAATAACCCCATCTTTCATAGGGCGGATGGCTACAATATTACTCGGGGTTCGCCCTAACATCTTCTTGGCCTCATCCCCCACAGCAAGAACGTTGGTCGTCCCTGCCTGAATCGCCACTACCGAAGGCTCACGTAACACAATTCCCTGATCCCGCACGAACACTAAAGAGTTCGCCGTGCCGAGATCGATCCCAATATCATTTGAGAACAAGCCTTTGAGTTGGGTCAGCATCAATACAACCTGAAACAAACGAAAATAGGTCGGCCAGATTGATCTGGTCAAGGGATTAACAGGATGGGTTTGATCTCAAAGCGCAGGAAGCACGACTGCAAGCCTGTCATTGACGGCTTCCATGCCGTTTTGAGCCAAGAATGGCCCCACTTTGAATCATAGATAGGAAACGAATCCCCCTGATATTCGATCAAAAACGGCCTCCGCCCTAAACGCGAGACAACCGGATCAGCCCTTGCCGCCCAAGGCCTGATGAAAGTCTTGGAGCGCAGAAACGTCGAAACCCTTTTCCTTCAGCGTCGCAATCGCTGAGACCGCAGCCTTGGCACATCCCAACGTAGTAATAATGGGGACTCCCGAATAGACCGACGAGGTCCGGATCTTGACTTCGTCACTCCGAGGCGTTTGCCCTGAGGGCGTGTTGATGACAAGTTGAATTTCCTTGTTTAACAAGAGATCCAGAGGATTGGGGCGCCCTTCGGAAACTTTGAAGATTTCACGGACATTGAGCCCGCTCTCCCTCAGAACACGCGCCGTACCCGCCGTTGAAACGATTTCAAACCCAAGCCTCTCAAAATCGCGAGCCAAACTTGCGACATCGGCCTTATCCATGTCATTCACACTGATAAAGACGCTCCCCTCCATTGGTAACGAGGCTCCCGCAGCCATTTGCGACTTGCCGAATGCCACTCCCAAATCTTTATCAATCCCCATGACCTCACCGGTCGACTTCATCTCAGGTGACAACAAGATGTCTTGCCCATGGAAGCGATTGAAAGGAAACACCGATTCTTTCACCGTCCAAAAACTGGGGATAACTTCTTCGGTAAAGCCCAATTCAGACAATTTCTTCCCACCCATAATTCGCGCTGCTAATTTCGCCAATGGGGCACCGATTGCTTTGCTCACAAAAGGCACGGTCCGGGATGCCCGAGGATTGACCTCCAACACGTAGACAACCTCATCCTTAACGGCATACTGCACGTTCATAAGGCCTACAATCCCCAATTTCCTAGCCATCGCGTCGCTGTACTGACGAATCGTGTCGGTCACCGATGGGGAGAGATTGGGCGGCGGAAGCACCATCGCAGCATCTCCAGAGTGCACTCCTGCGAACTCAATATGCTCGAGCATCCCTCCGACAACGACCTTCCCTTGGGCCGGATCATCAAACAGTCCAACATCAGAAATGCAGTCAACGTCTACCTCAACGGCATTCTCGAGAAATTTATCCACCAAAACAGGACGTTCAGGTGAAGCCTCGACAGCATTTTGCATGTACCGCTCCAATTCTGCGTCCGAATAGACGATCTGCATCGCCCTGCCACCAAGAACGAATGAAGGTCTTACCAAAACGGGATATCCCAGTTTCTGAGCTGCCGCAAGCGCCTCGCTACCGTTGGTTGCAATCCCGTTCTCGGGCTGCGGGATATTGAGCTCCCGTAACATCGCCGCAAACAGCTCCCGATCCTCGGCCATCTCAATGCTCCTCGGAGATGTGCCAATGATGTTGACCCCATGTTCTTCAAGCCCAATGGCTAGATTGAGTGGAGTCTGTCCTCCAAATTGAACAATTGCCCCCCAACACTTCTCTCGCTCATAAATATGAAGAACATCCTCTAGCGTCAGCGGTTCAAAATAAAGTTTATCACTCGTATCATAGTCCGTCGAAACCGTCTCAGGATTCGAATTGACCATCAATGTCTCAAAACCGTCTTCTTTCAGAGCAAACGATGCATGCACGCAGCAATAGTCGAATTCGATTCCCTGCCCAATTCGGTTTGGCCCGCCGCCGAGAATCATCACCTTTTTTGCCTCAGTAGGGCTCCCCTCATCGTCACCCCGGTCAAAAGATGAATAATAATAAGGCGTATAGGCCTCAAACTCCGCAGCACAGGTGTCGACGAGACGGTAGCTCGGAACCAAGCCTATTGATTTCCGGTGATTCCAAATGTCGGTTTCGCCGATTCCGGTTAGCTCAGCAATCTGACGATCCGAGAATCCTAGACTCTTGGCCCGCTCGAGAAGCTCCTTTTTCAAACTGACTTGTGCGCCTTCCATTAAAACTCCGTTTGATATACTCGGTCGGAGGCTGAAACGACAAGCTTCTCTTACATTTCAACGACGATTCTCGCCACCGAAACACTCAGAGACAAGCAATGGCCCGATCCAATTCGTCCTCAGTGTTGTAAAAATGAGGGGCAAAGCGAATCAATTGCTGCCCATCTCGCGTCGACCGCAGCGAAGTTCGAATCGATCGCTTCTTCATCA
>OJGU01000134.1_pt1 | contig 48975 bp, 49 predicted proteins | sample 1594741 | NCBI WGS metagenome assembly OJGU01 (sample SAMN05416841, study PRJEB24817) | seawater metagenome | isolation source: Sea water | place: Canada:Atlantic | collected 2013-07 | reverse complement strand
CCTCATCAGTACGAGGCCATGTATTTGTGGGAGAAGAACAGGCTCGAGCCAACGCGTTTGATTACATAGAAGTATTCTAAAATCGCTTCCGCAAACACGCATCACTGGGTTACCAAAGTCCAGCAGCATTCGAAGCGAAAATGTTGCCCCCATGGAGGGCAAGCCATCGTCAAGCCTAACGGCTTGCCAAGCAAACAACTAAAGCACAGAGTAACGAACCAAGAGAATCCACTGTCCACCAAACTCAGGGCACTTCATGTGCCCTCTTTCAAAATTTCACCATGAAACATTCAAAATTATTTCTGTTCGCCACCTTTATTCTAGTATCCGCTGCCTATTGCGGCAGGGCTGATGATGGAAGCCATTCCCATGCTGTGGGAACCGAGGGATATGCTCAGGCACCTCTTGGCTTTTCATTGTCAGGAGGTTGGCTTGACCCTTGGCCTCATCGTCACTTCAGTAGGAGAAATACGCCATTTATTCACACCTTCAGTCTTGAACCGGCATTCTTAGACAGAGACTTCTTTCTCGATGCCCGCTTCGCTCGAGGTGAGCGAAGATGAGTTGGAAATCGAGGCAGAACTGGAATGGGCGCTCACACGCCGCATCGGTATTGTTTTTGAGGTCCCCTATATTAGCTTGGACACTGACGCTGGTGATAGCCAATCAGGAATTGGAGATATGGCGATCGCGCCGCGATTTCTGTTAGCTGAAACCGAGAGGGTGATCCTATCCGCTAATTTGGAGATAGGCCTTCCCTCAGGTGACTCGAGCCGTGACCTTGGCAGTGGGGAACTTGGGTTGGCTCCTTCCGCCTCAGCGTGGGTAGACCTTGGAAACTGGTTCTCTGTTGGTGCACAGTTAGGAACGGAACACGGGCTTGAATCCGGAAGCGCTGAGTTTTTTTATAACGTTGGCTTGGGTTACTCCTTCCTGACACGAGGTTTGAAGGACTCGATAGAGTTGCGCCATTTCCCAAGTGGCATGAGCAACCTCATCATTGAACTCACGGGAAGAACACCTCTTGATGGGCCCGAAAGGGGGAGTCACAGCCTGGAGGCCCTTTTCGGAGCGAGCTACAATATTAATGGTCGCTGGGAAATGCGAGGAGGCTATCAAGTGCCTGTAGGTGGCCCTCAAGAGATCGATGATGCCGTCGTGCTTAGCCTCATTTACCATTTCTAAACGTCACTCCCTTTGGCAATAACATTTTTCTCAGGTCGAAATAGCTCTATCCGGACGACGCAAACAAGTGTGTAGGAATTTCTTGAGGGTTTTCTCTGTCCCTGGCGTTCTATTGGTGTTGATGGATTAATTGATGCGATAATATTTTGACATTGCATGACAGAAGAAAACGAAAAACTTGCTAAAGTGCTCGACAAATGGCGAGTGAGTGAATCATTGCCGACAGGGTTTCGCGCGTCCGTCTGGCGGCGGATTGAGAGGAAGGATGCTGCCATCTGGCCTAAGTCGATTGATGCAGCAATTGAAGGAGTCATGCAGCTCTTCAAACGGCCAATCCCCATCGTCGCGTTCCTAGTCATTTCAACGCTAGTCGGCGTCGGCATTGGTGGGTTTCACGCTTCCGTGGATTCGAAAAGGGCTAGCGTGTCAATGTCTGAGAACTATCTTAAGATGATCGATCCCTCGCGTCACACACGCCCATGAATTCACTAACTCGACTGTTAGGGCTCGGACTGCTTGCCGGATTGTTGGGATACGGTGCAATGTTTTACTTTGGCACTCAAGAGCACCGAGGAATTGTTAACCAAAATTACCCTGAGCTGGCCTGGTTGAGAGTGGAGTTTGATCTTTCTGACGAAGAGTTTTCCAAGATCAGCGAACTTCACTACGCCTATCAGCCTCAGTGCGAGGAAATGTGTGAACTGGTAGCCAGCAAGAATGGCGAGTTGGTTCTGCTGATGGGGGCAGAAACCAGAGACGAGACAGTGAGAAATCAACTTTTCGATGATGTTGTTCAAATCAAGGCACGTTGTCACAGAATGATGTTGAGCCATTTTTATGAGGTAAGTCGGGAGATGGACTCTGATCAAAGGCAACGGTATTTGTCCTGGGTTTTAGCGGAATCTTCGGCTGGCCACGAATCTCTAATCGGTGGGCACGATCAACATTAATGAGCGAATTATTGGGTGATGATGAGCTTGATTATGAGGACATGGTGAATCTGGCTGCGGGGCATGATGCCGCTCTAAATCGAATTATGGAGCGGTATGGCGAATTTGTGCATCGTTTCATTTTTCGCTCTTTGGGGAATGTTGATGATGCGCTTGATCTGGCCCAAGAGACATTCGTTCGGGTTTATAAGCAACGGAATAGGTATCGGCCTGAGCGAAAGTTCCGTTCTTGGCTTCTCACAATCGCCTCCAATCTAGTCAGGGACCGTATTCGGTGGAGGATGCGCCACCAAACGAGTCCGATTGCGGCGCTGGAGGAAGCGGCTGGGCCCAATGGAGATCTCGCCTCAGCTTCCCGACAGGATGAACCTGACGGTACTGCGATTCGCAGCGAAGAGGCTGCCATCGTGCGAGAGGCGATCACCGGTTTGACTGAGGATCTTCGGATTCCTCTGGTGCTATTTCACTATGAAGGTCATTCCTACAGCGAGATTGGTGAACTCCTTGAGTGTAGCAGCAAGGCTGTTGAAATGCGGATATACCGGGCAAAAAAGCAGTTATTGACTGTCTTGGAGCCGCAATTGAAAAAAAACTAATTTTCTCAGAGGGTTCTCGTAGGGAATGGCGTTCTATTCGATGAAGGCATGCTAAAGTCGCTTGGATCCATTGGAATCTCGATAGTTCTCGTAGGGAGTTTACTACTCTCGTCGGTGTTCTCGTTGGGTAATGCTCAAATAGCGTTGGCACCGGCTTGCGAACAATGTGTTTGCGACGGAGATTGCTGCGTTTCAGATTCAGGTGCGCCACAAGGAAAACTTCCTCTCACTGCAACGGTACCCCTTGGTTCGGCTGACGAGCTTCGATCACTTCCTGATCGGGCGCTCGTTTTCAAACCCGGTTTCCCTTCGAGTCACGGGTCGGGCAATTCGAGTCCCTCGATGGTCACGAATGGTCGCTCAGACCGCCCTCTTTTTCTCATTTGCTGTTCGTTTCTGATCTGATTGCCCCGCCTCAATGGGAGAGGTGCGTACGTTTGTCGCCCTTGCAGATTATCAAGCAGCCCCTTTAAGGGCTCATTCGTTTCTAGAATTTGAATAGTGATCAGATGGAGTTTAGATATTTTTTAAAAAGTTTGTGTGCGGTAGGGATCTTGGTCGTGTTGTTGACGGCATGTGCTGGGGCTCCGGATTCGAGTAGTTGGCGTGTTCGTACGACGACTGATAATATTGCCACTAATGTCGACGCTGATAGTCGTCAGTCGTTAACCAACCTTCCAGGAAATCCATCATTGTCAGACTACCTGCAGGTTGCAGCACTTAATAATCCAGGATTAGAGGCTGCGTTTAACCGATGGAAGGCTGCTTTGGAGCTGATTCCCCAGGTGCGAGCTCTGCCTGACCCAAAGTTTACCTATGGGTATTTTATTGAGCAGGTGGAGACTCGTGTAGGGCCGCAGCGACAGCGCTTTGGCTTGGCTCAAACCTTTCCATGGTTCGGGAAATTGAGGCTGAAAGGGGACCGCGCTGGTGAACGGGCGAGCGCTGCAAAAGAAGCCTATGAACAGGCTAAACTCAAATTGTTCTATGAAGTGAAGGATGCCTATTACGAGTTATCCTACCTACGGCAGGCGATATCACTTACGCAAGAGAATATTGAGCTTGTTAAACATCTAGAGGGCGTCGCTCAGGCGAAGTTCCGAGCTGGCAGTGATGTGACGGGGGTGGTGAAGGCTCAAGTGGAACTTGGGAAATTGGAAGATAAGTTGAGCACCATGCAAGACTTGAGAGAACCGATCAGTTCACGGTTAAACGCCTCCCTCAATCGCGAAATATCCGCCTTTGTGCCGTGGCCTGAAGGGGTGCAGTCCAGTGGGGTATCATTTGCCGATGACGAGGTCTTCCAAAGCCTCCTTGCAGCTAGTCCAGAATTAAAGGAATTGGCTGCAACGATACGGGAATCGGAGCGATCGGTTGAATTGGCTAAGAAGGCGTTTTATCCCGACTTGACCTTGGGAGTTGACTACGTTGATACACAGGATGCTCTTTTTCCAGGTGTGGTTGATAGTGGCAAGGATCCGTTGATGGTGATGGGCAGTATCAATATTCCGATTTGGTTAGGCAAAAATCGGGCAGGTGTCAAAGAGGCGGAGGCCAATCGGCGTGCTGCTAGAGCAAACCTTGAGGATCGAGGGAACGTGCTAGTCTCTGATTTGAAGATGCTTCTCTATCGATTTCGTGATGCAGAGAGGAAGATCGACCTCTTTGGCGGAACCCTTACACCATTGGCAGAAAACTCTTTGGATGTGGCTGAGCAAGCCTACCAGACGGGACGTTCAGATTTTCTTGAACTCATTGATGCCCAAAGGCTGCTACTGGATATCCAACTTTCTTATCAACGGGCGGTTGCAGATAGGGAACAGCGGCTTGCTCAAATCGAAATGATCATCGGTGGTCCCATCGTATCCGAAACTGGCTCTGCCAGCAACCAACTAACCAAACCATGAAAAGACAATTTACGATCGTATTTCTCACCGCCCTGTTGGCGTTTGTGGCCGGTCTGTTTGTTCGAGGGTTTTCAAGCGCGACATTGAAGGCCTCTCACGATCATTCAGGAGAGATTTCTTCGGAGGAGAAGCCTGAGTTTTTTACCTGCTCAATGCACCCTCAGATCAAGCAGCCGAGTCAAGGGAAGTGTCCGCTCTGTGGGATGGATTTGATTCCCGTTTTCAGTGGGCAGGGGGTTGAGGATGGACCTCGGGAATTAACAATGTCGCCGAGAGCGATGAAACTTGCGGAGGTGCAATCAATCCCAGTTGAACGAAAGTTTGTGACGGCGGATGTTCGAATGGTGGGAAAAGTCGAATATGATGAAACGAAGATGGCCTACATCACTTCCTGGGTTCCGGGACGCTTGGATCGGCTTTTCGTTGACTATACCGGAGTGTCGGTTTTTCAAGGTGATCACTTGGTTGAATTGTATAGCCCAGAATTATTGCAGGCACAGGAAGAGTTGATTAGTGCGGTAAGCACGGCTTCGGATCTTGCCCAGAGCCAGAGTGAGTTTCTCCAAGGAAGAGGACAGACGAACGTTGAATCGTCCCGGGAAAAACTTCGTCTTTGGGGACTTGATGAGGAACAGATCAAAGCCATCGAAACCCGAGGTGAGGCGACGGATCACATCACGATCAATTCACCGATTTCCGGAGTGGTTATCCACAAAAATGCCGTTGAAGGAATGTATGTTAAAACGGGTTCCCAAATTTATACGATTGCCGATCTTTCGGAGCTTTGGGTTAAGTTGGACGCGTATGAATCGGACTTGGCCTGGTTACACTATGGTCAAACGGTCGAGTTTCGAACAGAGGCTTATCCGGGTGAAGTTTTTACAGGAAAAATTGCCTTTATCGATCCTATTCTGAATTCCAAGACCCGTACGGTTAAGATTCGGGTCAATCTTCCCAACCCAGAAGGCAAACTGAAGCCAGATATGTTTGTTCGTGCTGTTGTCAAGTCACAGGTGGCAGCGGGAGGGCGCGTGATGGACTCCGGCATGGTAGGGAAATGGGTCAGTCCAATGCACCCGGAGATCATAAAAGATCAACCGGGTGAATGCGATATCTGTGGCATGGAACTCGTGAGTGCAGAGTCCCTAGGTTATGTCGCGGCGGAAACGGACAGTGCACCCTTAGTGATTCCTTCGAAGGCTCCCCTGATTACCGGTCGCCGTGCTGTGGTGTATGTCGATCACGGGAATGGAAAGTATGAAGGGAGGGATATATCTCTTGGTGCCCGAGCCGGGGATTACTATTTGGTGGAGTCGGGTCTTGAGGAAGGCGAAAAGGTCGTGACAAATGGGAATTTTAAGATTGATAGCGCGGTCCAGATTTTGGCGAAGCCGAGCATGATGGACCCAGGAGGCGGGGGGAATGTTCCAGGGCACAATCACGGTGAATCATCACCTTCCGCCGCTGCGGTGGAAGCGGAATTCCAGTCGTTCGTTGCTCCTGACGCATTTAAGCAACAATTGGGCGGTCTTGTTCGAGCCTACGTGGATGTGAAGGATGAACTTAGCCACGATAACTACGATGAAGGTCAAAGTCGGATTTCAACGTTTCGGGATGCCTTGGAAACGGTGGATATGAGTTTGATAGCTGGGGATGCCCACATGGCATGGATGAAGCGTCTGAACGATCTGAAGTCTGGGATTGATCAGTTTGACGAGTCGGCAGATTTGGCTTCATCGCGTGCGGCCTTTGAATTGGTATCCAACGCTCTATCAAGTTCGGTGAGAGAGTTCGGCGCGAGTGGAGATCAACCTGTCTTGCTTTATCATTGCCCTATGGCCTTTGGTGGGCGAGGAGCCGATTGGCTGCAGGTGACAGAAGGCACTGAGAACCCTTACTACGGCAGTAAGATGTTTAAATGTGGGAGCTTGAAAGAGACATTGGCTCCTCTGGGCGAGGTGGATGGAGAAATGGGGCACGAGGGGCATCAACATGACTAGAAGAGACGATAAGCCATCCGGACCGCTAGGGGCTTTAATCGAGTTTTGTTTACGGAACAAACTGATTGTTCTGCTTGGTGTCCTGTTCTTTTTAGGGTGGGGGTTTCTTGTCGCCCCATTTGATTGGGAATTTGCTGGACTGCCGCGGGATCCGGTTCCTGTTGATGCCATCCCCGACATCGGGGAGAACCAGCAGATTGTCTTCACCGAATGGATGGGGCGCTCGCCGCAAGATGTGGAAGATCAGATATCGTATCCTCTAACCGTTTCACTCTTAGGTGTTCCTGGAGTCAAAACGGTTCGCAGTTATTCGATGTTGGGCTTCTCCTCGATCTATATCATTTTCAAAGATGACGTTGATTTTTATTGGTCCCGTTCACGGGTGCTCGAGAAACTGAACAGCCTACCAGCAGGGACGCTCCCCCAAGGCGTGCAGCCCGCCTTGGGACCGGATGCGACGGCATTGGGGCAAATTTATTGGTACACACTTGAAGGGCAAGATGCCAATGGTGATCCAACCGGGGGGTGGGATTTAGATGAATTGCGAACTGCCCAAGATTGGTACGTGCGATATGGATTGCTTGCTGCCGACGGGGTGAGTGAGGTTGCTTCCATTGGCGGTTTTGTTCGGGAGTATCAGATTGATGTCGATCCCGACGCGATGCGTGCGTTTGATGTTTCTTTGGAAGACGTGTTTATGGCGGTGCGGATGGCCAATGTGGATGTAGGAGCGCGAACGATTGAAGTCAACAACGCCGAGTATGTGATTCGAGGCCTTGGCTTTATCAAGAATCTTGAAGACATAGAGACTAGCGTCATCAAGGTCCGCGAGAACGTTCCGGTTTATGTCAAGAACGTGGCAAATGTGAGCTATGGCCCTGCGCTTCGTCGGGGAGCGCTCGACAAAGAAGGAGCTGAGGCTGTTGGTGGGGTGGTCGTGGTGCGCTATGGAGATAATCCTCTGGCTGCGATTAAGAATGTTAAAGCCAAGATCGCGGAGATTGCTCCGGGTCTACCCAAGAAAACCTTGGCGGACGGGACCGTGAGCCAGGTGACGATTGTTCCCTTTTACGATCGTACGGGATTAATCAATGAGACTTTGGAAACCCTGGATTCTGCCTTAACAGAGGAGATCCTCGTCACGATTATTGTCGTTCTGATCATGGTGATGCATCTGCGCAGTTCGCTTCTGATTTCCGGATTACTTCCCTTGGCCGTTCTCATGTGCTTTAGCGCCATGAGGGTGTTCGGTGTGGATGCCAATATCGTGGCCTTGTCGGGGATTGCCATTGCGATCGGAACGATGGTGGACATGGGAATCGTGATGAGTGAGAACATTCTCAAACACCTTGATGAGGCGGGTGAGGATGAAGATTCACTTCAAGTGGTGTTGAGAGCTTCAAAAGAGGTCGGTAGTGCCGTGCTCACGGCCGTAGCGACGACCGTTGTGAGCTTTCTTCCTGTATTTACAATGGAGGCCGCTGAAGGGAAATTGTTCAAGCCACTGGCGTGGACAAAAACTTTCGCGCTCCTCGCCTCTGTTATTGTGGCCCTAACGGTGATTCCACCGTTTGCCCAGATCCTGTTTGCAGGAAAAGTGAAGAGAGGAGCGTTTCGGAAGATTGCTTTCTCCGGGTTGGCTTTCTTGGGGGCGCTCGTTTTGGGTATCTGGAGCATTCGTCAGCTGAACGGAACCGACCCTGTCTTTATTGGATGGGTGCTGGGAGGGGTGTTAGTAGCGACTGGTATCTATCACCTTTCAATAGAGAGAATTCCCGATCGAGTTCGATTGTGGGTGCCTCGGCTGACCAATTTACTGGCGGCATTCGTCGTCGGGATATTCTTGGCACAGCATTGGATGCCCCTTGGGCCAGAAAAGGGTGCCGTGCTGAATCTTACTTTTGTGATCCTTTTGATCGGCGGTTTGCTGGCATTGATTCAAGGGTTTCAACATTTTTATGGTGGAATTCTGTCTTGGTGCCTCCGATATCGCCTTACTTTTCTGACCCTGCCGACTCTGTTGGTCCTATTGGGAGGGTTTGTCTGGTTGGGTTTTGGCACTTTCTTTGGATGGTTGCCCTCTGGGATCAGAAGCCTCAGTCCGATCGTAGCGATGACTCACGCCTTCCCTGGCCTGGGGAAGGAATTCATGCCGGCATTGGACGAAGGATCTTATCTCTACATGCCTACAACCATGCCACATGCCTCGATTGGAGAATCGATGGACATCATGCGAAAGCAGAACATGTCCATTCGATTGATTCCCGAAGTTGAGACGGTGGTAGGCAAGCTAGGCCGGGCCGAAACGCCCTTAGATCCGGCTCCGATCTCCATGATCGAAACGGTCATTAACTATCACCCCGAGTACTTAGTTGACGGCGACGGGCATCGATTGACATTTCGATTTGATCCAGATGTAACGGATTCATTTCGTGATGCACAGGGAAACCCAGTAATGGCGCCTGACGGTGAACCGTATTTCGTCCAGGGCCGATTTGAACGCGACTCGGCTGGCTCTCTAGTGGAAGACGATGGGGGGATGCCGTTCCGGATTTGGCGTCCGGCACTAGATCCAGAATTGAATGAAGGGAGGGGGCCCTGGCCTGGAATCAAGCGAACCGACGATATCTGGGATGCCATTGTTAAAGCAGCCGAAGTTCCGGGTTCAACGTCAGCGCCGAAGCTTCAACCCATTGCGGCTCGTATCGTCATGTTGCAAAGCGGCATGCGTGCGCCCATGGGAATCAAGGTCAAAGGCCCAGACTTAGAGACAATCGAGAAAGTGGGGCTTGAAATGGAGCGGTTTCTCAAGGAGGTGCCGTCGATTCAACCCTCTGCGGTGTTTGCAGATCGAATCGTTGGAAAGCCCTATTTAGAGTTCGAGATCAATCGCGAGGCCATCGCGCGATATGGGATAAAACTTGGTAAGGTTCAGGAAGTCATTGAAGTGGGCATTGGTGGCAAAAGAATTACCACGACGGTCGAAGGAAGAGAGCGATACCCAGTTCGGGTTCGGTATATGCGCGAGCTTCGAGACCAAATCGAATCTCTTGGACGTATTCTCGTGTCAGCACCCGATGGGGCTCAGATTCCTTTGGAGCAACTCGCGACACTCAATTATCGGCGAGGACCGCAGAATATCAAAAGCGAAGATACATTTCTGATCGGCTACGTCCTCTTTGACATGAAGCCTGGAAACGCAGAAGTGGATGTCGTTGAGGAAGCGGACGCTTACCTTAAAAGCAAGATTTCTAGCGGAGAACTGATTTTGCCAGAAGGCGTGAGTTATGTCTTTTCAGGAAGCTACGAGAACCAGATTCGATCGGAAAAGAAGTTGATGATCGTCCTTCCCTTGGCCCTCTTTGCTATCTTTGTGATTCTCTATCTCCAGTTCAAGTCCACGACAAATTCAATGTTGGTCTTCTCTGGGATTATTGTGGCCTGGGCTGGCGGTTTTCTGATGATTTGGCTGTACGGTCAGCCATGGTTTCTCAATTTTTCCCTCTTCGGTAGTGACATGCGAGAGCTCTTTCAAGTGCGTCCCTTCAATCTGAGCGTTGCCGTTTGGGTTGGTTTTCTGGCCTTGTTCGGAATTGCTTCGGACAACGGGGTTATTATGGCCACCTACCTTGAACAGACCTTTGGGAAACGGCGTCCGAGAAACATAGAGCAAATTCGAAACGCCACAATTGAGGCAGGAAATCGACGTGTTCGACCCTGTCTCATGACCACGGCTACAACCGTGCTCGCGTTGATCCCTGTGTTGACGTCAACCGGCCGAGGGGCCGACATTATGGTACCAATGGCCATTCCTTCTTTCGGGGGGATGGTGATCGTGATTGTGAGTATCTTTGTGGTGCCAGTCCTCTATTGCGTGGTTAGGGAATTTGCTTTCCGAACCAAACTCGGTGAGGGTGAGGCTGCTTTTCTCTCTGTGTCGACGCTCTTCCTTGCTCCCGTGATCTATTGCGCAGTTGCCGATACATTCGTCAAGCGAGAGCAACCACAAATCATTTCCGGGGACGCATCGAGCGGTTCCGAATCAAAGTAATACAAACCAAAAACATCGAAAAGAAAGATGACCATGAAGGAAATTATATCGATCGCATTTGTGGGTTTTACCGCCTTTTCCGTAGCCCTGTTTGTCGGTTGCAGCAGTGGTGACAATGAGCAGCCCCATGGAGACCATGATCATTCGACTCATTCCCACTCGGAAGCAGCAGCAGCCCCGGTCGATGGAGCAGCGACCGGGATGGCAATGGAAACAAAGCCTAATCCGTTGGAGAAGTGCATTGTATCAGGCGAAGCCCTTGGATCCATGGGTGAGCCGACGGTTCTCACTCACAATGGTCAAGAGATTAAACTTTGCTGCAGTGACTGCGTTGAAGGTTTCAACAAGGATCCAGAAAAGTATTTGGCGGCATTGCCGGCTGACAATTCCACGGCCCACGCGACCGAGGAAGCTGAGGGGCATAAACACTAAAGTCGTTAATCTATATCGGAAACTGTTCAATTCACGATTCGCACCAGGGGCCTGAGACCTTATGCCATCTCGGATTTATTTGAGTAAGGTCACAATCGAGTTGATTGAGAGTTTTCATGCCTGTGTTAAGGAGGTCGCAATGGAGAGAAGCTATCTCTCCATTGTTGAGCCCCCTTCCTTGGATGTGCTTCGTTTTGCGATTAATCAAAAAGTTGTTGATTCACTCCCCTTACTCGTTGGGGTGGAGGATTGCAAAGTGATTGGTTGGTGCAGTATCGTAAGGGATAGTAGAGAGGGTTTTGCTCATACGGGAGTATTAGGGATCGGCATTGCGAAGGCTTTTCGAGAAAGGGGACTTGGTCGTCAATTGCTGGGGGAAACCTTGGCTAAAGCCAGCCACCTTGGCATCGTTCGGGTAGAGCTCGAAGTGTTCGCTTCAAATAAACGGGCGATACGATTCTATTTGAGAGAAAAATTTGAGATGGAAGGTAGGAAAAGGAGGGCTCGGTATTTGGATGGGCAGTTTGATGACATTGTTTGCATGGCCAGGCACATCAAACCCTCAGAATTGACCAGGCCGGATTGTGGGATTCAGTAAACAGACACTGCCTTCGTTCCCTGATTGGAAAACAGTTCAGAATATAGTGCAGCCGCTATTAAGGCTGCTACTAAGAAATTAGACCAATGAAACAAATCAGATTCTTGAGTATCTTGGCGCTAGTCGCCTCAATTTTTGGCTTCGATTCACATGCTGCAGTGTCCGTCGAGCTTGTTAGAGTACCTCATGAAGGGATTCAACCTCGAACTGCGATCGATTCAAGTGGGGTGCTTCATCTGATCTATTTCAAAGGCGAGCCCATGGCTGGAGACGTTTTCTATGTGAAGCGAGAAGAGGGCTCAGAACAATGGAGCGAACCGATTCAGGTGAATCATCGAATGGAAAGTGCGGTCGCCGCAGGGACAATCCGTGGTCCCCAGATGGCTCTTGGGAAGAATGGTCGGATTCATGTGGCCTGGATGGGAAGCACTAAGGTCGCGACCCCTGGAAAAGAGGGCGAGCATCCGAAGCATCCCATGCTATACGCTCGACTCAATGACGATGGAACGGCCTTCGAGCAAGAGCGCGATCTGTTGACATGGACAACTGGTCTCGATGGGGGCGGAACAGTGGCTGCCGATCGCAACGGCCGTGTCTACGTGGCATGGCATGGCAAACCAGAGAACATCGCAACCACTGAGTTTGGTCGGGCGGTGTATCTGACTCGATCAGATGATGACGGGAAAACTTTCTCTCGAGAGGCTTTAGCGAAGTCTGAGACGACTGGAGCATGCGGCTGTTGCGGGATGCGCGGTTATGCGGATTCGAAGGGGCAACTGTACTTACTCTATCGTATGGCAAACGATGTCAACCGGGATATGGGACTCCTTATGTCGAGTGACCATGGACGATCCTTTTCACTGAGAAAAGTCAGTGAGTGGCAGATTCAGGCCTGCCCTATGAGCAGTGCGGCGTTTGGTGAGGGCCAAGCTGGAGTCATGATATCAACCGAAACTGAGGGGAGGGTTGAGGCTCGTTTGGTAAGCGCTCAAACCGATGAATTCTCGAACATTCCAGGCATCTCGGGAGTCAGGCGCGAAGGGAAGCATCCGTCGATTTCAGGGAATGAAAAGGGCGAGTCGGTATTTGCGTGGTCCGAGGGTGCTGGATGGAAAAAGGGAGGCAAATTAAAGTGGCAGGTATTCGATCCAAAGGGACGACTGATTGCTGAGTCGGGAGGGCCGAATATCTCGATACCCGAATGGAGCTTTGCTGCGACGGCTACAAAGCGAGATGGGAATTTCCTTCTGATATACTAGGGCTGTCTTGAGACTTCCTAGTCGATATTCGATTAGGCGAAGAGAAGATGGGATGTGATTAAAAAGGATCCTCTATGGTTTCTATCAGTTGCGGGCATGTTTTATCAATTCTACAAATTGACGGCCAAAACGCGAACGGTCTCGATCTTGAATACTCAAATGAGTTTCCGGTGATGGTCCTGAAAATAATATAAAAACCTAGAGGGTTTCAACTGGGACTGTCGTTCTATTGGGTGATGACAGAAAAGTTCGAGTTTCTAAAGTTTTTGGGCATTGCACGGACGGACTCGCTTATTCTGTCCGAAGCAAGTTGTTCACGGGGTGCGGAGCGAAATTTAATACAACGAACCCGTGTTTTCGATACTATTCTGGAAATGTCAAAGAGTAGCCGTCTTTAAGCAAAGTACGAGTAGCTAGAAATAGTTGAAACACCTATAGATATAAGAATATTCGATGATTGGATCAATTTTGACAGTCTTAACCTCTGCAAATCGCAGGCAAATCGCTGGGGCGACGCTGTTGTTTGTTTGGTTAAGTTGTCAATCCATGTGTTCACTCGGACTTGGAGTTTCCCTTGGGTGCTGTGATCATGATTCCCCATCGGAAGTTCAAGCTTCTGCTCATTCCCGAAATCATCATGATGAGGGCCACGGTCACCACGGAGCTGGCGAGCACCATGAGCACCCGCAGGATATTGCTTCGGCTGGACATCAGGAAGGGGCACACGATCAGAAGGATGAATGTCCTACTGGTATGCTGGAATCCTGTTGTAGTGATCAGTTCCTGGTAAAGACTGAATCGACTGATCTAGAAGATTTGTTCGCGAAGTTTGACAATGGTCGTCAAGTTTCAGACTACAAATTCACAGATTCAACTGTTGCTTGTCTTGAGGCACCGTCGACTGCTTGGATCGTTCCGATAGCAAGAGGCTATCTGTGTACTATTGCCATAGGGGAGATTCACTTTCCCCACGGCCCCCCCCATATCGTGATCCCGACGCCTCGGGATTTCACTGCTTCTATGAGCTAGATCATATTCTGGCTCAACATTCACAAGTAATTTGGTGGGAGAAGTTCTCCCGAAATATCTCAGAGAGCTGATCTAGCGTTCTACAGAGGTTCTGTGCCTGGGTCGCTTGAGATTTTAGAAACCCTAGATCACTAGAAAGAAATAATCATGAAAACTCTATATAAAACTATCTGTTGGCTTGTAGCGCTCGCTCTTGTTTTGCCGCTATCATTCTCTGTCGTCCATGCCGAAAAAGGCGCGACGCTTCTCAAATCACTGAAAACCGCAAAGACAGTTGGTGACATCGAGTCACTTCAGGACGGTGATACCTTTGCAATGGCGTGTTCGAAGTGCAAGACGATATGGACCAGCGAAATCAAGAAGGGAGTTAAAGGGGCGCAGGTACTGAAGGAAGGCGGTGTTCCCAGGGAATTGGTCGGGTTGCATCTTTGTGAGGGTTGTGGCTCCAAGGTGGAGATAAAAGGACATGGAAAGGGGAAGAAGGCGGTAATTAAGCATGTTTGTGGGTCATGTGGTGAACATTCGGCATTTTGTTGCGTCACGAGTAGTCCCAAAACAGCTAGAGAGAAAGCCGACAAGTAGGCAGAATTGTTATTATATCAGTAAGGAAAAAACGATGAAAAATATTATGAAAACGACGATGACTTGCGTGATGGCGCTGCTATTCGGGGCGAGTTTGGTTTTGGCTGATCCTCAACATTCCACGTCCAAGGGGCCCCTCAATGATTTGGTGGCCATACAGAAAGCCTTAGCTGGTGATTCCATGGAACATGTTAAGCATCACGCGATGGCGATCTCCAAAGCTGTTAAAGAGCATAAACTGCACGGGATAGCGACAGAGACCTCACAGCAGGCGACGAAGGTTGCGCAAAGCAAGAGCCTAAAATCCGCGCGCAATGCGTTCAAGGAACTCAGTCAGTCTTTTGTAGATTATTTTGCGAATCATCCCGATAAGTCTGGCAAGTATCGGGTAGCCTATTGTCCTATGGCAAAGGCCAGCTGGGTCCAGCAAGGTGAGGCGATTCGGAATCCCTATTTCGGCAAGTCGATGCTGAACTGTGGGTCGTTGAAGAAATAGCCAGCCAACGTTCAAATGTCGACGAGACCTACAGATGTTGAGCGAAACCAGCTTACGAAGATGGTAAGAGACCGTCTTCGTAAGCACCCGGTATTTTCGCAATTTCGGCAGACCAATTGGGTCGAGCTCTTGCATCGGTCTCGTCTCGAAGAACCCCAGACCGGAGAGACGATCTGTCGCGAGTGGCAGCGGGCGAAAACCGCTTGGCTTGTATTAAAAGGAGAGGTGAAACTATTACGGCATACGACAAAGGGGCAAGTGTTGCTTGTGGACCTAATGCTTCCTGGAGACCTGTTTGGGGCAGTTTTCTACGCGGGGCACCCGATTCATCCTGTGACGGCAGTTGCCATGAAGAGAGCCCAGACCTTCGCATTCCCCCTGGATGTGTTGATCGATGAGTTGAAGACCAACGATCTGCTTCAAATGGCGCTCTTGGAGGATACCTGTGTAAAGCTCTGCCAATCAATTGCGATGAGGGGCTTGGGGCTCGAGGACGTCCCGGTGCGAATCGCTTCTATTCTCTGCCGGTTGCAAGAGAAGTTCGGGGCAAGAATTCCTGAAACGAGGGCAATTATTGCCGAGCTGGCTGGCACGACTACCGAATCCGCTATTCGGATCACGCGTGGTTTGGAAAAGGAAGGAGTGCTCCGGTTGAGGCGAGGGAGTATAGAGATTCTGTCGTTGGAACGATTATCTCAGTGTGCAGGGGGTAGTTTCCGTCCTTTGGGTTCGCAGATGGAGGAGTCGGTCTAATGATAACGAGTCTCCATCTTTTGCTTCCGTTGCTGCTTGTCCCCGCGAAGTTGCTTGGCGTGTTGGGCCGCAAATTTGGAATTCCGGCAGTCGTTGGTGAGATTTTTACTGGTCTTCTCTTGGGCCCAGCGATATTGGGCATTCTGCCTTCAATGGCCGATGCGTCTGAGGGATATCATATTTTTCACGAGTTCGCTCAAATTGGCTTGTGTGTACTGCTGTTTCGAATCGGTCTGGAAACGGACCTAAAAGAATTCTTGGGTGTCTGGCGTGCTGCGACAGGGGTAGCCGCCGTTGGCATGGTTTTTCCTTTCATTCTTGGGAGCGGTGTAGCATTGGCCTTTGGCTGGTCTCCGATGGTCTCGGTATTTATTGGGGCTACCTTGACGGCAACGAGTATAGGTGTGACCGCGTCAGTACTGGACGAACTTGGCGGACAGCGAAGTAAAGAAGGTAGAATTATTCTTGGGGCGGCGGTATTGGATGACGTCTTAGGACTTCTATTATTGGCAGGAATTGTTGCTCTGGCGTCACCTGGAGGTTCGGTAGTGGGGCCAGTGTTCAGAGGGTTTATGCAGGCCTCAATATTTATCGCAGGTGGAATCTTGCTTGGCCCTTGGATCGTAAGAGGGTTTATGAAGGTGGCGGCTTGGGCGAATAATCCCTCAGTCTTTCTAGTTCTAGCCTTCGCCTATTTGTTGATGATGTCGTGGGCCGCCCATGCAATAGGGCTGGCGATGATAATTGGTGCATACGCGGCGGGGCTTGCTTATGGAAGGCATCCTGAACACGAGCGATTGAATCAGAATCTTCGGCCCCTTATTGATCTGATAACGCCTCTCTTTTTTATTCTCATTGGCGCATCGATCGAGCTTGATGGATTTAGTTTTGTGACTAGCGAAGGGCGAACTCTAATTTTGACGTTTTGCTTACTCGTAGGCGCAGCGACGGTTGGAAAGTTGTTCAGTCCGCTTTTGGTGAATTGCCAGGGAGCTAACCGCTTGGCCATTGGCAGCGGGATGATGCCGCGAGGCGAGGTGGGCTTTGTTTTCGCGCAGATGGGTTTCTCGGTTGGTGTTTTTAATGGGAGTCAGTATTCGGTTCTGACCTTGGTCATTGTCGCCACAACGGTGATCGGGCCCCTGCTCTTGCGATACCTGTGGTCAGCCCTTGGGACGGGAGGCGTTTCCGTTTCAATGTCCTCGGAGGCTAAAAAATTGTGAGGGTTTTTTTATGGGTGGATCTGTCGGAATTACAATTAGGAAAGTGTGATTGGTAGAAAGGTAGTTTGATTATGAAAAGTGAGTTTGGATATCGATGGTCGCTAAGTTTGTTGTTGATCAGCTTAGTAGGAGGTTATGCGAACGCTCAAAGCGACGCGAGTCACCAACATGAATCGTCTGATGGCGTGAATAAAGGAGGTAGTCTTACTGAACAAGTTGAAGCCCTGAGGTCAAAGGTGCGGCATTTGGAGCAGCTTCTGATGGAGAAGCAAGAGAGTTCAGATTCGATGAAAATGGGGTCCGGTGGCGGCATGGAGAAGATGAAAATGATGAAGGGCAAAGGCATGGGAATGGGAGGAAGCATGTCGAAAACGGATGGGGATGCATCTGGTGGAATGAAAATGGGATCTGGAAGCGGCATGGGGATGATGAAAATGATGAAGGGCAAAGGTATGGGGATGGGAGGAAGCATGTCGAAAATGGAGGAGGATTCATCCGGCGGGATGAAAATGGGGTCCGGAGGTGGCATGGGGATGATGAAAATGATGAAGGGCAAAGGCATGGGGATGATGGGGATGATGAAGGGGATGGGAAGTGATGCGATGATGATCTCGGCTCTACCCGGATTTCCTGGAGCGTCGCATTTGTATCATATCGGAGCGACCGACTTCTTCCTTGATCATGGCGATCATCTCAATCTTGAACGGGAGCAAATAGCCCGAATCAATCAGATAAGAGAGAAGGCAACCCTCGGAGGGGCGACGAGTGATCGTCAGGTAGAGGAAGCCGAACAGGAATTATGGGAGTTGACGGCGGCGGACGAACCAGAGGCCTCGAAGATTGAATCCAAGATTCGGGACATCGAACGAATTAAAGGGGAACAACGAATCGGATTTATTCGGTCTGTTGGGAAGGCTGCCAAGGTGCTGTCCGAGGGACAAATCCAACTTTTGATCGGGGAACAATCGACCGAGAGTGAGGATGGGGAATCCTCGCATCAACACTAGTAAATCCTGAAGAAAGGTAATTCTAATGAGTAAGTCATCAACAGCAAAGACGAGCATTAAGACGCCCTTCGCGTGCAAATCTGAGGGTGCATTGACGGTTTTTCTGGCGGGCGATTTCAACGAATGGAGTCTTGATGCCACACCATTGAAAAAGGGAAAGGGTGGGAGATGGATTGTGAACCTAGAGCTTCCGCCGGGCCGTTACGAATTTAAATTCATTATCGACGGGGAGTGGTGTTGCGATCCTGGATGCGACGGAGGAGCCGTCTGCCCTCGTTGCGTGAGCAACGAGTTTGGAACGATGAATCGTTATGTGGAGGTCCAATCGTGAAAGTGACGCCGCTTGATAGTTTTCTCCTCTCTGTTGGCAAACACGGGGAGTCAGCCTGTTCCAGTCGTGGGGATCAGGAGTGGTTGCGTATTTGTGGGGTTTACGAGACTCACCGGCATTGGTCTCTCATTTCTCGTTGTCTCGAGCGAATTTCAAATCAAATTCCTAAAGATTTGCGCATTCACTCGGATTGGTGGCGATTAGAGGTGATGGACGAACCCTCTTCGTTTCATTTGGCGGCCGAGTCCGGTGCGCAAGCGTCGATTATTTGGTGCGCCTGTGGCTTGGCAAATTTGCAATCACACCTTCTAGAACGATGGTTGGTTCAAAGCTCCCAAAAGGTAACTCGCTCTCGAGCCCTCGTGGCGATGTTGGAACACAATGCGGAGGCAGGTTGGGCGCTGTCAATTCTCGTTGATCGACTACAGTCCTTGGCAAAGCGATTTCAATTGGACTTGTTTCTCTGCTCGATACCGCAGGTGCCTGGCCCACGAGGCATTGAATCAGAAGTGATAGCCGAGGAGGGTGGGGTTTCTAAGTGGTCAGAACCGGGATGTCTTGAATCGCTCGGGCATTTACGATTCTTAACCAGCCGAAGATAAAAAGGTGACGAATGAGAGATAAATCGCTTGGAATCGGAGTCCAAGGCAAGGGACGGGGCAGTCTTCGTTGTTTTGTGTGTGGCGAACCCTTTGATGAGGAAGAGGTGTTTGCAACGGCAAGAGAGCATGAGCGAACCTATTCTGTTTGCTCACCTTCCTGCCTGCTAGGGCTTACAACGGATCCTAGATTTTTTGACGCCGATGAAGAAACTGAATTATGACACAACTCTTGAAAAAGCAATCTGAACCACATTGGAATTTGTCTTTTTTGGTGGCGTTCTGGAATGCAGTAGTCATCTCTCTAGTAATGGGAGGGTATGCCCTTTATCAACGGTATCAAATGCCGGACCTGTCAATGGAAGAGCTGTTTTCACATCATATATGGCATGTGGTTGTTTTAGGCGGGGTGATTCATTTTTCTTGTTGGTTGGTTTTTCGAATCTTGCTCTTTCGCCCTCTCAAACAGATCTACCTCCACCTCTACAGTTTGGGGTCGGGTGATGTACAAGAACTCAGGGTAAAGTCTTCCGTGCGAGAGATCTCAGTGATTGTTGAAGCGGTCAACGTTATGATTTGGAGGCTCAAGCACTGGTTGGATGCTGATTCGTTAAAAAAGACCCACGAAGAATTAGAGCAGATTGGATTAATCGCTGCCCAATTGAGGCTGGAGAATCACGATGTTTCCGAGGCTATTACGAAGCGAGTTGAGTCTTTGGAGGATTCACTTCTCGCGGTTGTTGCCGCCAAAGACGCGGAGAATGGGAAGTCTGGAGACGTTTCAAGAAACGGTTTAGAGGATTGGTGAGTCTTATGAAAAAGCAACAGAGTTTGTTTGAAATGTCGCTTGAGCGATTGGATCGGGCGGCCAATTATTGTGAAGTGGACGAGGAGACGCTTGAACGATTGCGTCATGCTAGATCCGTCATGCAGGTGTCTATTCCCATCCGCATGGATGACGGCACACTACGTGTCTTCGAGGGCTATCGGGTCCAACATAATGATATCTTGGGACCAACGAAAGGTGGCCTAAGGTTTCATCCATCAACTGATTTAGACGAAGTTAAAGCCTTAGCCTTTTGGATGACTTTCAAGTGCGCGGCTGTCGGTATTCCTTTTGGTGGGGGTAAAGGTGGGGTGACAGTGGACCCCAAGGCACTTTCCAGATTGGAACTCGAGCGACTCAGTCGTGGATTCGTTGGTCGGATGGCTGGATTCATTGGGCCAGACACCGATATCCCAGCGCCTGACGTGTACACAAACCCAACCATCATGGGGTGGATGGTTGATGAATACTCAAAGCTGAATCGCGGAAAAGCTCCTTGCGCCTTCACCGGAAAACCTGTGTCGGTGGGAGGGAGTCTCGGGAGGGAAGATGCCACCGGTCGAGGGGCCTACTTTTGTATTAAGGAGTTGGAACGTCTGAAAGCGTGGGTTCCAGCCGAAAAGACCATCGCGATTCAGGGATTCGGTAACGCCGGACAACACGTCGCCCGGCTTCTACATCACGATGGCTATCGAGTTGTCGCTGTGAGTGACTCTCAAGGTGGAATTTATCAGCCCGAGGGGGTCAACGTTCCCAAAGTCATAGAAGAGAAGAATCGCCAGCGGACTCTATCAGGTCTGTATTGTGAGGGGTCCGTTTGTCAATGTAAGGAGTGCGACTGTGAGGGGACTGAAATGATCCCGAATCAGTCCCTCCTGGAACTTGATGTCGATATACTCATTCCGGCCGCAATGGAAAATCAGATTACAGAAGACAATGCGATGAGAATCAAAGCTCCTTACATTGTAGAAGTGGCCAACGGCCCGGTGAACGCTGCTGCAGATGATATCTTAGGTCAACACGGAGTGACGGTAGTACCTGATATTCTGGCCAACGCTGGAGGTGTCACCGTCAGCTATTTTGAGTGGGTGCAGAATCGGATAGGAGATCGATGGCGTGAGACCAAGGTTCATAGCCGGCTTCGAGAGGTTATGGGCGACGCTTTTCGAGCGATTCATGGGAAGATGGAGGCGCTGGGAGTCGACTTTCGGACGGCCGCGTATGTGCACGCCTTAGAGCGTCTCAACGAGGCTGTTGCCTCTCAAGGGACTTATAGCTACTTCAATCACCAGTAAGATTTGGATGATGAGCTTTCTTAAAGGAAAAGAGTACACCACCAACATCTCTGCCTGCCTTCGTTTGTGCCTGGTGGGCATTCTTTCGCTTGTTCGGGTTGCGGGAGTGGCACAGTCCGAGGCTGAACATCTGAGTCACCACCCTGAACAGGCAGGAGTTGAGAACGCTCCGGGTGGCGGTGAGAGGAAAGGACCTAGTGGGGCAGCGGGAATGGGAGGTCCCGGCGGTGGAATGATGGGAGGCGGTGGTATGGGGGGCATGATGGAAAAGATGGGGGCGCCAAAGCCGCGTGATCTATATCCGTCGATGATGGGGATTTCGGAAATGGATCCTGCGATGAAGGACCAAGTGGGGCGACAATCTATGGATCGGATGCGGGCGGGTACGTCGTTGATGAATCAGGCAATGGATCGACTAGCCAGTGGGACGGCGTCGGATAATTACCCTGCTATGCAAAAGGCTGTCTCCGAATTGCGCGAAGCGTTGGCACAGTTCGATAGCGGACTCTCTGCGCAACGCGCTCTTTCAGAGGGAAAATCGCCTAGAAACGTCGCTCTTCAATGGTTTAAACGAGAGATGAATTTGACTCCGGCGAGGCTGGAAGAAAAGCAACACATCTTTGGGGGCTCAAGCTTTCATCTGGTCGTCATTGTGATTCTGGGGAGTTTCGCAGGGATCATGATATGGATGTACTTTTTCAAAATGCGACGAGCATCAATGCTGGTGGATCAACTCAGCAAAGCCGCCAGCGGGGCGCCTCCCACAAGGCTCGCTTCTGCAAGCGTCCCTCCTGAACTTGTCGAGAAACCTCGGCCGACACCTGCTCTGACACCCGAACCTGTGAAACCTCCCTCGTTTCCGGTCATGAAAACTCGAACGGAACCTGTCCAGAAGTGGAGTGGGAAACTTCGGGTTTGTCAGGTGTTTGATGAATGTCCCGGTGTAAGGACGTTAAGATTGGCGTCTCCGGATGAGATCGCTCTTCCTTTCACATACTATCCAGGGCAGTTCGTGACTTTGGCGATGACTTTAGACGGAAAGCCCGTAAAGCGAAGTTATACGATTGCCTCCTCTCCCACACAACTTCACTACTGCGGATTGACGATCAAACGAGAAGCCAATGGCCTGGTTTCCCGGTATCTCCATGACCAGGTCAAAGAGGGGGACTTACTTGAGGTTTCGGGGCCGAATGGGAAATTTGTCTTTACCGGTGAGGAAGCGGATAGAATCACGCTCATTGGGGGAGGGGTAGGCATCACGCCTCTCATGAGTGTTGTTCGCTACCTGACAGATATCGGATGGAAAAAGGAAATCTATTTCCTTTATTGCTGCCGAACGCCGGAAGATTTCATCTATCGCGAAGAACTTGAGTTACTTCAAGAGCGTCATTCCAATTTGCACATCGCGATTACCATTACCCGTCCAGAAGGAACGGCTTGGATGGGCTTAACGGGACGATTCACCGCAGGGGTCGTTGAGCATATCGTTCCCGAAATTCAAAGCTCCCGAATTCATGTTTGTGGTCCAGGGAATATGATGTCGGGCGTCCTTGCTTTGCTTAAGGAACTCAACATTCCGCAAGAAAATATTAAGACCGAAGCGTTCGGTCCCGCGAAAAAGCCGGCGGTGCCTACGAACGCTCTTCCGGTAGCTCCCGCATTCTCAGCGAAAGGAACGAGCGTAGAATTCAAGCGGGCTGAAAAAACAGTGACCATGGCCGCGGACGAAACCGTGCTGGACGTGGCAGATAAGGCAGGGGTCGAGATCGACAGTTCGTGTCGTTCGGGACAGTGCGGATTGTGCAAGGTCAAGCTTCTAGCGGGAGAGGTAACAATGGAGTGTGAGGATTCCTTGTCGGAAGAAGAGAAAACGGAAGGACAGATTCTCGCCTGTCAGGCTAAAGCAACTGGAAATATCGAGGTGGATGCATGAGGATTTTAATAGCCGTTAGCAGTGTTGTCGTTTGGCTGGGAAGCTCCGTATTTGCGGCGCAAACACCGGCTGTTGAACCTAGCGCTTTTGGTGGACTCTATGGTGAGTTGCTACAAAAGTATCGACACGAACCGGGTGTCGTTAACGGCGTTTTTACGTCAGTCTTTGACTTTGCGCGTATGTCAACAGACGCCCGCGAGAAAAATTCTCTTTTTCAGCGGACTCTATCCGCCTTCGAGCGAACGGATGTCGCTAGGATCGCGACGGAGTCAGATCTTAAAGCGTTTTGGATGAACGCCTACAACTTTGCGGCGATGAAAATCGTTGTAGAGAATTACCCAATTAAAAGTATTAGGGATCGCAAGGTAAGCCTTTTCAAATATCCATGGTCCCAGAAAGTGATTCGATCGGGAGGGGAGATGCTGTCACTAAAAGGGATTGAGCAGGGCATTTTACTCAAGCAATTTAATGATCCTCGCATCGTGTTCGCGGTCAATTGTATGACGATTAGTTGTCCTGACCTGGCACCTGAGCCCTTCGACGGCAATCGGCTTGAGACCCAACTTGACGAACTGATGCGTGCCTTCCTCACCAATCAGAGCAAAGGCTTAAGCATCGACACTGCCGGTGCGACCATTCGTGTGTCATGGATCTTTGACAAACATGAGGAACTGATTCGACGAGAGATGGGTGGGCTAAAGGGTGTGGTTCATCGATATCTCGATCCCAGTACGTGCGATTGGATGGAACGCTTCGGAAGCCGGGCGAGGATTCAATATATGGAACATGATTGGACTCTAAACGACTCGGCGCTAGTTGAACGAAGAATCGGTGATCGCAAAAACTGATCTGATGAAGGAGAGAGAAAAGATTGTTGTTACCGGATTGGTTATCTTGATGTTGCTGACATGGCTTGGCTTCGCGGTGCATCAATCTACTCGATTTGCCGGGAGTTTGGCCGGTGGCGCGCTGGCGGTGACAGGAAGTTTGCTCATGCTTTTTCCATTACTCTACATGGTAATTAAACGAGTTCCATTTTTGCGACGCTTGGTGACTCGGCGCTTTCCCATGAGAAGTCTGCTTGCTTGGCATATTTACGCCGGTGTGATTGGGCCAATCTTGGTATTAGCGCATACCGGACACAAGTTTGAGAGTGCTCTAGGAATCGCCCTTACCGGAATGACTCTCATTGTAGTCGTTAGCGGTTTTATCGGTAGGTACTTGATGAGTTTTTTTGCTCAGGAGATTCGTGAGAAAAAGGGCGTATTGACAGAACTGAAAGCGGACTACGACGCGTTGGTTGTGGAGATTCAGGGAGATCCAATTATTGGCGAACAGGTGGGTATGCTGCAGGATTTTGGGTCGCGATTAGTAGCATGGGCCTTTGCGGGGGGGCATCAATCCGAGCGGGCACTCTCTCCGTCAATACGCGCTCTTCGGTTGGCCGAGTCGATTGCTGATGTGGAGTATGCCATTGCTTCGCATCAACATTTTAAGAAGGCGTTTGGTGTTTGGTTGAAGTGCCACATTGTCATTTCGCTCGTTCTGTATCTCTTGCTCGGGCTGCACGTCTGGGCGGCAATCCATTTTGGGTTGAGGTGGTTCTCATGAAAATGCCCTGGGCGATCTTTCTTGCATTGACCGTTTTCTCTGTCCTGGTTGCCGCGGTCTACTTCGCTCCAGGCCATCGTTCTGAGCGGCCTCGCGGCTTGTTTGTAGCAGCGGAGTGGCAACGAATGGTCAATCCTGGTGAGTTATCAAAGGCTCACGCGTTTCTCGATCATAATTGTCAAGCTTGCCACACACCAATAAAGGGAGTGGAAGCGTCTACGTGCATTGCCTGTCACGCAAATAATGAGTGGGTCTTAGAGCGTCAACCTACGGCCTTTCATGCTGATATCGGACAGTGCCATTTGTGTCACGGAGAACATGCTGGCCGGACCGGGTTGAACACACGGATGGATCACGGTCTGATCGCGCAGATCGGTCTCGAGATGTTGGAGGACCTAGGGGCTTCGGACGATGAGGCTGAGTTAGCCAAGAAGAGGCTTCGCCGTTGGTTGAGCGAGTCCGCTCCTGCGACAACAGCCCATTCGGAGGGTTCATTACTGACCTCGAAAGAGCGTATTCTGAATTGTTTTGCCTGTCATGAGAATGACGATCGACATTTCGGTTTGTTTGGCGAGTCCTGCGCCTCATGTCATTCCGCAGATCGATGGAGCATTCATGAGTATCGACATCCTTCAGCGAATTCTAGGGATTGTGCACAGTGTCATCAAGCGCCGCCGAGTCACTATATGAAGCACTTCAAAATGATCTCCGCCACGGTCGCGGGACAACCCCATGCACGGGTGGATCAGTGCTTCGTTTGTCACCAAACGACCTCTTGGGATGATATCAAAAGGGTCGGCAGGTATAAGCATCACTAAAAACCCATAGGATAGAATCAAACCATGAACACGATTGTTAACTTCGGGATGGGAGGATTGATAATTGTTACATTATTTACCGCTGGCTGCCAGACGACCCACGACGCGGGCCAACACGCGGTTGCCTGCCCAGGGTGTGAAAGCGTACAGATGCTCGCATATCATCCAAGCGCCGAAATAGCGGGCAAAGATGCTATTCGATTTCACAAGTGTGAGAAATGCACGGGTGAAATGGCTAGTTTTCTGACGTCTGGAACATGGGAGCATGCCTGTAGTATCTGCCAGGAGACGCCCTATCATTTCCAGGTAAAGAAGTAAGGCCCTGGAATGACGGGCTAGTGACTGTGAGATTTGCTCTATCGTGTTGATTTTGAGCACTGCTACGCGAGTGCCTGGCATAGAACTGAATGATGAAGAGGAAGCAATAGTGATGAAAAATGTGACGGTAAGAAATCTTGTTCTGGTGGTGATGGGTGGTGTTGTGATGTTTGCAACTGGTTGTGCGACGGCGTCACGTAGTGAGCGCTCTGTTGTAGCCTGCCCGGGGTGCCGAAATGTGGAAAAACCTCGTTTCTCGGCTTCTGCAGTTGATGATGGACTTGAGGACTATTTGGTCCAGCACGAATGCCGAAGTTGTCAGGGAGCCCTTCAGAACTTTTTCGAGAACGGAGAATGGAAGCACACCTGTTCGATTTGCAAAGACAATCCCTATTCCTGCAAGTTATGATACCTAGGGTGACACACACCAGGGATTTAGATGTGCTCCAATTGACCGTGTGTGCAAATGATGAGTAGTGAGAATATTGTAAGCAGAGGTTGTGAGGAAGTGCGCCGGCAGTATGAGAGGAACTTTGCCGGCGTCTCTTGCTGCCACGGCTATCGATGCGTTGGCATGCCTCTTATAGGCATGTCAAACAGCCCTAGCGAAGCGCAGCACAATTGTCGCTTATCCTGGATGCAGAAACGTCGGAACGCCCAATATCATTCAATCGGAGATTGGGGCTGGTCTCGCAACCTATTCCATACAACATGAGTGTTAGAATTGTCGTGGAGACATTCAAAGTAAACCTGGGTGTGGACGATAGGATCACTTGTGCAATCGTTGTAGATTGTCGAAAAGTTTGGAGCGCGGATTGGTTACATGGGGAACCATTAAATGAAGTTTGAACCGAGAGTGGAAATGAACAATCAAGTCGCTACAAGAAGAACTTTTCTTCAGAAAAGTGTCATGTTGGGGGGGGGCGTTGTTGGAGCGCGGGTTTTGCCCAACTATGCTTGGGGTAGTGCTCAAAAGGAGCACGATCTCTTTATTGAGGAAAAGCCTGTGATTATTGCGAGTAAGGAGGCGATGGCGACTACAATCAATGGTTCAGTTCCGGGACCATTAGTTCGGCTCAAAGAGGGTCGTGAGGCATGTATTCGAGTCACGAATCGGCTGAAGCAGGATAGTTCGATTCATTGGCATGGCCTAATTCTGCCCTATCAAATGGATGGCGTGCCAGGCTTGAGTTATGATGGCATTCAGTCGGGACAAACATTCGAGTATCGGTTTCCAGTTAAGCAGAACGGTACTTATTGGTATCACAGCCATAGTGGTTTGCAGGAACAGACGGGTGTTTATGGTCCCTTGGTGATTGACGCCGAAGAGCCGGAACCCTTCGCTTATCAACGAGAATATGTTGTCCTGCTCTCGGACTGGACCTTTTCTGATCCTCATCGCTTGATGTCGAAGTTGAAGAAAATGGCGGACTATTCCAATTTTCAACAGCGCGTCGCAGGAGATTTTTTTCGGGATGTGGGGCGCGATGGGCTTCGGGCTACCTTGAAGGAGCGGCGCAGTTGGAGTCGGATGCGAATGATGGCGACCGACATCGCGGATGTGACGGGGCGCCACTACACCTACTTGATGAACGGTCTTGCCGCTGAGGGCAATTGGACCGGACTTTTCACTAGAGGTGAAACGATTCGTTTGCGTTTTATTAATGCGGCAGCAATGAGCTACTTCGATGTCAGGATTCCGGGGGTGAAAATGACGGTCGTTCAGGCCGACGGCCAGAACGTGCGACCAGTCGAGGTCGATGAGTTTCGTATCAGTGTCGCAGAGACCTTTGATGTGCTTGTCACACCAGATGAGGATCGAGCCTACACCCTCTTTGCCGAGACAATGGATCGTAGCGGTTACACCAGGGGAACGCTTGCGCCGAGGATCGGCATGTCCGCGGCAATTCCTCAACGAAGAAAACGGGCACTTCTATCAATGAGGGATATGGGGATGAATCATGCCGAACATGAGGGCGATGGGCCAATGCCTGGGGAAATGTCTATGGGCGGGCATGGGAACCACCAATCGATGACAGAACAGAAAGTGAAGGTCGCTGGTCAACATGGCACCTTATCGGTTGAGCCTGTTCCTCATGGGCCAGACCGGCATGGGCCAGGAAACGTCTCGGTCGCAAGTGTCTCGAGAAGCCGTTTACACGAACCGGGGATCGGATTGGAGGAAGCGACTCACCGAGTCTTGGTCTATAGTGATCTCAAGGCACTGACTCCCTGGCCCGATCAGCGGGCGCCGCGGCGGGAGATTGAACTGCACCTGACCGGGAATATGGAGCGTTATATGTGGTCTTTCGATGGAAAGAAGTTCTCCGAAAGAACAGAACCAGTGCGTTTGGTTTACGGGGAGCGTGTTCGTCTGACATTTGTCAATGATACAATGATGAATCACCCCTTGCATCTGCACGGAATGTGGATGGTTCTCGATAACGGTAGCGGCCGAGATAACCCTTTAAAACACACTATTAACGTCAAACCAGCGGAACGTCTATCGGTGGATATTAGCGCGGATGCGACCGGAAACTGGGCGTTTCACTGTCATCTTCTTTTCCACATGGATATGGGAATGTTTCGCGTCGTTTCCGTATCCAAACCCACCCAGTCAGAGCGAAAGGGAAAACTGTGATCCGAATTAGTGCGATAGCTGCGACGATGTTCTGGATCGGATTGCGTCCGGTTCTGCTGGCTCAGGATTCGACGATGGAGGCGCATGGTCAACATGGGGCACCCGAGTCTTCGGGGACGATGGAGCGCTCGACCGAGGAGATGCATGAGCATCGGGAAATGTCGATGTATCACGAAACGGCCGATCAGGTACTGCCTAACCCGATGGATGCCATTTACGAGCCCTACGCTCTCCGATCGATTAAGACTGGGCCTTTTGGAATGCTGTTGTTCGATCAATTGGAATATCGAGCACAGGCTGGGGAGGATCTGTTTCGTTGGGATGCCGATGGTTGGTATGGTGGCGATTACAATCGCTTTTGGTTTCGCAGCGAAGGGGAGCAATTTCTCGACGGAGCCGATTCTGGAGAAGCCGAGATTCACGGCTACTACAGCCGTCTAATCGCTCCGTTTTGGGATGCTCAGGTGGGGATTCGTTACGATCAAGAATGGGAACGCGGTGACCGCTCGAATCGATCCTTTGCGGCAGTCGGTTTGGAGGGTTTTGCCCCTTATCGGTATGAGGTTGTGCCGACGATGTTTGTGAGCGAGCAGGGCGATGTCTCCGCTCGAATCACCGCAACTAAAGACTACCGGATTACTCAGCGGTTGGTAGCACAACCACGATTTGAAACTGAGGTTGCAGCTCAGAGTGCGCCTCAATTTGGCGTGGGTAGCGGATTCAACTACGTGGAATTGGGATTTCGGTTGCGCTACGAGATTCGACGGGAGATTGCTCCCTATGTTGGAGTGAATTGGGAACGTTCCTTGGGGAAGACGGGGAAATTGGTCAAGGCAGAAGGTAACGATCGCGATGTGCTATCGGCTGTGGTGGGAATACGAGTTTGGTTTTGAATGAATGGAATTTTGAGATGATGAATTTTGATGCGAGTGACGAAATGGTTGGGAAAGTGAATTGCGCGGTCTGCGAACATGGCATTCTTGGTGGGAGATGGTTCGCGAGAATCAAGAGTGGTGGATACATGGTTGCCCTGTGCTGTCCGCTTTGTGAGGAGGTGTTTATGAAGAGGCCTTTGGGCTATGTTCGCCGAATCGAAACCTATCAGCAAATGGGGTCAGGAAGCTAGTAGTGCAGCTGACCAGTGACGCTTTTTTGTAATTTATGAGTGAGTCAAATTCAAATCGATCATGGACGTGTCCCATGCACCCAGAGATCGAGCGCTCTGGGCCGGGACCATGCCCTAAGTGCGGGATGGATCTCGAATCCAAGGTAGGGAATCTAGACACGGGTGATGATAGTGCCGTTGTTTCGATGAGCCGACGTTTTGGGTTCGCTCTCGTTCTTACGATTCCAGTCTTTCTGATATCCATGGGGAAAATGGTTCCTGGCTTAGACCTTTCGCAGCGAATGCCGGTCAAAGTGGGACAGTGGATTGAATTGCTGCTTAGTACGCCGGTTGTGTTTGGCGCTGGCTGGATTTTTTTTCAGCGTGCATGGACTTCGCTCGTTCAACGAAGTCCAAACATGTTTACGTTAATCGCTCTAGGCGTTGGAGCGGCCTACGGATTTAGTGTTGTCGCCGTGTTGGCTCCCGGTGTGTTTCCGGACGCGTTTCGAATGAATGGGGAGGTCGCTGTCTACTTCGAATCAGCCACAGTGATTATCACTCTAGTCTTGTTGGGCCAACTTCTTGAAGCCAAGGCTCGAAGCCGCACGGGCGAAGCAGTCAAGTCACTACTGGAATTGGCGGCCAAAGTGGCTCACTTGGTTAATGCCGGTGACGAACGCGATGTGCCGGTAGAGGATGTGAAGGTAGGGGATGTACTCCGGGTTCGTCCGGGTGAAAAGGTGCCTCTCGACGGCATTATTATTGAGGGCGAAAGTCGGCTTGATGAATCCATGATCACTGGCGAACCGATTCCGACTCTAAAGAGGTCCGACGAGAAAGTGATTGGGGGCACGGTGAATCAGACTGGATCGTTCTTGATGCGCACGGAGAGTATCGGCGAAGACACGCTGCTCGCTCAAATTGTCAATATGGTGTCTGAGGCTCAACGGAGCCGGGCACCAATACAGAAGCTTGCGGATCAGGTCGCTGGCTGGTTTGTGCCAGCTGTGGTTGGGGTTGCGGCGCTTACATTTGCCATTTGGACGCTATTTGGTCCTCCGCCGGCTTTGGCGTTTGGTCTGGTCAACGCCGTGGCGGTATTGATCATCGCCTGTCCGTGCGCGCTGGGACTAGCCACTCCAATGTCCATCATGGTGGGTATTGGACGAGCCGCTCGTCAGGGAATCCTAATCCGCAACGCGGAGGCGATAGAGCGGGCGGAGAAAGTCACTCACTTGATTACCGACAAGACCGGCACCTTAACCCAAGGGAGCCCTCGGGTCGTTACTGTGGTCACGAATGTCGGAGACGATGCGTTTTCGGAAGTGATCTCCAATCTCTTTCCTGAGGGAATCCCTCAGGATGATGATTTATCTCTATTGCTCTTGGCGGCTAGCGTTGAACGCCATAGTGAACATCCCTTGGCTCGGGCTATAGTCACTGAGGCGATCGAGCGCCATGGCGACATACCTAAGTCGAGCGGATTTGAGTCGACCACAGGAAAAGGGGCATCAGGTTTGCTCGCTCAAGAACGAGTAAGGATTGGCAAAGCGTCGTGGCTGCAAGAGGAGGGGGTCCTTGTCGAGCAGGATTGGATTAAGCGGGCCGAAGAGCTGGAAAAGCAAGCAATGAGCGTCATCTGGGTCGCCTCTGGGTCTACCTTGATGGGCTTAGTGGCGATTGCAGACCCAATTAAAGAAACTAGCGCGGCCGCGATTGAGCGCCTGAGGGATCAGAAAATAACGGTGATCATGTGTACGGGGGATAACGAAGCGACCGCTCGCGCTGTCGGGAAGCAGCTTGGGATCGATGAGATTTACTCCAGCGTGACTCCACAGGACAAGAAGCGAATTGTTTCTGACCTTCAGGCCAATGGGGCGATCGTGGCGATGACGGGTGACGGAATCAATGATGCGCCTGCTTTGGCGGCGGCTCAGGTCGGAATCGCGATGGGGACGGGGACGGATGTGGCGATTGAAAGCGCCGAAATGACTTTGGTAAAGGGCGATTTAAGCGGGATCGTTACCGCAATCGAGCTGAGTCGAGCGGTGATGCGAAATATTCGTCAGAATCTCTTTTTTGCTTTTGCCTACAATGCTCTCGGCGTGCCGATTGCAGCCGGCATTTTGTACCCATTCTTCGGAGTGTTGTTGAATCCGATGATCGCCGGCGCCGCAATGAGCTTCAGTTCTGTTAGCGTCATTGGCAATGCCTTAAGACTTCGGAGTCGGTCAAATTGAATTCGGGTTGAAATGAGATACGACAAGGTTCACTCCGTGCGATTTGCAGTGGCTATGAAGTGGTGCAAGAGAAGTGAAGGCTTGGGCAATTTTTGCAGTGTGGATACGTTCGGTCATCCTGATTATAAGTGGTAAAGCATGATTAACTTCTGTTTCATGGGTAAAGACATTCCCTTCTTGCGATCGCTCGCAGGTGGTGTCGCAGTCCTGTGGGTCAGCGGTCTGATTACCTGTGGTTTTGAGCGAATCGAAGCGAGTTGCGAACCGGAGAGTGCCCTTAGTCAATCCCATGATACTCATGGCTCATTAGAGGTTCTCGGTGATCAGATCGAAGGTTCCTCATCTTGCCAGCATGGTCCGGCCGATCACCACGAACATGATACAGGCACAGAAGATGATGATGCCTGTTGTTCGACAACAGAACTGCTTGCGGTTGATGGCAAAATGGCTGCGAAGGTGTTTATCCCTAGCTACGAGCCACTTCTCATCTCATCCCTTGTTTTGTTTGAAGAAAAGACCTTTGTCGAAAGCGATCGATGTAGGGTCGTCTGCGATATCAATCGCGGGAAAATTCTTCTGACACCCTTACTGTACCTTGGTCCCGGCCTTCGGAGCCAAGCCCCTCCCTTCATCTAGTCCCATCCCGTTTGAAAAGATTGCCGCATAGATTCGCGGCGTATCTCAGCAAATAGGGTGTATTGCGGCAATAAATCAACGACTCAACCTAGACTGGATTAGATGAATTATGAAAACGAAGAGACTACTAGCAACAATATTAATTGTCGGGCTGATACCGAGTTTGTCGGTGCTCCACGCCCAGACGAATTCCGATGGCGATAACGCGCCCTGGAAAGCCCCTTCTAGGGCGGCGCGAAAAGCAAATCCGATTCCTGCCGATCTCGTATCAAAAGAAGCGGGAAAAGCAAACTACGAGGTAGCGTGTCTCGTTTGTCATGGCACGACAGGAAAGGGGGACGGCTCGGCTGCAGCTGCCCTTGAACGGAAGCCCGGGAATCTAGCAGATTCAAGTCTATGGTTGCAGTCGGATGGAGAGTTATTCTGGAAAATTGGTAATGGGAGCAATCCCATGCCTCCTTTCAGTGAGCTTTTTTCTGATGAGCAGATTTGGGAGATTGTGAACTACGTTCGAACGCTAGCACCTGAGCCTGAAGGGGGTGTGCCCAGTTTCACGCCGGAGGTGATTGCAAGTGTTGCTGAACCTGAAGTTGAGATGCCTGGTGTTAACGTGATAACTGCGAGCTCAGGGGACGGATCCGAGTTCATTTCACGGGCCGAGTACGAGAATCTGTTGAAGCAGTTTGAATCATTGCAGCGACAGATGGGGCAGATTGCGAAGAAAGCAGAGACGGAGGAACTTGAGCTCGAGGAATCGCTCGACGAGTTAGACACCCAGATTCAAGGGGTGAAGAAAGATGCCGACGCAGTTCGATCGGGGAGTACAAAGCAATTGGTTGCCGGATTTGCAACGACAGGATTCACTGACATCAATGGTCAAGACTCGTCGTTTTCTGCGGGATTCAACCCCTTGTTTCACTGGAAACCCTCTGAACGTCTCTTGTTGACTGGCGAGTTGGAAGTGGGGCTTCAAGGAAGTGAGACCGAGCTAGCGCTTGATTATGCTCATTTGAGCTATATTGCCAACGACTACATGACTGTTGGTGCGGGTAAATTCTTGACGCCCTTTGGAACCTTTACAGAGCGTCTCCATCCAGCTTGGATCAACAAATTGCCTGATTCCCCTTTATCGGCCGGGCATGGAGGGATTGCACCAGCGAGTTCTTTGGGTATTCAGCTCCGAGGTGGATTCGCGGCCGGTCCATCCAAATTCAATTGGGCAACCTATGTCTCCAATGGGCCTAAATTGAATGTTGGTGAAGGCGTCGCCCTGCTTGCAGGCGATGCGTCAGGACTAGGAGGTGGGGCGGGAGCTGCGGACGGCCATGATGAAGGCGATCAAGCGGAAGGGGGCCAAGCTGTTGATGATCACAATGATGACGAACTTGCAGCTGCCTCTTTGAGGAAAGCAGGTTTGCGTCGTGCGAGTGTTGCTAGCGCCAGTGCCGAGGCGGATGCGCATGGCAACGCTGAATTAGGCGCATTGGACTTCGAGAACTATGATAGTTTCGGAGAGAACAAGGCCTTTGGTGGAAGGGTTGGATTCCTGCCTCTTCCAGAAGTTGAATTGGGCTATTCGTTCTTTTTCGCGCGAGTGGATGCCTCGGGTACGTCCATGGATCAGCTAAACGCGTATCTGCATGCTGTTGATTTAAGCTATGTGAGGGATTCGGAGCGACTGAAGGGCATCCTTGATATTCGTCTCCAATGGAATTGGTCAGCGGTAGAAGATGCGACCTACTTCACTGATGATGGATCCTTGTCATTTGAGAATTCAAGACAGGGTGGCTACGCCCAGCTTGCCTATCGCCCTTCGAAGATCGATAGCGTATATCTAAAAAACTGCGAGATTGTGGGGCGTTGGGACACGCTTGAGCTGCCGTCCGGATTCCCTGGGGGGGTTGACCAGGAACGTTGGACGATCGGCCTCAATTATTGGTTCGGTCCGAGCACTGTCGCCAAAGTGGCTTACCAGTTTGGTGACCAAGAAGCGGCGGACGGTGACAAAACCTCGATTGATGGTGTCCTATTACAGGCAGCCATGGGATTCTAAATTGAAAGGAACATGAGATGAAAATTACAAAACTTGGAGGGAAAGTCGTCATTATTGCGCTAGTGATTGGAGCTTCGTTGACGCTCTTAACTGCCTGTCGTACAGGTGAGAAAAAATGGACCAAACACTCCGACAAAACGGGTGCGCAGTTGTGGGCTGAGAATTGCATGCGCTGTCATAACTTCCGGTCGCCTGGTTCACAAAGCGATGATGGGTGGGAAGTATCAATGCACCACATGCGGGAGCGAGCGGGTCTGACTGGGGTAGAGCATAGGAAGATATTAGCCTTTCTTCAATCTTCCAACTGAGGCGAAGTTTCCGAATTGATAATATGGCTAGTGTGATGGCCTGAGTCCGCACGCGAGGCGGACTCCTCGGTTCCCTGGAGGAGTCCGCTAAGTGCCTGTAGCGGGGCAAAGTTTCGAAGTCTTGAGATGCAAAATGAGTAATTGGATATTGACCAGTGGGATTGATACGCCGGGAATGAGAGCCAAGTTTTCGAGCTTAGTCTGGCTGTATCATTGCAGATTTCCAGCAAAATCCATACTGCGACTTGTGTGTATGAGTTGTTTGTGTGTTCTTGAGCCCAAGATGGGTGGAGCTATTGCTCTTGTTTCGCAGGCTACCCATTCAATTGATATCCAATATTCCACTGGGAAATTAGTCGAGCGCGATACTGATTGGATAGAGTTTAGGGCTGCCAGAGGAGGCTCCAGGCTATTAGAATCCTCTGATGCTTCGGTGCTCATTCGAGTGGATTCTCTTGAATCACTGAAATTAGATTTTATCGAATTGCCCCAAAATGAAAGTGAGTTCGATTGGAGTCAGCCGGTTCTTCAGAAGAACCGTGCCAAATTGTCCTATCAGGGCATTTATCGAGGGCAACCTGTGGCATTGCTACAGTTCTTTCCGTCAAACCCCTTGGTGCTGCAGGAGACGATTACGGTGAGAATATCGTGGCTAGAAGCCGATGAAGAGGCTGTCGAAAGTCCTTCGTATTTTCTCCGGTCCCGAGCGAGGGATAGTATTAGAAAACGTACATCGAAGCAGTTCGATGAAGAGATGTCACCCCGCATACGACTGCCGATTACTGCTACTGGAATATATGAGTTGTCAGTGCAACAAGTCTCAGAGGCGGCAGGTGTTGACATCGAGAGTTTGAACCCTGAGGGGCTGGGCCTGGAAGTCGGTGGGGTGCGTATACCATTGGAATTAGAGCAGAATCTACCTGGAGTCATGAGTTCTTCAGATTCTATTTTGTTCCATGGGTACCAAGGGGATACTGAATATACAAAAACTAACGTATACTGGCTGGATTGGACAGGAACGCTCCCTCTTAGGATAGAGAAACGGGACGGCACACCTGGAGATGATTCGCCAACACCTATGTCCTTTCCAACGACGAGTCACGCGGAAGAAGATTCCCATATTTGGCAGACGATGCCTCGGGGAGATGGCTTAGATCATTGGTTCTGGGGGGATAAAATAACAGCTCCGGGAAATCGGAGGTTCCCTGTGAGTGTACCTTTTCCCGCAATTTCAGACGAGTCGATTGAGATTAGAGTAGCCCTTCATGGATTGACATTCTCATCATTCAATCGACCGGATCACCAATCTATGTTGAGTCTCAATGGTGTGTTCTTGGGCTTGCACTTTTGGGATGACCGAAGGCCGACAATCCAAACCCAGCAATTCTCCAGCGAGATATTGAATCTTATTGATAGTGAAGTCTTGATCGAGGCTCCTGGTTTACCTGGAGTTGTAGTCGACCAGTTTTTCGTAAATTGGATTGAATTGGACTACGACCGGCAATATATCGCCCATGAGAATCGTCTTCTTTTTGGTGCTCCAACAGCGGGAGATTTCACCTTTCACATAGACGGATTCGGTGATGAGAAACTGGACGTTCTAGATGTTTCTGTGCCGAATCAGACACTGCGCTTTGCTAACTATCAGGTAGCTAAGACTGAAAGGGGACAGTCACTGAAATTTACGACATTCGCGGCTTCCGATTCCCGATTCTTGGCACAATCAGTCGCCCTTCGTGAACCAGTGGTCGAGGTTTCGTTGGACTCTGCTTCTAATTGGGAATCACCTGAGAATGGTGCCGATTACATCATCATTACTCATGAGGAATTTGAAAGTGCAGCCAAGCGGCTCGCCTCATATCGCGAATCACAGAACATGCGAACGGCGACGGTTTTGATCCAGGACGTCTATGATGAGTTCGGTCATGGGAACTTTGACCCTCAGGCCATTCGTGATTTTCTGGCATATGCCTACCATGAATGGGAAAAACCCTCTCCGAGCTATGTGGTGCTAATGGGAGACGCTTATCTGGATTATCATGACAATTTGAAAACCGGTTCGATCAATTATGTTCCTTCCCAGCAAATTAATACGGACCTCATTGGACTGACTGTCTCAGATAATTGGTATGCGCAAGTTGATGGTGAGGATAAGATTCCGGATGTTTTCTTGGGGAGAATTCCAGTGCGTCTGGCAGTCGAGGCTGAACAATTCGTGGATCGAATCATTCGCTATGAATCTGGTTCTTCAAGAGAGGATTGGCGGTCGCGTGTAGCTTTTGTCGCTGACGATGACAACCCGGAATTTGAGGATCTGTCTGACACGCTCGCGGACTATCTTCCTCCCAGTTTTACCGCATCCAAATGGTATGCCGGACAACGGCCCGAAGAGAAGCAAAGTAGTGGAATCGTGAATCTCTTTGAGAGCGGCCATGGTCTTATTAGCTATGCCGGACACGGGACTATTGCATCGTGGGGTTTGAGTGGGAGAGGGGAAATTCTTCTCACGGGAAATATTGCTAAGAATATCAATCCACGTGGACGTTGGCCTATTGTTACGGTTGCCAACTGCCTCAATGGTTTTTTTGCCGCCCGGCACTCGAACCCAGCCTTGGCGGAGACATTGTTAACCAGTCAACACGGTGGAGCCATTGCAGTCTGGGCTCCAACCTCGTTGGGGTTTCCGGAGGGCCACCGGATTCTTATGGAACATTTTTACGAGCAAGTGTTTACGAAGGGAGAAACCCGGATTGGAGCAGCGACGACGGCAGCTCAAATTGCAACATTCGTTCAGGACCCAATATGGCTGGAACTTAGCGAAACCTATGTCCTCTTCGGTGACCCCGCGATGAAAATCGGTCTGAGTCTTCCTCCAAAACGTCCTTCCTTAACGATCCGACCGATATCAAATGATAAGATCGAACTTCGGTACGCAACCGAACCAGGTCTGAGCTATACTTTGTTTGCACGAGCAACATTAGGGCTTGAGGACGAGTGGGGGGCCCTTCCAAACGCCCCTCATAATTCGGGCAACTATTCCATCTCCATAGGTGGTTCACAGGGGCCTCGGTTTTTTAGGTTGGAAGTAAAATCGATGTCACTTTCTACAGATGCTAAGGAGAAGGGAGCTTCAGTCCCTCTGTCTGAATGAGAATTTTCAGAGTATATCTTTGTCTACGACCACGTTTGACAAAGACAAGCATGCGATTATCGACGACGACAGGACACTTCATCTTCTACAATCGGTTTCGAAAACACGCTTCTCTGGGATACCAAATCCCAGCAGAATTCGAGGTAAGATTTTTGCTCCCCATGGGGCAACATGCCTAGAAAGGAGCATGGCAAAGACCAACAATAAAGAAGGGGAACATAAGGAAAGACATCGTGATGGACATGAACCCGGTGGCGAGGTCAGCATTCCCGAGACGGTCGAATGTATTTTGAAAGAAAGTGATTGAACAAAAGAAACTCGCTGAAGATCACAAAATCGCATTTGTCATTCGGGACCTGGCTGCCTAATGCCCTTTTGAGTGATGTACTGATAGTCGTCGAAAATGCAGGGCTGGATGATAGTTCAACAGTGGGTGTGTGCCACACCTGCTCAAATTTAGTTTACAGGCAACATTGGATAAGCCCATGAACTTGGAATCGATACTTCCATCGAACCGATATCTGCGGAATACATCAAGAGCTTCTATCAGTGCGTCAATGCTGTCGCGAGTGACCGCCTCTATTTGTCATTGGTCGAGGCTCCTGAAATCGATGTGATGAATGATGTTGTCACGCGTAATATTTAAAATCAAATTCCGCTGTTCATTGCGGTTGTTGCTCAGAGCGTTGTCGGATGGTGCGTCATCGCGGCCAACCGAAGGGAAGGATTTCATCACTCCGGGGGCCTGGGAATCGGATTACACGCGGAATACCGGGACAAAGGCTTCGGAAAAAGATTCCTGAAAGCCACACTTACGAAAGCGATGGCAATAGGACTCACACGCATTGAACTCGAAGTGCTCGCATCAAACGAACCCGCCATTGCATTTTACAAAAAACACGATTTTGAACTCGAAGGCCTCAAGAGGGAATCACGCTACATTGACGGGAAATACGATGATGTAGCCTTCATGGCGTTGTTGATTGATTCGCCAATGCGCACAATGCACATTCAAACAAAAAACCTCAAACTCGTTCCCCATACCCCCGAGGATGTTCGCATACACATCGAGAGACTGAACGCTGAACAAATAGCGAATCTCCCACCCGATTGGCTCGCGCATGTCCGCGTCGCGAAGGGAGCCGATCCCTGGATGCTGGGCTTTGCCTTGGTGCATCGGTTCACCGACGTTGTCATCGGGATGTGTGGTTTCAATGCCCTCCCGGAAGCGGACGGGATTGTGGAGATTTCTTACGGGATAGAGCCCGAACACCAAGGCAATGGATACGCGACCGAAGCGGCCGAGGCACTGGTCGCTTACGCTTTCAGCGGCGACCAGGTTCGCATGATCAGAGCCCACACTTTCTCGGAAACCAACGCCTCAGCGCGAGTCTTGAGCAAATGTGGTTTTCGACTAGTCGGAGAGGTATGGGATCCGAAGGATGGCATGGTTTGGAGATGGGAAAGATACAAAGAAAAGGCCTAACAATAGGCCCAAATGTGGCGAAGCTGTCACCAGATGCCATCTGTCCTGCTTCCTAAGGCCTACTAACGTGTGTCACTACTCCGACTGAACGACGCCTTCATAGCAAAGTTTCCCAACCTTGATAGGCTTCTTTCCGCTCTCCAGAAAACCCTGGGGGCGAACAAGAGCCATGAAACAGAATTGGAGCAATGAAGAGCTCGCCGAACACTGGTCGCTGACCCAAGAACAGCTTTCCTGGGTCAGTAATCGCACTGGCCACAGCCGTCTTGGTTTTTCTGTATTGTTGAAATTCTTCGAGTTTGAAGGCCGATTTCCGAACAGTCGACGAGAGATTCCGTTGGTCGCCATCGATTACTTGGCTGTTCAATTGGGTCTTGAACGAAATGTGTTCGCCAACTACGAGCTAGCTAACCGTAGTGCAAAGCGAGACCGCTCGCATATTCGCAAGTTTTTGGGTTTCAGCCAGGCCACGGTCCGACATGGGATAGAGCTTGCTACGTGGTTAAAGATGGAGATTCTTCCAGTTGAAGACAGGATCGATCACCTTCGGGATTCAGCGAATACATGGTATCGACGGAATCGAATCGAACCACCTACTGCGGCACGCCTCGACCGCATTGTAGCTTCAGCCACCAATTCATTCCAAGCGACGTTTTTCGCAACCTTACTCGAGAAGATCCCCCTGCGTTGTCGTATCGTCATGGATAAACTGATCGAAGCCCCAGATAATGAATCTCACTTGAGCGATGTTGACAGGACGCCGATGGCGGAGTTACGAGCCGACCCCGGACGTCCAAGCCTTGAAAGTGCGCTCAGAGAACTTCCAAAACTGCAGCATATCGTAGCGATCGGTCTTCCTGAAAACCTCTTCGAGGGCGTGCCCCCATTGATCCTAAAAAAGTATCGACTCCGTGCTGCCACGGAGAAACCACGTGAGCTGCGACGACACACTGAACCAATCCGATTCACCTTATTGTCGGCTTTCTTTTTCCAGCGGCAAAAGGAAATCATCGACGGATTGATCGACTTGTTGATTCAGATAGTCCATCGGATTGGAGTACGCTCCGAGCGTAAAGTGATTCAAGCGCTTCTATCGGACCTCCGAAAAGTCCATGGCAAAACGACTCTTCTGTTCCGAATTGCTGAAGCCGTTGTCGACACACCTGATGGCGTCGTCAAGGACGTCATCTACCCAGTTGCCGGAGAGCAGACCTTGCGCGACCTGGTTCGTGAGCACAAGTCAACAGGCACTGCCTACAAAAGGGAGGTTCACACGATAATGCGGTCATCATATAGCAGTCACTACCGACGCATGCTCCAGCCACTTCTCGATGCGCTCGTCTTTCGATCGAACAACGCCATTCACCGGCCCCTCATCGAGGCGTTGGAGTTCTTGAAGACACACCGCGATGATAAACGGCGGCTTTTCGCGCTGAACCAAGGTGTTCCGATTGAGGGTGTCGTTCGCAATAAACTCCTAGAATTCGTCGTTGAGAAAGACGCCAATGGTGCCGAACGGGTTAACCGAATCAATTACGAAATCGCTGTTCTCCAATCCATGAGAGACCGGCTTAGGTGCAAGGAAATCTGGGTCTCGGGTGCAGACCGGTATCGCAATCCGGACGATGATCTTCCCTCAAATTTCGAAAGCAATCGGGAAGAACACTACGCGGCGCTAAACCAGTCCATAGAGCCAAATGTGTTCGTATCCGACCTCAAACAATCGATGGCGGAGAGTCTCGAAGGGTTGAACACCACGTTGCCTCGGAATTCGAAAGTAACCATCACTCAACAGAAAAAAGCTCGAATCGTCCTTTCACCAATCCAATCACAGCCAGAGCCAGTAAACATCTCCGGATTAAAGGCTGAGATTGCGCGCCGTTGGCCGATGACAAGCCTGCTGGACGTGCTCAAAGAGGCAGATTTGCGGACCGGATTTACCGACGAGTTCCACAGCGCCTCTTCCCGAGAGGTCATTGGACGATCAGAGTTGCAAAGGCGACTGCTGTTTTGTTTCTACGGATTGGGAACCAACACAGGGTTAAAACGAGTTAGCGGCAGCGACATCGGCATCACCTACGACGAGCTTCTGCACATCCGACGGAGATTCATTCACAAGGACTCGCTTCGAAGTGCCATAGCGAAGGTTGTAAACGCCATCTTTCGTGTCCGTCGTCAAGAAATATGGGGCGAAGGCACCACAGTCTGCGCTTCGGACTCTAAGAAGTTCGGCGCTTGGGACCAGAATCTAATGACCGAATGGCACGTCCGATACGGTGGTCGGGGAGTCATGATTTACTGGCATGTCGAACGGAAGTCAGCATGCATCTATTCCCAACTTAAACGCTGTTCCTCTTCCGAGGTGGCCGCAATGATTGAAGGAGTCATGCGCCATTGCACGGAGATGTCCGTCGAAAAGAACTATGTCGACAGCCACGGGCAAAGCGAAGTGGCCTTCGCGTTCTGCCATCTCATCGGATTCGAACTGCTTCCAAGACTTAAGGGAATTTCCCGAAAGAAGCTCTATCGGGTGGAGCCCGGAAATCCCGATGAATACCCCAATCTTCAACCGATTCTAACCCGGCCCATAAAATGGGAACTCATCGCTAATCAATATGACGAGATTGTTAAATATGCCACAGCACTGCGCCTCGGAACTGCTGATTCAGAGGCCATTCTTCGGAAAAGGCGGTGAGATCGCCACCAATCGACTTGAAGATCAAGAGGTTTCCATTCTGTCACTCCATTTGCTGCAGATTTGCCTGGTCTACGTCAATACGCTGATGATCCAGAACGTTCTGGCGGAACCGGAGTGGCTAAAGCGCCTGAACGCTGAGGACTTCCGCGCTCTGACCCCACTCATGCATAGCCACGTGAATCCATACGGATCCTTTCAACTCGACATGGCCAAACGCCTCCCACTTGACCAGCCGGGGACGGAAGCGGCATGACCGATCCCACATGGAACCACGGAGTGTTTCGGAACACAGATGGCACCTGGTGACAGCTTCGCCACATTTGGGCCTGTTTCTGCGCTCATATTGATGCTCAGGAAAACAGCAAGCACGTTCGTAGTGACTGAGTCTTGATAGCACTTCCCGAGATTGAGTGGCATACGCTCTCACTCTCAATAACCACATTGATTGTAATGGGATTCTCCGCGAAAAACGTTGAGACTGACTGGCACGATGAGCAAACAATTTAAAAGAACGAAACCTAATTGGTTTACAATCGCTTCTGTCGGGATCGTGATTTGGTTTGTGGTGGAAATCTACCTTGCTAGCAAAACAGGGGATTTCAAAGATTTTCGACTACTTCTCTCAGGAATCATGCTTTCGTTGGTAAGGATCTATGATCGATTTTTTCGAGAACAGAATCTCATCGAGAGAAGTTCGAGGGAGTTACATTCATAGAAAGTGAAAAGAATTTATCTAGCGCTTGATTCCTCCTCCATTCCAGTCCCCCGAGTTCCAGTTATCAGTTTCATGGGAAAGTGTTAACCTTTTCACCGTTCGGGGAGTTCTCCGCCTCTCGCTCTCCTAGTATCGCCTGGGAATCTAGTGCTTTAAGTAGCTGATTCTATCATAAGTGGTCAAGGGCGAGAGGGAAAGAAGGTGCCGGAGTGATCTTTCTTAGCGCAGCTTTAGCGGCTCGCGAAACTGACGGAGTTTTCTCTTCGACTAGTGCATTCAAAAGCACTAGAGCCTCTGTGGTCTGTCCTTCTGCTCCTGTTTCGAACAGAATCCAACAAAGCCACATTTGAGCCCAAGCTTCGGAATGAATCGAATTGGTAGATCGCGAACTCCGATCTTTAAGTCGACCTTGAAGATTCTTTAGGATCTGTTCTGTGATCTCATTCGCGAGATCCGGACGTATCTTTGTCAATTGGCAAAGTGTATATATTGACCGCCTCCTTCGCTGTTCACTCTTACGTTCGCGTTCGCGATCTAAGATTTTCCACTCAAGCCAGGCGTAGAACTCATCAATCTTGTCGAGATTATTCGATCGAATGCGGCTAAGTAGGACCGGAACCGCAGACACCCCCAATTCACCAAGTTTCTCGTTCAACTGCTCAATGTCTGGACCTGTTCTTGAAACTGGTCCGTTTAGTGATCCTCCCAGAGGCCAGGCCTTTTCCGATTTAGCTAAGATCCTTTCTAGCTGTTGGAAATCTTCATAATCTAGGTGGAATTCGTAGATCCTGTTGGTCCTTACTAAAAATGATCCGATCACTAGTCCCGCGATTGCGAGAAACAAACCATAACGAAAAACCTTAGTCCTCCGTGCATCGGAGCTGCTGCGCTCTCTCTCCAAACACGAAACGGACAGTTGCCGGGATTTCCTCTTCAAATACTGATTTCGATCCCGGGCGAACATCTGAGCTTAGAATCCTGAATACGCCTCGAAGGAGAAGTAGCATAAAGGACGTTATGTTACTTAATAACACACAAAAGGGGGGCTGTAAATGGAGTTATCGGTAACCTAGATGCCTGGCACCATGCTAGACGATTTGTCAGACACCAGGGCAAAAATCTGAATTAGCAAAACGTTTTTCTGGTTGAGCTTCTCTTTTCGGATAGAGTCTTCGTCATCCATAGTAGTGATTGTTATGATCTCTCCACAGATGTCACAGAAAGAAATTCAAGTCCTCAAAGCGCACTTGAGCCAGTCGACGTCCTATCTCGAATTTGGAGCCGGCTACAGCACAATACTTTGCAGTGAATCACAGACGATCCAAGCGGCAGTATCCGTCGATTCCTGCAGAGAATGGTTCGAAACTATTACAGAATCTTCAATCACAATTCGAAAAGCCATTACCTCAGAAAGACTACGTTTTCGCTATGTCGATATTGGGCCCACGAGCCACTGGGGATATCCTTTGGACAGATCTCGAATCATCCAATGGCCTGAGTATTCTCAGATACCTTGGATTCCCGATGCTGGATTTGATTTAGTCTTTGTTGATGGAAGATTTCGAGTGGCCTGTGCATTGAAGGCGGCTCTTTCCAACCCTGGAACTTTCTCTATCCTTATTCATGATTACCCTAACAGAGAACACTACTCAGTCGTGGAAGAATTTCTCGAACGTGAGTCAGATAATGATACGCTGAGCTCATTCTCGAAGCGCAAAGACATTAACCTTGAAAGGCTTCGTTCGGTAATATCAGATTACGAATTAAGTCCGTCTTGATTCTGCCTGGCTTATGGTCTGCTGCCGCCAGAAAAATCATGAAAGACGCGAAGCAAACTTGATGGGACGCCCAAAGTTGTCCTAATCTCACCAACCTGAAACTCCAGTTTCTCATAGGAACGAAGTTGCCGTGCTGGTCTTCCTATCCAGAACTCGTCGCTTCTCCGTAGCCCATCTTCGTGCAACTGTAATCGAAAAAGTTTCCCCAGGACGACCTCGTCATCTGAGTCGACACCTTTCACCGATGTTCTGGGTAGTAGTAATCCCCATCTGGAAAGTCCATTCTGAAGCGGCCCTTCTTCACGATAAAGGATTAGTTCGACCGAAGGCTTCGACAATCTTCTGAAACGAAGACTAACGCGCCAATCCACGTTTGGAACCTCAGGTTCATAAGTCACCGAGTCCCATGCGATGGTTTTTCCCACGACAAAAGGTTGCTTTAAATTCTCTGGAAGTGTGGGCGGTCCTATTGACCGTTTCGATTTACTTCTATGAAAATCGAACTGATCGAATCCGTAAGGTAGTTCCAGAAAAAAAACGTCTCTGAGTAGGATTATTTCTATCCAGCATGCGGATAACTCTTTCGTTCCCCAGGGAAATATCGCGTTGTAGCTACTTGACGATGCAAATGCATTTCGCTGGCCGCCGACGGATACTAGGGGGTTACCGGTTACCGGTTCAACTCTCTCTCCGTTTTCTCGATACAGCCTCACTGTCAATTGCTGGCGTGAAGTTTGCGCCGTGTTCGTAAATGGGATATTTAAGATTATCTCGCACCGTAGGCCTATGGATTCGCTCTCTTTCAAAATGCGAAAATCCACACTCGGGCGCATATCGGCCTTTTCATCTCCAAGTGCAACCGAATCGAAATCTATTGCAGCCCAATTGTGTTCCAAACCCCCGGCACTCAGGAGGCAAAATTGAGCAGAGAATATACTTATGAGTAGATGTTTCATCGCTTCGCATTTATTTCTATTCATCTTGATATACTAATCGTGATACTTCGGAAGTGCCAAATCCATGAACAGTTATCCAGACCTCCAAGACAACTATTACTTTAATTCCAAAACGTTCACACTCTCTTCAGCGATCATCTCAATTTTCTGTGCTGCTTCGCTCACATTGTAACCGGTCCTTACAACCTCAATGCACTGATGACTACAAGACAGTTCTTTACCTGAGACAAAATCAGAACCCAGCGGAGCCTCGGAGGCACCCCGTCTCGCAGCTCGATTGATTGAGACATTCTGGTCAAAACTTCTCATTTGAAGTGCGCGATAGTAGAATAACTCTCCTAGCATGACGTCTCCGCCATTGTGCCGGAGTTCTGGACATGGCCAGTTGTAATCTAAACAAACACGACTTCGCATAACCCACCAGCCCCCCGTACAAAAGACGCCGAAATTCCTAAACGGACGGCCACTCTTAGCCCAAGTCTGATGGCGCACCCAATTTACTTGATTGCAACTAAGATCGGAAAACCAGAATTGGCCTATCATATCCACTCCTCCAAGACATTGCTCTAGCGTTCGCCACCAGTCTGTATCACACTCTGCTCCCAGAAATGAATCGTCATCAAACCACATCACAAATTCAGGAAGCTCATAACTATCATCTAGCAGCATTCTGCGCATAAGTGGATACTTGTGAAAGTGTCCACTCCGCCCTATATTTTTGTAAAATAGACACGGCAACTTCAGCTTGTCACAACAATGTTGCCCCCATTTCCGAATGTAATTCTCCACCGTCTTTGATACCCCATTCAGTCCAATTCGAATGTCCTTTAGATTTTCGCAGCATCCAAGCGGTGAGTTCAACGAGGACAAGCATCTTTCGGCTAGCTCGGGATAATCGCCATAGAAAAGCAAACAAATGGAGAACTTGGTTCCTTTTCTCACCATTTCAGTAACCTCGCTTTGTGTAGTGCTGTATCGCTCTGCAGACAGCATTGACTGAAATCATTCTCATGCATTCGGGCCAACCCTGTTCGCTCGCCTCGCAAATAGAGTTCTCGGATTCATTCTCGCCTGGGAGCACGTCAAGGACACTTCGTTTCGCTCGCCAGCAACCACCGCGAGCACAACACGGAAGAGCCCCAATCGTATGCAGAAATTGATGTCCCGGATACGCTTCCCAATGAGCTGGCTCCCGCCCTCCGGCAATAACGACGCACGGCCGTAAAACGCCGGTCCTCGTTGGTACAGCTGCAGCTAGGTGCATTAACATAGTTACCGGACACAGTATGCCATCACAAACAGATACGAGGGACACCAGATCCCGCAAGGAAGTCTTGCCTACCAAAGAGTAGACACCCTCTAACTCGGGATGAACATGCTCTCGGGCCCCTACCTGAACGAAGAAGATTTCATCTCTCAATTGTTCGACGACACTTTGATATCTGTCTGGAAGCCACCACTTCGTGGTAAAGTCTGTCTTCCCACCTGCATTCAACAACCAGATTGAGCGCCCTGATGCCAGTTTTCTTAATCCTAAGAAACGCGCCCTTTCGTCCTCGTCCACATAAACATCTCCCCCAAATCTCGTTGGGTAGACTTTTAAATCCAGAGCCTGATTGAGAAAATCTATGAATCCGTGAATAAAATGATAAGGTAGTATGTTTGCACCATGGATGAGTGGATATTTACACTCTAATAATAAGGCATCTTTCGACGGCTTCCGTCTCCTTGCAACCAGCGGGTTATGCTTCCACAATTCCATCGCGTTTGTCTCCACGAATGTCTCAAATTCTCCTGGATAACACGCGTGAAGATCCCGGATCGCAGCCGTAAGCATTACGATGTCACCGGGAGCTTGCCAGTTGGAAAGCCTCAACTCCAAACTCGTCTAAGCCAACACCTAGGATTGAATGATTCTATTTCCCTGCCAGCAACCGGCGGCTCGCTCCACCTGAGCAGCCGCTACGGGATACCCAACAGGGCAGATGCCAAATGTTAGAGCTATCCAACCTCGAACAGTTGAATTTTCCGTTCCACTAACTCCACCTCATTCTTGTTACCGTCAGCACCCTCAATAATAACACTATGGAGGTCTCCGGGCAGCTTTCCCGAGAACAGGTAATTGGCGATCCATTGATTGTTGATATGAATCAAAGCAGAGTCACCGCTAGCGCCGGGCAACTTTTCCAGTGGATGCGTTTCTCCGTTGCTAAAGCGTACACTCACTACACCCACGTCTCGGTAGACTAGGTTGTCTTCTTTATTTGAGAGAAAGAAGGTAATATTGATGTGGCATCCACGGTCGTTAATTTCTTCAACAGCTACTTGAAACGTTCCTCGATCGTGCGTTTGTTCATTGGATAGTATTTTTTTCATACGCTGGGTGTTATCAATTAATGGCGATACTCATAGTCTACTCACTACAGTCAGTTCAAGCGATATGGCTTATTCACTTGTTGAAGGAAACCTCAAGACAGAAAACCTACCATTCCCACTTATCTTCAATTGAGAATTCAATTTTTTGCTTCTCAACCCAAGGGTCTTGGCACACGTCGTAAATCCTCAATTGAAATGAGAGTTGAATCCAAATACCCTTCACAGTACTGGGGTCTGCACCCAGCCAACGAGGCTTATCATCCATGTTGTAAATGCAACCAGTAAGGCGACTTCCTGGAGAATAGACGTCCTGTGTCCCGAGGGAAGTATATGTGACGCCTCCGATGGTAGTAGGATCATTTCGATACCCATATCTCCCCCAGGTATTTCCAAACAAATAAACCCCATCCTCAACCCATCCGCCAGTATTTATGGCCTTTCCTGGAGCGGTATTTACTGTCTGGTACAACCATTGATTGGCAGTGCTCTTCAACCTAAACGATCCTTTGATCGTTTGATGAAATTCGCAACACCTACAGACATATTGATTTACAGAGTCAGATGTAAATTTTGCACTTGCACTGAAGTCGTAGATCAACGATTTCGTTCCATTGGGATTTGTAATTCGATCCCAGGAACCCTGGGTAACAGCCAATGCGTCTTGGATAGAGCAAGATGAAGATGACATACAATAGAATAGTTTGTAATTTATGAAGTAATCCGGTTCTCCTTTTTACCGACTTTAAAATATTATCAGCAGAACCTTGTAAGTCAAGGGATATTGGGATGTTTGATTCTCAACCTTTTGGGTAGCGAAGACAACCTGATGATGGACCGGTGAAACATCGATCGCACCTCCGTACCGAATTCTTCACCGCTGAAGCCAAACCAAGCTTCATAAGAGTATACGGAGGCAAGAGGGAAGATCTTTCAAGAAAAGTGGAAGTTCTGTCAGCGGACTGCAAGGGTCCTGCCTTTCGCACAACCTGTATTAAGTTTAATCCCCTGGCCTTCCCTCTTCTGCTGATGG
>OJGU01000130.1_pt1 | contig 50140 bp, 37 predicted proteins | sample 1594741 | NCBI WGS metagenome assembly OJGU01 (sample SAMN05416841, study PRJEB24817) | seawater metagenome | isolation source: Sea water | place: Canada:Atlantic | collected 2013-07 | reverse complement strand
GGTCGGGTTCCGACCCCGACCGATGCGACCCACCCGCAGTGGCTGATTGACCTCGTGGACGAGCGGCACGGAGCCGCGACGTTCCGACGCCTCGCGGACGGCAGTCCCCTCGACGAGAAGCTCAACTCACGTGCGAGCATGTTTCGCTACGCGGACGCTGTGCTGCTGGAGAGCCCCCGCGGTCCTAGCGTCGCAGTCGGTCTCGACAGACCAGCGTTCGGGTGCTGCGCCCGGGGACTTCGCTACTATTTTGGTGGGATCGAGTCTCCCGATTTTGGCCCAGAGGAGCACGACGCGGTTCTCCTGGTCGCTCGGTCCGGAGTGCCAGACCGAGCGGCTTGGACCGGGCGATTCGGGCCCAACCTGGTGCTGACCGACGCAAACGGCGACGGGAGAGTCGAGGAGGTGATCCACTACTCGAACGGTTTCTACTTTGACGAGATCGAGCCGTTCGTCACCATCTTCAGCGTTCGCGAAGGCAAGGTTCGGTTGCTGTTCTCCCTCGTCTTCAATGGCGGCATCGAAGTTCCGCCCGGACCCTACGAATCGCTGGAAGTACCCATCGAGGTCAAGACCTCCGCCGGTGTGTCGGAGCCCGCGCCGACTGCAAAGGACAACGACCCGGTTCGCCACGGGGGTTGGTCGCTCGTGCCGTCGGAGAACGGCTACAACGACCTCGCCGTGTACGAAACCATCGACGGCGCCTCCCGGCTGGTCGCACAGTTCCCATACTCTCCAGAACGCGGCCATTGGCTGTATCCACAGGAGCTCCCGGGCGACGCGATCTGGTCGCGGCCGGACACCTACCGGAACGTCTTCGGTCCGGTGGGCCGGGGCCGTTCGTTCGAGTCTGCCACCTCGCTCGCGATTGCGGGCAACGGGCCGGATGCCGGCATTCGAGCGTCCACGCAACGACCGGCGCTCTGGGTGTGGTGACGGTCAACCCCGGTCCCCCTGGTCACATCCTCCCCGCGGTGTAAGAGTCCCGGCAGGCGAGCGTTGGGGTGGTGCGAGTGGCCTGGCTACGATCCCTGACCCTATGCGGAAGCCTGAGCCTGACCGCCTGCGCTGGAGAGGCTCAGCCCACGACCGTACCGTCTTCGGCCGGACCCACCTCGGACGTGGTGAGCGACGCGTCCCGCCGGATGTATTGGCTCGCCGAGGATCAGTTTGCGCAGGGCAACTACCTCGGCGCGATTCAGCTATGGCGCCATGCTCTGCTTCAGCTGCCCAAGACAGCCTCCGCCGATCCGGTCCGGCATGCGCTCGTGCTGCGGATGGCCTACGGGTGGCTCGCCGCAGCCGAAACGAGCGGCGAGGTGGCTCCCGCGGTCGACGGCGTGACGATGCTGGAACGCTACTTGGAACGTCACGAGGCACTGTTTGGGGACGACGGGCAGGCAAGAGCGGAACGCGGCCAGGTGTATGAGCTGTTGTTCGAGCTGGAGGAGCGCGTTCCCTCCCAGGAAGAGGAGGAGTCCGACACAGCCGCAGGCGAGGAGGAGGCCCCGGTCGTGGAGGTCGCGACGGCTCCGGAGTCGACCGACGACCCCGCTCCCCCGGACGCCGGTCGCGACGAGGACGTGGAGTTCGTTCGCCATGTGGACGTCCGTCGGCGGAAGGCGGACCCGCAGGTGGTTCGCGACCGACTCGAGAGCGATTTCTCCGATGCAGACGCCGGCCTCACGTTCGGCAGCTACGGGCTTGCACTCATGCAGGGACCCCGCCCGCTGCTGCGCGTGCGGGCGGCTCACTGGGATGGCGAACGGGGCGAACGCCCGCGGGCGCGTGGTGTCGCCCGAGCGCTCGCCGAACAAGCCCGCGAGGAGCTCCTGTCCTGCTACCTGCACGCGATCGGCCGAAACGGTAACGAGCCCGCAATGGTCGGGCTCCGGCTCGAGGACAAGGGTGACCACCTCTCCGTCGTGATCACGAGCGGCTCCCTTCTGGACGGATGGGGCGATGTTTGCGTAGCGGAGAGCCTCGCAAAGCTCGACGTCCCCGAAGCTCTCGCGCTCGATACCGAACTCCTTTTCTTCGTCCAGGGAGCCCAGTACGCGGCGGAGTGGAGTGGTGCGGGCATTCACGCCGAGCTTGGGCTGCTGGCGGCCGCGATGTTGGGTGACGGACCGCCCGCCCGAACCGGCGGTCGCACCCTTCCGCCCATCAATGCCTTCGACAAGTAGCCCGGCCCCGCCGGTTTCGAGGCCCGACCCCGACACGGTTCCCACATCGACCTGTCCAGTTTTCCGGACAGTCTCAACCGGCCGCTTGGACCGAAGCTCGCACGTGTCCTCGTGGCAAGACGAAGTTCGCCACCCCCGGTCGCCTTCGTTAGGCTTTGGCCATGTCCAGGATGGTCATCACGATTGCGTGGGTCATGAGCACGTGCCTCGCACTGCTCTGGCCAGCGCAGGTGCTCGCCGGGATGGGCGACGACTTCGAAACGAGGCTCGCCAGAGACCTCGCCACCCGTGATCCCGCCGTCGTGGAAGCGTTCGAAGCGGGAAACACCGCGAGAGACCAGGAGTCATGGCAAGAGGCCCAGACGCACTACCGCGATGCCTTGGCGCTCGATCCCGACTTCGCCCACGCCGAGCGAAGGCGATGCTCGGTCCTGATGATGCTCGGAGAGCACGAGGAATCCCGGGCCTCCTGTCGGCGTGCGATGAGGCTCATCGAGTCCCCAGAGAACCAAGTCGGCCTGATGATGGCGCTGGCGGCCGACCCCGAGCTCTCCGGTTCGTACCACCGCGAGATCGCGAAGCTGGCCGGCAAAGCGCTCGACGGCCCTGCCGCACACGACCCCGAGATGCTCCCAGCGATCTGTCAGGCGACGATGGTCGCCGACCGACTCGACCTGCTCGAACGATGTCATCGCATGATGACGACTGTGGCCGGCGACACCGCAAACACCCACTTCTTCGGCTGGATGGTCGCCATCTCCAAGGGCGAGTTGGGTGATGCGGAGGACGAAATCGACGCAGCGGAAGCCGCGGGCCTCGATCCGGAGATGGTTGCCGAGATGCGAACCAGCACGGCCGATGCGGAGCCGTGGTGGTGGGCGGCCGGGCGATGGTTGGGGATCGCCCTCGCCGTGTGGCTCTGCGTGTTCGTCGTTCTCGTCGTGGTGGGCATCGGCCTCAGCCACGCAACACTGCGGTCGGCGGAGTCGCTGCCCAAGACTCACTCCGCGCATGCCTCTGGCGGTGCCGGGGCGTTGCGCAAGCTCTACGCCGTGGTCTTGCTGCTCACCTGCGGCTTCTACTACGCCTCGTTGCCCCTGACCCTTCTGCTTGTGATCACGCTCGGCGGGGGGGTGATCTTTGGGATGCTTGCCATCGGGCACATCTCGATCAAACTCGCCCTCATCGTCCTCGGTGCCACCCTACTGACAGTCGTCGCCCTGGCGAAGAGCCTCTTCGTTCGCGTCGAGGAGGAGGATCCTGGAGAGCGCCTCGACCTGGCCGACGCCCCGATGTTGCGCGACGTGTTGGACGAGGTCGCACAACGGGTCGGAACCCGAGCGGTCGACAACGTGTATCTGGTGCCCGGTGCCGACATCGCCGTGTTCGAACGCGGCGGCGTCGTCGAAAAACTCTCCGGGAAGTCAGAGCGATGTTTGATCCTGGGTATCGCGGCGATCGACGGCATGACCGCCCAGCAGCTCAAGGCGATTCTGGCGCACGAGTACGGACACTTCTCCAACCGCGACACGGCCGGCGGAGGCCTCGCGTTGGCGGTCCGGCGGTCGATGGTCGCGTTCGCCGAAGGACTGGCACGCGAGGGAATGGCCACCCCCATCAACCCGGCGTGGTTGTTCGTCTCCAACTTCTACAAGCTGTTCTTGCGGATCTCCCAGGGGGCCTCGCGACTGCAGGAGGTTCTGGCCGACCGGTGGGCGGTGTTCTCCTACGGCGCCGACGCGTTCGAAGGTGGTCTGAGGCACGTGATCGATCGTGAAGTCCGGTTCGGGCTCGACACCGACGCGTACCTGCAGGCGGTGGTCGACACCAAGCAGCCGCTGAGAAACCTCTACGAGGAGTCGCTGGGCCATGTCAGCTCCGACCCCGAGCAAGGTGTCGAAGCCCAGGTGCAAGAGATTCTCGAAGCGGAGCCCTCCCCCTTCGATAGTCACCCGCGCCCCGTCGACAGGTTCCGGTGGGCACGCGCCTTGGAGTGCGACGTCCCCACCGACCCGGACGCCCACGCCGACGCCTGGTCCGTGCTCGGGTCGAAGGAGGCGCTGCAGCTTCAGATGACCGAGTTCGTGCGGGGCAACGTGGCTCGAAACATGAACATCCAGATCCCGAGCTGAGTTCGGCCGACGCGCCTCAACCGCAAGAATTGGAAAGCGCCTCCGCCGACCATCGCGTAACACTGGTTCCGATGAAGCCCAAGCTCCTCTCCAGCGTCGGTTCGCAGCATGCTCGCCGGGTCCGCGTGCTCATCCACGAACTCGACATCGATATCGACATCGAGGAAGTCATGTTCGGAGCACAGGGTTTTGGTGGCGACGACCGCCAGGGGTTCCTGAAGCTCAATCCCAACGGCAAGGTTCCGGTGCTGCAACACCACGGCGTCGTGTTGTGGGAGAGCAACACGATCATGGGCTACCTCGCCGACCTCCACGGCGAGACCGAGCTTTGGCCACGCGACCCGTTGGAGCGAGCACAGGTCTCGATGTGGCAGGTCTGGCAGGCGGCGCACCTGACCCCCGCGGCGGACGGTCTGTTCTACGAGAATCGGGTCAAGCCCATGTTCCTACAGCAGGAGACCGATACCGCCGAGGTCGCCCGGCTGGAAGGGTCGTTTCGCCGATGGATGGGAGTCCTCGAGTCGAGGCTCGAGTCGTCGGAGACGCTCGCACTGGGTCGTTTTACGTGCGCAGACATCTCCGTGGCGTCGGCGTTGATGCACGCCGAGAGCTCTCGCATGCCGCTGGCGGAGCATCCGGTCGTGGACGCCTGGTTACAGCGCGTCCAACAGCGCCCGTCGTGGTTGGCCACCGAGCCGCCGGCGATGCCAGGATGACCGCACCCGATGGCCGACTACACCCAACGCGTCCACCGGGTGATGGACCACATCCGTCAGCACCTGTCCGAAGACCTGTCGCTGGCTCGGCTGGCAGAGTTCGCCCACTTCTCGCGATTCCACTTTCATCGGCTGTTCAAGAGCGTGGCGGGCGAGACCGTCGCGGCGTTCACCCGACGCGCCCGCCTCGAACGCGCGGTCTACCTGATGCGCGGCGCCCCCCACCGGGAACTGACCTCAGTCGCCCTCGAGGTAGGGTTCGCCACGCCTTCCGATTTCTCGCGTGTCTTTCGATCCGCGTATGGGATGGCCCCGAGCCAGTGGGATCGCAAGAGCCGCCTCGACGACGCGAACGACTTCGCCCCCGACCCAGCCGCGCCGGGCCAGAGTTTTTCGGTGGCGCGGGTCGAGCACGCCGCCTGTCGAGTCGGATACGTGCGGGTCCGGAACCCGTGGTCTTCCGATGCGCTCACGGACGGCTACGCGAGACTGCGAGCATCGCTACAGAGCACCGCAGAGCGCCCCGACGCGAAACTGGTTGGTCTGAGCTGGGACAGCGAAAAAGCGACCCCGATCGAACGGCTGCAGTACGACCTCGGCTTCGTCCTCCCCTCGGGGGTGACCGTGCCACCAGGCCTAGGCGTCCACGACTTCCCGGCGGTTCGGGCGGTCGAGGTGCACTGCACGTCACTACGCCAGACCGCATTCGCCTGGGCGTTCCTGTACGAACAGTGGTTACCGACCTCTGGGTTCGAGCCGGATGAGATGCCTGCGATCAAACGGTTTCGGCAGGTCCCCGATGTCTTCGACGCTGCAGCTTGGGACCTCGATTGCTCGATCGCGGTTCGGCCCGCACGGAGCTGAGCTACCCCAGATCCGGATTCGGGACCTTCTGGTTTCCATCCTCGTCGGGAAACACAACCGCCAGCGTCACGAACAGGTACCCCTCGTCATCCGTATCCAGTGGCGCAGCCGGGTCTCGAGTCTCGAGCGAAATGCCGGCGCGACCTAGCTGCGTCTCGAGTCCGACGAGATCGGCGGCATCGAGTTCGAACCGATAGGTGCTCATCCGGTTCGAATACTCGACCACGTCGTCGATGATGGCGCTCGTCTCCCCGAGACATTCCACGATCGCCGAGATGGCCAGCGCACGGGGTTGGTGGGTGTGCGCCTGAAGGGGGACCGGTCGGCGTCGCTTGGCCACGCGCCGAGGATGGCAGACCCTCGCCCCTGTGCAACCCCGAGGCGGGGCCCGCCTCAGCAGCCGGTGTTGCCCGTGTTCACCAACGTCCCGACCCATCCCAGAGTACCCTGAGTCGCCGCAAACGCATCGACCTGGCACGTACTCAGCGTGCTGTCGTTGGTGATCGAGATGGTGCCGCCGCTGCCAACGACCCAGTGCGTGGGCTCGAGCTGCTCCAAACTGTTGCCATCCAAGTCCATCGCGCCAACATCGAGACCTGCCGCAGCATCACCGATCGCCAGGTACTCGAAGTTCGAGAGGTCCTCCAAGCGCACTGTCCCTCCGACATCCAGCAGGCTTGGAAACTGAACCGGGAGTGCCAGATGCGCGATCGCGTCCAGGTTCAGCAGCGAGAGGTCACCGCCCACCGTCTGCAAGGCGGCAAAGTTGTTGGTGCCCGGTGGCAGTAGCGCGTCTTGTAGCGTGAGGTCGCCGCCCACCGATTCGAGGTCACTCCACAGCCCGGTCGACGTGTTGCCAGCCTCCAGGTACAGATCACCCCCCACCGACGTCAGGCTCCCGAGCCAGCCGTAGGCGGTGTAGTCGGAGCCCTGGCTCACGACGGTGAGGTCTCCGGGGATCGTGGTGAGGCCATCGAGGCCGGCGAGGTCGAGATTGAAGGTCGTGGCGGTCAGCGTCACATCGCCGCCGACCGATGACACGTTCTCGAGGTGAAGATCGAGATCGGAGATGTCTCCGCCCAAGCCCGGGTAGTCGGCACTGAGGCTCCCGCCAATCGTCGTCAGTTGGGGGAGGTCGATCTCGCGGATGGTCGGATACGGGGGCACACTGCTCGGATCCCGAGAGTAGACCAGGTCCACATCGCCCGTGACCTCGAGCAGGTTCGGAAGGCTGATCGACGGTGCCGCCGGGTTGTCGACCACGCTCAGCGAGCCTTCGATGGTTCCAACACACATCAACGCGTCCGCGTCCGCTTGGGTGGAAATGACGACGTTTCCGACGTGGGCCGAGCTCACCGTCCGAGTGATGCGGGCGATCGGAGCGTCGTCCGACTGACACTCCAGGGCGGCGTTGAACAGGTCCATGCCACCGAAGTACTCCGCGAGAATGCACTCCAACCCGTTGCCGTCGTCAAACGTGAGCGCGTTGTACGGCCCGGTCGTCGCACGGACGAACGCCTCCTGTTCGCACCCCGCGAGGTCCGTCCAACTCGGGATGGCAACATCGACGCGCCACTCGTAGACACTGGACCCCCCCAAGGTGGTCGGTGTGCTTTCGGTCGACACCGTTGCGAGCGTCGTGAACGGCCCGGCCTGCGTGGCTGAACTCTGCACGTTGAAGACCTGCCCCGCGCTGGTCCCCTGTCCCCAGAAGCTCACAACGCCGTCGGAGGCGACCGCCTCTCCGTTCTCCGGCGACAGCACGCACGAGGCAAGCGTCAGAGCACAACCCAAGGCGAAACGAGGCACACGCATCGCGGCGACGATACGCCGAGTTTCCGGCAGACCGAATAGGGAGTGTGGCTGGACGCCGCCGTTTCCCGACGAGCGGACGACCGGCCGGACGGAGAACACGCGGCACATTCCCTGTCCGCGGTTTATCCTCTGCGCATGCTTGGACCGCCCGCAGCCGGCTCGCGAGAGCCCTCCGAGATTCCGGTCCTCCTCACCGAGCGCCTTCGCCTACGCCCCTACCGACTCGCAGATCTCGATCCGCTCGCTGCGATGTGGGGCGACCCAGAGCACGTGCGCTTCATCGGTGCTCGCACCCGCCCGCGCCCCGAGGTGTTCGTCTCCCTGCAACGGCACATCGGCTCGTGGTTTCTTGTGGGGTACGGCTTCTGGGTTCTCGAATCTCGCGAGGACGAGAGCGTTCTGGGGGAAGCTGGCTTCCTGCCCGGCATGCGTGCGATGGACCCGGGCATCGACGACACACCGGAGGCCGGCTGGAGCATCGCCAAGACGCACTGGGGTCAGGGCCTGGCCACCGAGGCCCTACAAGCCTGCCTCGCATGGGGCGACCAAGCGCTCCCCTTCACCCGAACAGCCTGCATCATCGAACCCGGCAACACGGCGTCGGTCCGCGTCGCGACCAAGTGCGGGTTCGACAAGCAGCTCGATTCGATGCTCGGGGAGAGCCCCGTCGGCGTGTACACGCGCACTCGCCCCTGACGCGAGACGCTCGTCGGCGTCGACGGAAGCCGCAACCCACACGTAGGTTCTCAGCGGCAGGAAGCCCAGGATTGAGCATACGCGTCGGTCACACCTCGCGCGTGTCCCGCCTGCGCGATGGAATCGCCATGATGAAGAACATCGTCCCATGGGCGATACGATGAAAGGGTGAAGGTCCGCAGCGCCGGTCTCCTCTTTCTTTCCCTTGGCCTTGGTTGCTTTTCCGATCCACCCGCGGACGCGCAGGAGAGCACCTCCGAGAGTTCTGGTTCGGAGGGCATCTCCGAAAGCGGCTCGGGCACGACCGGCTCCACGAGCCCGGACGAGAGCAGCACCGGGGTGGCGCCACCACGATCGACGTGAGCACGACCGGGACCAGCATGGGAACCACCGGCGACGCATCGAGTTCCTCGACCGAGCCGAGCGAGACCGGCTCAGAATCGACTTCCGGGGGCGTCGAGTTGCTCGAGTGCGTCGAGGCCCTCCTCGATCCCGCGCTCGGAGATGAGGTCGCATCCGTGGACACGCAACCCCACCGAGACGACTTCGAGGGCTCCTGCGGCGGACAGACTGCCAAGGATGTGGCGTTCCAGTGGGTCGCGCCGTTCACCGACTACTTCGTCTTCGACACCTCCGGATCGGAGTTCGACACCGCGCTGTACCTTCTCGAGACCTGCACCGGCGAGGAGCTCGCCTGCTCCGACAATGTTCAAGGCGGCGTCTCCTCGCGCATCGTCCGGCGCCAAGAAGCCGGCGAGCAGCTCGTCATCGTTGTGGATGGCGAAACCGGTCAGGACGGGAACGCGGTCCTCAACGTGAACCCCGTCTCGTGTCCGGACTCGGACCTGGAAGGCGAAGACCTCCCTGGCACGTTCACCAACGTCGCGGGCACCGACACGTTTTCCTCGGGGTGCGGAGGCGGTAGCGGGCTCGAGCGGGCGTTCCGCTACACCGCCGAGGACACCGGATTGCACAGCTTCCGAGCGACCTCGACCACCTTCCAACCCATCATGAACCTGCAGGTCGGACCGGAATGCGGCGGAGAAGACCTTCAGTGCAACATCTCGAACCCCGGAGAAGTCGGGGGCGAGGTGATCCGCAATCTGCAGGCCGGGGATGCGGTCACCCTCATCGTCGACTCCGCGGGCGGTGACGGCGAGTTCGATCTCACCGTGGACTTCCTCGCGGCGCCCTGCCCTTCGGCAGCGCTCGCGGGTGGTGCGGCACTAGGGACGATCACCGAGTTCCCGCACGCGATGACGACGTCCTGCGGAAACATCGGCGAGTTCTCCAACGGGATGGTCGATACGTTTGGAGCCGCCACCTACAGCTGGACGTCCCCGGGGCAAGCCGGCACAAACTCGGGCTGCGACATCCTCGTGACCAGCGGCTTTCCAGCTGCGCTGAGCTTGCAAGCCGGCGCGACCTGTTCAGGCGTGGAGGAGCAGTGCTCAACGACGACGTATGACGGGTCCATCGAGCGCTACGTCAACTCGCTGAGCGTGGGGCACATCCCACCCACCGACTACACCATCACCGTCACCCAGATCGCCGAGCTGCTGACCGCGGTCGTCGACCACGACTTCGAGATCGAGGTCGTCTGCTGGGCAAGCGTGTGAAGGACGGAGTCAGCCCTTGCGCTGCGCCTTGAGCTGCTTGGCAGCCAGCGCGTAGCCGCCGTCGGCCCCGTCGACAAAGTGCACGTGATCACCGCGGTAGCTTGTGATCGCGCAGGTCATCAATGCCGCGTTCGCCACGTGCGTTCCGTACACGATCGTCCCGTCGGTGTAACGCTGCAAGAGATCAGCCTCGATCGCCTGATGCTGCTCATCGGTGACATCGAGCACCATGCGGAGCGTGTCGTCGAACTTGCGAAAGTCGGTGTTGGCGGCGACCTCGTCGCGGTAGACGTCCGCCGGGAAGCCCAGCGTCTGTTTGCCCCGCGCCATCCCGTAGCGACCAACAGCCGCCTGAGCCTTGATCACCTGCGTTCGAGCGATCACTCCCATGCCGCCAGACTTGCCCACGCTGATGCGGGCCTCGGTCTGAAACGCACGTCCTTCCGCGGCGACGTTGAGGTTCTCCGGCGCCACCGGCCGCCCTTCAGCATCCCCGAGCACGGCCGAGATTGCGTCCAAAACCTCGTGATACGCGATAGCCGCTTCGGTGCGATCCTCGGCGGTCGCCTGGACGAGCAGGCTGACAACCTTTCCGTGCCGGCTGCCCAGCGGTTTCCACCGACACTCGAAGCCCTCGAAGCTCGCATCGGATGGGCCGTCATCACTCACGGCGTAGCGGGCCCCCTCGGAGGTGTCTTTGATCCGCCGCTCCGCCTCGCTCAAGCCGGAGCCGGAGAACATCGCGAAGGTCGCGTTGGGACTGGCCCCAAAGCGCGCGACCCGAACCGCACAGTCGGATGCGTCCAGCTCTGCGACCGGAACCATGCTGGCCCGCATCGTCATGCCCAGTGCGTCCTTGGCCATCACTCGGATCCCCCGTAGCGCGGCATGGACCCGCTCCCGCTGCGATGCCGGGGTGAGCACGGTCGCCCCGTCTCCGCCAAAGACGAAGGGCAGATCAAACTCCGGCAGCGCGTTGCGCAACGCCACGATCGAAGCCACGCCCAGCGCGTTGACGTCCTTGTAGCGCCCCGCCTCGATGGCCTTGGTTGACCCCTCGACGTCCGTCACGACCACGTCCCAATCAAGCGGTACCGCGCTGTACCGCGCGGGGTCGTGCACATCCGCGAAGCGGTCGAAGACCGGTAGCGCAGCGTAGAAGCCCGGGGACTCGTCGGGCGTCGTCTCCATCACAAACGCAAGCCTACCAGGTCCCCGAAAAACCGTTGAACGACCCGCGCGCCGGTCCCATACTCGGCCGGCCATGGCGCGTGCCGATAAGCCTTCCGTCCCTGGGCTGCAGACCTCCGCAACGCCCACGTTTGTCGTGGGCGCGGAGCGGTCGGGGTCAACGCTGCTACGGCTGATGCTCGACCAGCACAGCAAGCTCAGCTTCTCCCACCAGATGGAGTTCCTGGTCGACTACACGCCTCCGGGACAGCCACACCCCGAGGTGTTGGACATGCTTGGCAAGCTCGCAGGCGATCCGGTGTTTCGCCGATCGAAGCTCAACGTCGGCGCCTATCCTTTTCGCGACGCACGCGAGTTGATCGAATCGCTGCTCTACCAGCGGGGCGAAGGCTGCGCTGCGATCGGCGGGACCGTCCATCGCCACTTCGCACGCATCCTCGATCACTGGCCCCACGCCCGGTTCATTCACCTCGTTCGAGACCCGCGCGCCGTGGCCCCCTCGGCCGTCCGCATGGGATGGGACGGCACCCCCTACGCTGCCGCCGAGCGCTGGGTCGAGTCAGAGCAGGAGTGGGATGCACTCGCCGATCGTTTGGATGACGACGCCTGGACCGAGGTCCGCTTCGAGGACCTCGCCACGCGCTCCGAAGAAGCACTCACCGGCTTGTGCGAGTTCATGGGAGTCGAGTACGAGCCCGCGCTGCTCGAGTTCCACCTGCACTCGACCTACAGCAAGGTCGACGGGAAGATCGCCGATGCCTGGCGGAAGAACCCCGAGCAGTGGGCCCGCGACGTAGAGATGCGGGCCGGCGACATGATGCTCAAGCGCGGCTACCCCCCAGAGATCTCCGACGTTCCCGAAGTCGGCTCGCTCGAGATCGCCGCGCTCTCGATGCGCGAACGTGTCATGCGAACCAAGCTTCGTCAGGAGCGCATGGGCGTCGAGTTGTGGGCGAAGTCGCTGGTGGCTCGGCGACTCCGCCGTTGGGTGGAGAAGGTCCACTCCGAGCAAGCCCAGGCCGAGTCGGCCTTCATCAAGTGACCGATCGCTCGGTCAGCGTGCGGGGTGCGACCGCGCACAACCTGCAAGACGTCGACCTCGACTTGGCGTGGGGACGGTGGACCGCGGTCACGGGTCCTTCGGGCTCGGGCAAGACCAGTTTGGTCTTCGACACGATCGTTCGCGAGGGCCAACGCCGAGTCCTCGGTGGGCTGTCCGCACGAGCGCGTCACCTGTTTGGAAAACTCGGCCGGGCCGAGGTCACCTCGCTGACCGGCCTGCCCGCTCCGATCGCCGTCGGTGTCCATGGCATCGCCAACGCTCGCTCCACGGTGGGCACTCGCAGCGGGGTGCTCGACCTGCTGCGCCTGGTCTTCGCTCGTTTGGCGGTCGACCCACGCGGGGAGGCGCTCACCCGCAGCCACTTCAGCTTCAACGTAGCCCCGGGCGCCTGTGAGGCCTGCGGTGGCTCGGGCGCCGAGGACCGCGTCGACCCGGCGCTCATCGTCGCCGACCCCAGCAAGAGCATTCGAGACGGTGCGCTCGTCCCCACGCTGAAGAACGGCTACACGGTCTACAGCCAGGTCACCCTCGAGGTGATGAACACGATCTGTCAGGCGCACGGTTTCGATGTGAACACGCCGTGGCAAGGCCTGACCGACGCCCAGCGCGACGTCATCATGGAGGGGACACAAGCGCTGAAGGTCCCGTTCGGCAAGCACAGCATCGAGTCCCGGATGAAGTGGGAGGGCATCACCGCCCGCCCCCGCGAAGAGGGCTACTACCGCGGCCTCGTCCCGGTCATCCGAGAGACTCTGCAGCGGGACCGCAACCCCAACATCCTGCGGTTCGTCCGCTCGACCCACTGCAGTGCCTGCAACGGAACCCGTCTGTCTCGCCCCGGCCGCGAAGCTCTGCTGGCCGAGATGACGCTGCCCGGCCTGCTCGCCGAGCCGATCGACAGCCTGCGCTCGAGTCTCGGCGGGATGATCGAGCACCCGGTCTGGAAGGCGGTCGAGCCGGCGGTTCAGGGTCGACTCCAGCGCATGCAGACGCTCAGCCTCGGGCACCTGAGCCTGGCTCGGCCCTCCGACTCCCTCAGCGGCGGGGAAGCCCAGCGCCTGGCTCTGTCCGCACAGCTCGGCACCCAGCTTGGCGGGCTGCTCTTCGCCTTGGACGAACCGACACTGGGCCTGCATCCCCAGGCGCAGCCTGGACTGAAGGAGATGCTCGATGAGGTCGTCGCGTTGGGCAACACGCTGGTCGTGGTCGAGCACGACCCGGACATGGTCCGTCACGCCGACACCTTTGTGGCGCTGGGGCCAGGCGCGGGCAGTGAAGGTGGCCGCATCGTCGAGTCGGAGGACCCCGAACATCCGCTGGGCGTGTGCCCGGACCGTCGCTCGCCCCGTCGCTCGCCCCGAGGGCTGCTGGAGCTTCGTGGCGCGACGCTGCATAACCTCCAGCAGGCCGACCTCACCGTGGCCCTGGGTTGCTTCAACGTGGTGTTGGGCCCCTCCGGCGCGGGCAAGAGTTCGCTGGTGTTCGGCACCCTTCTGCCCGCGATCTCCGGCGAGGCCGGCGGCCCGTTCAAAGCGTTGCGTGGCCTGAGCGATGCTGCGGTTGCGGCGGTGGATGCCCGCCCGATCGGCCGCACGCCGCGAAGCACACCGGCCACCTGGACCGGCCTGTTCGACCGCGTCCGCAAGGCCTTCGCCGCCACCGGCGAAGCCAAGTCGGCCAAGCTGGGCGCCAGCGTCTTCTCCTACAACAACAAGGCCGGTCGTTGCCCCCAGTGCGAAGGCCTCGGCGTTGAGCGTATCGGCCTGCACCTGCTCGAAGACGTCGAGCGCCCCTGCTCCGCGTGCGGCGGGGGCCGGTTTGGCGAAGTCGTGCTCGGCGTGACGCTGCGTGGCAGGACCATCGCCGAAGTTCTACAGATGACCGTCGACGAGGCGGTCCCCTACTTCGAGGCGGACCCCGGCGCGCACGCGATGGTCCGCGCCCTGCAGACGCTCGGTCTGGGCTACCTGCCGCTGGGGCACGGCAGCCATCAGCTCAGCCGCGGGGAGGCGCAACGGGTCAAGCTCGCGACGCTGCTGGGCACCACGAACGCAAAACCGTCGCTGCTGCTGCTCGACGAGCCCGACCGCGGCCTCCACCCGACGGACATCGCTCGCTTGTTGGGGGCGATCGATGCCCTGGTCGACGCCGGGCACACCATCGTGGCCATCTCGCACCACCGACACGTGTGGGCCGCCGCCGACCTCTGCACCGAGGTTCGCGACGGCGTGGCCCATCACGATGTGGACCTCGATCTGTCGCCGCTGTCGAGCCGACGCCCGTCTCGACCCCCAACACCAACGCCTGCGAACATCGAGCTTCGCGGCGTCACGACCCATGGGCTTCAGTCCGTGGACGTCGACCTCCCGCACGGACGCCTCATCGCCGTCGCAGGCGTCTCAGGCAGCGGCAAGACCTCACTGGTGTTCGACACCTTGGCGGCCGAGGCCTGGCATCGGTTCTCCGAATCGCTGCCGTTCAGCGTGCGTACGCAGATCCGCCGGCAGCCGCGGCCTCCCCTACACAGCGCCCGCGGACTCACGCCCGTCCTCTCGCTGCGGCAAGGCGGAGCACGAGCTGGTCGTCGCTCCACGGTTGCCACGCAGGCCGAGCTCGGACCGCTGCTGCGTCTTCTGTGGTCTCGAGCGGGCACGCCCACGGGATGGACGGCAGAACACTTCAGCCCCGACCGTCCGTTGGGAGCCTGCCCGCAATGCGCAGGCCTCGGCTCGCTGCCTCGCTGCGCCCCGAAGCGTCTCGTGACCGATGCTTCACTGCCGCTGAGTACCGGCGCGATGGCGGGCACCAAGCCGGGCGTCTTCTTCACGCTGCCGGACGATCAACACGTCGCCACGCTGCGTGCGGCGCTGGACGCCCTCGGGTTGCCGAGCGACCTGGGCAAACCATGGAGGGAGCTTCAGGCCGAGGTCCGCGACATCATCCTGTACGGTGCTGGGGACCTCGGAGTCGCGGTGAGCTGGTCGTTCAGACGCGGCAAACGAACCGGAACCCATTCCTTCGAAGGCCCGTGGCTGGGGCTGTGTGCGTTGGTCGAGCGGGAGGCGATTCGGCGAGCCAAGCGAAAGGACGCGGCGGCGTGGCAGGTGCCGTTGGAGGCGCGGCCGTGTGATGCCTGCGACGGGGCCGGGCTCCAGCCCGAGGTCGCGGCGACGCTCGTTGGCGGGCAGCGTCTGCCAGCGCTGCTGTCGCTTCCCGCGGACACCGTCCTCCGCACGCTCGATGCTCTGGAGCTCTCCGGGACCGCTGAAGCGACCTATGTCGCGCTGCGCCCCGAGCTCGCGGCGCGACTCGACGCGCTTTCGTCCCTGGGGCTCGGCCATCTTGCGCTCGATCGGCGCAGCCCCACGTTGTCATCGGGCGAGCTTCAGCGGCTTCGCCTCGCCAGCACGCTGCGCTCAGGACTCGTGCACACCACACTCGTGCTTGACGAGCCGACCTCCGGGCTTCACGCCGACGACGTTGCGACACTCATGGAGCGCCTTCGAGCCCTGCGAGACTCCGGCAACACCGTGCTCGTCGTGAGCCACAGGCCTGCCGTGCTTCGCGGCGCCGACGTTGTCCTGGAACTCGGGCCCGGCGCGGGGCCCCACGGAGGACAGATCGTCGCCCAGGGTCCGCCGGACGAGGTCTTGGCAGGGGATACGCCCACCGCCCGAGCACTGCGGACCTCCGCCGCCGCCCGGACGCCTCGTGCTCTGGACGTCGGTATCAAGCTGCGCGGAGCCCGAGCCCACAACCTACGGGGCTTCGACATCGAGCTGCCCTCCACCGGGGTCGTCGGGGTCACGGGCCCCTCCGGCAGCGGCAAGAGCACGCTGTTGTTCGACGTGCTCGCCGCTTCCGCCCACGCGAAGCAGGCCGTCGGGTGCGACGCGGTGTCCGGCCTCGATCACTTCGTCCAGCTCCGGAGCTCGCGCGACCCGGTCGGCAACACTGCACTGACGACGCTTGGCGCAGGCGCTGCTCTGCAAGCTGTGTTTGCCGCCGTCTCCGGCAACAGGCTGACCAAGACGGCCTTTTCCTTCGACAGTCCCAAGGGCCGCTGCCCAGCCTGCAAGGGCCGCGGCATCGAGACGATCTCGATGGACGTCCTGGCCGACCTCGCCCTTCCCTGTCGGGTGTGCGACGGACAACGATTCCGCCCCGAGGTGCTGGAGGTGCGTTGGAAGGGCCGTTCCGTCGCCGACATCCTGAGCACCGACATCGCATCGCTCGCCCCGCATCTCGAAGGGACCAAACTCGCCCCCGCCGCCTCCGCCGTGATCGACGCCGGCCTCGGTCACCTCGCCCTGGGCCGCTCCCGGGACAGTCTCTCCGGCGGCGAAGCCCAGCGCCTCATGCTCGCCGCTCGCCTCCTTCAGACGACGTCCCCCTCGCTCATCCTTCTGGACGAGCCGGGTACGGGGCTGCATGAGGCGGACGTGATTCGCCTGGTCGGCGTTTTCGATCGCTTGGTCGAACGCGGCGACCTGATCGTGATCGCCGAGCATCGCGAGAGTCTGATCGCGGCTTGCGATTGGCGAGTTGAGCTCGGACCCGGTGGCGGGCCGCAGGGGGGGGAGCTGGTCAGCGCCGGGACGAGCGGTGTCGAGAAGAACGGCGCCTCCGGACGCCGAGGACCATGAAGAGCACGAACACGGCCCGATCCGAGGGTGCCTGGCCCGGTGCTCGGCACCCCGAGGATGGTTCAATCGCAGGCGGCCCAGGTTCGCTCCGGTTCTTCTCCAAGAACTTGAAGTAACGACCGGCTTGTCGGGACAGCCGGGTCGGCGAGCACACGCTCGAGTACAGCGCCCCGTCATCTCCGGCGTACGCAAACACCAGATAGGTTCGCTCCGGCTCGAACACGCTGTCGCAGGAGCTCGAGGAGAACGAGTAGGAGGACGAGTCCTTGTGCCGTTCCCGTCGCATTCCACCGTCCAGGGTGATGACTTCGTGTGGGGGACCCTTGAAACTTCGCACCACCGCGAAGGGCTGCACTGTGGAGTCGCCCTCCCACCGAGACTCCACCGCGCGCCCCTCGAACACCACCGTCGCCTCATCAACGAGAGCTTGGAACGCCTCGTCGCTGTCGGGCTCGGCCCCCAAGCAACTGCATGCGCGTGCAACACTCGGACACGCCAGCCAGAGCACCACCGCAACGAGCACACCCCTCATCGCGACACGGTACCGCATGACTTGGTTCTCGCAGCTCCGCCAGCGACATCGTGCTACGGCCAGCAGTCGTTGTCGGGGCTCACGGTGTCGGGATGGTAATCACCGTTGCAGAAGGCTCCGTCGTTGGGCCACTCCCGCCCGTTTGCATCTACGTAGAAGTCGTTCGTGGGGTCGTGGGCAAACGGGCATAGGTCGCACCGGTCTCCGATGCCATCGAGGTCCACGTCGTGCTGCGGCAACCGACACGCGAACGACCACAGCTGATCGATGTCTCCGCCGACGTCGTCAAGCGTGACTGCGGAGGCTTCTTCTTTGCACGCGAGTTCGAGGGCAACATCGCAGGCCGGCGAGAGGTCGATGATTCCCGGGGTGGCTGCGACCCAGGGCGCAACGGGCGCGCAAGTATCGTCCCCGTCCTCGCAATCGAGGCGGATGGGCAGGCCCTCGGGCGTTCGCCAGACCCCATCTCCGGGGTACGTCCGGACGCAGCAGTAGCCATCCGCGCTCACATCGAAGAATCCGATGGCGCGTGGATTCCCCCGTTCACGGCAGCCTTCGTCCGGTTCGCACGCGTCGCCGACGAAGTCGCCGTCGGCATCGTCGCCCGACCCCTCCACGAGTTGCTCGGGGTTTGCGACGTGCGGACAAGTATCGCAAGCGTTGCCAATGCCGTCGCCGTCGTCATCTGCATGCTCGCAGGGACCGGAGTCCCCGCCGCACGCGCTCGTGTCCACTGGGATCCTCGGACACGCGTCGGTCTCGTTGGGGAGTCCGTCACCATCGAAGTCGTCCACGCCGGAGAAGCCCATGCCGACCAGGTCTTCGCAGGCATCGCCGACCCCGTTGCCGTTCGTGTCGGCCTGACACAGCGTCGGGTCGTCGTACGGGACCTCGACCCCGAGCGTGGCGGGATTGTCCGGGCCGAAGTCACCACAGTTGGGGACCGTTGGGCAGTTGTCGCAAGCGTCACCGATGCCGTCCTGGTCCGCATCCCCTTGGTACGGGTTGTTCCGAACCCACATGGAAAACGGAATCGCCCCGGTCTCGAGCGGGCCGTTGTATGTGGAGAGGGTTTGGCGACAGCTATCGCAAGCGTTCCCGATGCCATCGCGGTCCGAGTCGGAGGTGTTGTTCGGATCCCCAGCCACGAGCGGGCAGAGGTCGATTGCGTCGCCGAGACCGTCGGCATCGAGGTCGCTCTGGCCGGGATTGGGGACGCGTTCGGCGTTGTCGCAGAACAGAGGGACCCCGTCGTGGTCCTGATCGAAGCGACAACGATCCTCCTCGGGATCCTCACAGTCGGCGGGGATCATCGGTTCCTCGGTCTCGATTCCTCCCGGCTCATACGCGGCGCAGCCCCCCTGGTTCCCACCCGAGGAGTCGGCCGTCTGGGAATCTGACGAGCCTGACGAGTCCGACGAGTCCGCGCTCGAGGTGCCGCTTCCCTCTTGGCCATCCGTATCGCTCCCCCCCTCGGCAGAGCCGTTGGGGCATCCGGCGAGGAGTGCGAGCAGCGAGACCATGGCCGAAGGGCGATCGATCAAAAAAGCCATACGTAGGTAGTGTCCGGGACAGCGGCCTCGATCAATGGCCCTCGACGTTTTTCTGTCCCATCGCGGAGCGGGAGTCGGCTCGAAAGTTCCGGGCGACCGGAACTCTCGCGTCGAGGCTGGTCTCACGACGTCGGCGCGAGTCGAGCAGCACGCTCACCACTCAACCGCCCATCATATGACCCATCGCAATCGTCGCCCCACCTAGCGACCAGCCTCCATCCACCGGGAGCACCACGCCGCTGACGTACCGCGCCGCGTCCGAAGCGAGGAACATCGCCACGTCGGCGCAATCCTCGACTTGTCCCAGCCGGCCCAGCGGGACGGTCTTGGCAAGCGCCGCCTTCCTCGACTTGTCGACGAGCAGCCGGTCCATGCCTTCGGTGCCTTCAATGGGTCCGGGTACCAGCGAGTTGACCCGCACGCCCGCCGGGCCCCATTCCATGGCGAGGGTCTTGGTGAGCATGTCGATACCTGCCTTCGCCGCGCAGACGTGGGCCTGGGCCACCATGGGCACCCACGCTTGGGGAGCGGAGATGTTGATGATGGATGCACCGGGCTTGGTGAGGTGCTCGAAGGCGAAGCGAAGCACGTGAAACGTCCCGTTGAGGTCGATACCCACCACCGAGCCGAATGCGTTCGGCGACATCGTGACCGCCGGGGCGAGAAAGTTCCCAGCGGCACCGCTGACGAGTACATCGATGGGTCCTTGGGCCGCAGCCGCGGCCGCGATCGTCGCCTTGACTTGTTCCGGCTCCCGGACGTCCGCGATTCCGCCGTGGGCCTGCGGACCGAGCTCACTGAGTGCCGCGACCGCAGCGTCCACTTTGTCTTGTTTGCGACTGAAGACGGAAACCTTGGCCCCGGCGGCCGCAAAACCCTTGGCAATGCCGAGGTTGATGCCACTGGTGCCGCCGGCGATGAGCACGTGCTTGTTCTCAAACATGTGTCCATGTCATGGACTGCCGCAGACCGTGTGGCAACCGGGAACTCCCGGCGCCTCAGCCTTCGTCCTCATCCTCGATCTGCGGCTGTGCCCCGGTGCCTAGATAGCGAAACGCGCGCGCAACATGCTTGGGCGTCTTGCCCACCCAGCGTGCCGCCGCCAATAGCTTGTCTGCAGCATCCGGCTCGAGCTCGCCGGATCCGAGGCGTTCGAGCACGCCCTCCCGATGTGCGTCGCGACGTCTTCGGTCCTCGCGGCTGCATTGGCGCGCCACCTCGGCGACGTGTCCGATCCACGGCCGGCCGACGTCCACGTCGTCACCGAGCAAGGGCTGCAGCGCATCGATCGTGGGGTCTGCGAGCGCCCGGAGCTCGGGCTGCTCCTCGACGCGCCCCTTCCGGTCCGAGCTTTCAGCGACCCGCACCAGCCGGCGAATGTGATCGACAGCATGGAGCAGCGCCACGCGCTCGTGGTTGATCGCGCCGGCGTTGCGAGGGGTGTCGATCTTACCGAGATAGACGGTCAGCTCGGTGAGCACGGCGTCCAGGCCATGAATGCGCTCGGCGAGATCGCGCGCGGGGTCTGGCGACCGTGCCAGGAGCTTCTTGGGATCGCGCGCCAGGTCGAGGGCAACCCGAAGCAGGTTTGCCTCCTCTCGGTCTCCTGACCGACCGCGCATCGCAGACACCGCGAGGCGCGAGGCTTCGAGTGCGGCCCGTGCAGCGGTGATGCGTGCCGACTCCAACGCCACGGCGGGCACACTCAAGGAGGACTTCGGGAGGTCTGCGACCACCGCCTGCGCCGGTTTGGGCACGATGCGCTCCACCAGCTTGGCGAATCGGTCCAGCCACGGGTAGACGAGCGCGACGCCGAGCACGTTGAAGCCGGTATGAAACAACGCGAGCACGGTCTGGGGTGCGTCGCCAACCCACCGCCGAGCCAGCTCGGTGATCACCGCGAGGAACGGACGCAGGGCGATGAGTGCGACGACGGCCGTGAGCACGTTGAACAACACGTGCGCCACCGCGGTCCGCCGAGCCGACAAGGAGCCGCCACTGGCCCCGATGATCGCAGTCACCGTAGTGCCGACGTTCTGCCCGATGACCAGCGCCGCAGCCTGCTGGAGTTCGACCCGGCCCGCGCTCAGCGCGATCAACGTTGTCGCCGCGGCCGCGCTCGAGGATTGCATCACCACGGTCATCGCCGCCCCGATGCCCACGAGCGCGGCTGTCCGCAACGGTCCGGGGAGGTCCTGCCCCCAGTTGAAGTCCACGTCGAGCCCCGCCATGCCGTCCTGCATGATGTCGATGCCCACGAAGATGAGCCCAAACCCCGACACAGCCTGAGCCAATCGAGCCCGCCGACCCCGGGTCACCAGCCGCAGCAGCGCCCCCGCGCCGACGAGCGGAAGCGCGATGGCACTGACCTTGAACTTCAGCCCGACGAGGGACACCAACCAGCTCGTCGCCGTGGTCCCGATGTTCGCCCCCAAGATGAGGCCCAGCGAGTCCGAAAACGTGACGAGGCCCGCGCTCACGAAGCCCACCGTGACCAACGTGGTCGCGCTCGAAGACTGCAGCAAGGCGGTCGCCACGACACCGGTCGCCAGCGCGCCGGAGCGCCGGTGGATCAATCGGCCAACGATGGTTCGCAACGTGTCGCCACCGAGCGCCGCGAGGCTATCGGTCATGAGGTTCATGCCGAGCAGGAACAGCCCGACGCCCCCGACGAGCGTTCCGATGGCGACCGCATCCACGGCCCCAGAGTAGACCAGTCCGAACCGGGTAATTCCAGCCGCACACCGTCTGGGTTCGCGGCCGACGAAAGGCGTCACTTCCCGCGAGCGCGCAGCTCCGTCCTGTGCTCCTCGAGCGTCTTCAATGCCGCACGTGTATGGCTAAGAGCGTTCTCTTCGGCATAACACGGGGTCTGTCCATCCGGCTTGCATGCCCTGGCTGCCCGGCGATGACGCGCGTGGAGAGACCGGACATCTCGCAGTGCCGTGACGGCCCCAAGATCCGAGGCAGCACCTGCGGTGGCGATACGAACCCCTGCCGACGCCGAGCGGATGTGGGGACGCAACGAACGGTAGAGGTCCGCGACGTCCTCGTCCGAGTACGCGAGTTGGCAGGTCTACCCGAACGCCGCGACCGGGCGAGCCCACTGCGAGCTGAAGTGCCGACCGAATCCCCACAAGCGGCCCTCCTCACACGGGCCGATCTGTACCCGCATGCCTGCCGCGCCGATGGCCTCAATCGCCCGTCGCCGTCCAGCAGGGGCGAGTTGGGGAAGCGCCGCGGCGAGGAAGAACCCGCCTTCGCGGCCAAGCGTGTCCGCGAGCCCCTCGATCGACCAGATCCGGGCGTCCCAGGCCTCGTCTCCGTTCGACTCGAGTCGGTCACGAGCTGCGATCGCGAACGCCAACGGTGCGCGACCGAGCGCGGCCGAGAGTTCGGCCGCCGGAAGGTCTCGGTTCCGAGTGAGGAACGCTCCCCGATAGATCCGAGCCAGGTCGAAGCCTGCGGCCGCGAGGCGATCGGGCCCGAAGAACGAGTCATCGCGGCCATCCCAGTCGAGCAGCCGCTCGGCGACCACCTCGTTGCACGACCCCCCCGCATCGGCGGTTCGGATCAGCCCCTTGAGCTGGCGGCCTCGACGGCTGCTCACCGAGGTCCCGCAGGCACCACCGCCGGGGTTCGCGCGTCGGTAGAGCGCACTGGAGAGGGCGTAGTCCCCCGCAACCTCGGCAGCGAGCGCCACGTCTCGCATGACGTAGGAGTACCGGCCCCCGCCCCAGCGCATGTTGCCTTCGAGACTTCGATCGATGGTTCCGGGAAAGCCGAGCGACTCGAGGTACTCGACCCCCGTACGCACGATCTCCTCCGGGTCGCCGGCGGCCTGTGCCGCCTCCAGTTCCGCATAATTCGCGTCGCGGTCCAAGCTGAACTGCTCCGAGGGCTTGGTGCCCGAAGTGAAGCTGTTGTCGTCGGTCCCGACCGGCGTCCCTGCCTGCTCGACCGCAACCAAGAAGTACGCGAGGTCCGCCGCTTCCGACGGCGTCAGCGGCCGCGCCACCAGCGTCTTCTTCCGTTGATCGAACACGGCGAAGTCTCCCAGTGATGCCGCGACGTCCGAGACGGCGTCGGCGTCCGGAGGTGTGCAGGGCGTCGATCGAGCTTCGGCTTGGCGCGCGAGAAGGCTGTCGAGTGCCATTCTCGCTCGGTACCCGCCTGCACCCTGAAGCCTCAGCAAGACCTCGCCCGAGTCCTCGTTTCCTGCGAAGCCCAGCCACTGAACCAGCTTCCACTTTGTTTCGAACAACTCGGGGCTTCCTGCGCACAGCTTGTCCTTCGGATCGGGGCAGGCGTCGGCGATCTCGACGAGAGCCGCGATCGCAATGCTCGAAGTCAGGCCATGCTCGGCTGCCCTGCCGGCCTCGTCCTCGCGAATGCTCGCGCCCTTCAGCCCAGCGGCTTCCAGCGCAGCCATGGCCTGGAGGAGCGCGGGTTCGCCCGTGGGCTCGGCCTCGATCTCGGGCGCCTCCAGATCCGCGTACAGCGGCGGAACCACCGGACTCACGGGCGCGGGGACAGCCGCCTGACTCGGGGTGTGCGCGCAACCTGCAAGAACGACGGCCACCCACCCAAGACTTCGCGCATGCACCGTCAGCCAAGACAGCCGCGGGCCGGCAAAGTTCCCGCACGCGCCTTCCTTTGCCGAATTCGGCACCTCAGCGTGGCTCGGGCATCCGCCGCCGTCGAGCGCGGATGGTCTCGACCACTACGCTATGTGCACGCACCCCGCCTCGACCCCAAGGCCCCGTCTCGCACCGGCCCAGCGGCTCCACTACACTCGCGATGGGATGGGGTGGAAGGTGGCAATGCTCGGAGCGCTGGCGGTGCTTCAGGCTGCGTGCACCACGACTGAGTTCTTCACCTGCGAAGACTCGAGTCAATGCGGAGCCGCCGACGCACCGGGTACGTGCGAACCCTCGGGCTTCTGTAGCTTCCCCGATTCCGAGTGTGAAAGCGGACAGCGTTACGGCGGGCTCGCCGGCTCCCTCTCCAACACGTGCGTCAATCCTCAGCCGACCGGGACCGAGACCTCGACAACAGCGGTCACCACCTTGGATGCGTCGAGCGGTTCGGAGACCACGACGCAGCCCCCAGATTCGAACGGCTCCAGCTCGTCCTCGTCCGAGTCAACAACGACTCCCATCACCGTCTCTGGCCCGAGTTCTTCGAGCGAGGGCGGCGAAGCCAGCAGCAGTTCGAGTACCGGGGGTCCGATGGATGACGGCCTGGTGGGCTGGTGGCCGCTGGACGACGATCCCACCGACGGGGTGCTCGACGCGACCCTGCACGGCAACGATGGGACCTGCGTCGACGCCTGCCCGGAGCTGGACCCGGCGGGCTTCTACCGCTTCGACGGGACCCAGATCGCCGTCATTCCCGGCGGAGACTTCAACGCCCCTGAGTTCACCGTCGCGGTGTGGGTCCGGCCCCAGGGGGTCGCCATGACACCCGATCCGATCGTGTTCACCAAGCCCGCCGGGGACCTCGTGTGGAACTCCTGGGGGCTTCACTTCGACAATGGGTTCTCCGACTTCGAGTTCGTGATCGGGAACCCGGACGAGAACACGGCCACGGATCTCGAGGACGTGGATACCAGGAGCTGGCACCACTACGCCGGGCGCTTTGATGGAGCCACCGCCACACTCTTCGCGGACGGAGCCCCCGTCAGCGCCTCGATCATCGCGCCCGGCTACTTCCAGCTGGACGACAGCGACGTCTACCTCGGCGGGGACTTCGACAACGGCGGGCCCCCCGTCCCACGCTTCGCCGGCGACGTCGCGGACGTTCGCTACTACAATCGCCCGCTGAGCGACGACGAGGTCGCTGCGCTTGCGGCCGAGCCTCCGGCTCCTTGAAGCTGTTCTCAGGGCTCGTCCGGTACGCACAGGCCAGCATCACCCCACGGTTGGCAAACGCTTCCCGGATCGCAGCCTTCTTCGAGGGGGTTGCAAGGCGATGTGCAGACCGCGTCCGAGCCTTCACTCGGATCGCAGCTCGCCCCCGGGGTGCAGTCGGTGAACTGTGTGCACGCCTCGCCCACAGCGGACTCTCCAGGACGCACACAAACGAAGGAGCCTGGCCGCGACGCGACACAGCTGCGCCCCTCGTCGCAGCCGGCTCCGAGCGGGTCGCACGCGTCCAAACAAAACGTGACCGACCCGTGGTTCTCGGTCACGCACGTCTGCATGGAGTTAGCGCAGCTCGGCTCGAGCTCCGACCCCTCGCAGAACGCGACGCAGGTGCCCTCGAGCGTCTCGGGGTCGACATCGAAGCAATACGAGTCCGCGTCGCAGTCGTCGAACCCCGACACCACGGAGTCCTCGACGACACAGGCTTCCCCCGCGGGATGCCCCTTGGGGTCGATCGGACGACAAACCGTCGAGTTCCAAACGTTGCTTCCGTCGTTCGCCCACGGCACGCACTTCTCTCCGCGGGCGCAGTCTTGATCCCAGACGCTGCACTCCAGGCCGTACACGCCGCCGCCACCATCGGGGTCTTGGATGAACCGACCGATCCCCGTCGATTCCTCGCTCCCCCCACTCGAACCGAAGAAGGTGGTGCTGCTCGAGGAGTCCGTCCCCTCGCGGCTCCCGGTCGTGGTGAACGTGGATGCCGTCGTCACCGCCGGTCCGCTGGTCTGGACCCCGCCGGTCGTGGACCCGTTCGTCGAACTAGAGCTTCCCTCCATCGAGCTGCCAGCGTCCACCGCGGGCCCACACCCCGTGATTCCCGCGGCGAGTCCCAGCGACGCAGCCAGGGCCAAGCCCGTAATCATCGGCACCCCGGTTCCACAGAACGGACAGGACGAATCCGAAAGTCGAACATGCCTCTTACAGTCAGGACAGATTTTCATGGAGAGTCTCCAGCTGATTCGAGAGTCGTCGCGGGCTTCGGCTCACAGATCAGTGAGAACTGCCCGTGTCCGAACGGAGCCGGGTCCACGGGCGCACAGGGCTCAACGCGCTCCCGCATCCCCTGCCGGTCGAGTTCCAGGGTTCGGTGATGGCAGTAGGGGTTGTTCCCGGGCCGCCCCAGCAGCGGCTCCGACGTGGCCGCGCATCCGCCAAGGCACGCGTCCGCGTAGTAGCAGGTTCGGCAGAACCCCCACAGGTCCTCCACCGTTCGCCTCGAGGCATGCCGGAGCTCGCCCCCGCGCTCCCACAGAGTGCGCAGCGGGGTGTCTCGGACCGAACCCGGGCTGTGCCCCTCGCGAGAGAGGGTGGGACACGCCTTGAGCGTTCCATCGGATTCAATGCCCAGGATACTCGTGCCCGCCTGACACCCCTTGTAGTGCGCGTTCGAGTTTTGGCGACGACGGAGACGATGCTCGAGCGGACCGAAGTAGCCCAAGTTGTTGCCCGGCCAGACTCCGATCCCGTGGGCATCGAACAGGTCCAGCACGGCCTCGAGTTGCACGTAGGCCTCGGGCAGCATGTACGGCTGCAGGATCAGCTCGGGGACGTCCGCCGCGTTTCCGTGCGGAATGGTCAGGATTGGCTGCCACCCGGCGATGCCGGCCTCGGCGAGCCGGCGGGCGAGCGGCACCAGTTCGCTGAGGCTTCGCCGATTGATCTGCGTGTTGGCGCTGACCCGCAGCCCGAGCGCCTTCGCCTCCCTCATCGAGGTGAACGCCCGCTCGAAACTCCCCGGGCTTCGCACCGCGTCGTGGGTCTCTTGCAGCCCATCGATGGAATAGCCGACCTGCTGCAACCCCGCCTCGGCCAGCGTGGCGAGACGGTCCGCGTTCAGACCGCGTGCACCAGTGGTCATGGTGGCCCGCACGCCGTGTTCCCGCGTCCGCCGAACAACCTCGGGCAGGTCCGACCGCAGATAGGCCTCGCCCCCGATGAACGTGATCTCCCCGACCCCAAGCTCCGCCAGCTGGTCGACCAGATCCAACGACTCTTGGGTCGTCAGCTCGTTGCTGCGACGCTTTCCCGCCCGGGGACCGCACGCCATGCAGCGCTGGTCGCATGCGAGCGTGAACTCCCACACCGCATACGCAGGGCGGGGTCGCTCTTGAACCGCGGCGGGGTGAAACGTCCGGCTCTTCGGAACCTGGCCGATGACCGGCAGGTGTCTCGAAGGCTCAGCAGGGTGCACGGCTAGAGACTACCACCCGACGCTCCGGCACTACGCGGACCCGGCGGCGAGGTCCGTTCGAAGGACCTCCGCGATCGCGTCGATCACTTCGTTCGGATGAAACGGTTTCTGCAGGAAAACCGCCCCGTGGCTGCGTCGCTCGAGCATCTCGAACTCCTCCCCAGCGAACCCCGTGATGTAGACGATCCCGAGCTCCGGATGGGCCGCGGCGGCGCGCGAGACGAGCTCATCTCCACGACCGTCGGGGAGCAGAACGTCGGTGATCAAGACATCGAAGCTGCCCTCCTGAAGCATCTCCCACGCCCGAGCAAACGTCGCGGAAGTCTTCACGTCGTGCCGGCGCATGGCGAGCACGTACGCCAGCGTCTGCCGCAACGCCGCGTTGTCATCGACGAGGAGGATGCGCTGCGGCGCGAGCTCGAGACCTTCCTCGCCCCTTGCTGCCGGCAATGCATCGGAGACGAGCCTGGGAAGCGTCACGAGCATTTCGGTGCCCGAGCCGAGCTCCGAGTGCACCGTGATATCCCCGCCCGCTCGCCGCACGAGATCGCGGGCGGTGGAGAGACCAAGCCCGGTTCCACGGTCAGGGGCCTTGGTCGTGTAGAACGGCTCAAACATGCGCCGCTGCCCGTCGACGCTGATCCCAACGCCGGTATCTCGCACGCGGATCTCAACGAAAGAGCCAGCCAGCCGCGTCGACACCGACACCCGACCTCGGCCGCTGACCGCATCGCGGCCGTTGGCACACAGGTTGAGAAGAACCTGCCCCAGTTCGTGCGGCGCAAGGCCCATCACGGAGTCCTCGGACTGAAGATCCAACTCGAGCTCGACCTGCTCCCCAATCATCTGCACCAACATCGCGCGCATCGACTCGACCTCAGCATCGAGGCGAGCCACGCGCGGCACGCCATCGCCCTGGCGCGAGAGCCCAAGCAGCTGCCCGGTGATGGCAGCGGCATGTTGGACGCCCTGAATGATCGTCGCGACGCACTCCTGCCCCCCCTTGCTCAGCTGCTCGGTCTCGAGCAGCGATGCCGAGCAGAGGATCGGCGTGAGCACGTTGTTGAAGTCGTGTGCGACCCGGCCCGCCAGGCGGCCAATCGCCTCGAGTTTCTGTGACTGAACACCGCGCTCGGCGGCCGCACGCTCGGCGGTCGCGAGCCGGCCGACGACGACCGAGCCGAGCTGTTGACCGTCGGCATCGAGAACCGGTCTCGCCGTCGCCACGATGGCCCGGATGGACCCGTCCGACACGGCGATCCGATACTGGACCTCGCTCTCGTCGTTGCCCTGCTGGTAGCGCTCGAACGTGCCGCGCAGCGCCTCGATGTCGTCGGGGATGACGGACGACATCCAGCCAAACCCTTTGAAGGCATCCCACTCCAAGTCGAACACCCGCAGCACCTCTTGGCTGGCGTAGATGCAACCATCCTCGGCGTGGTTGACGATCACGCCGAACGAAGCGCCGTCGAGGGCACGGTCCAAGGCCCCAGGTGCGACCCCCAGCCGCTCCATGGCGACGAGAAACTCCGGTCGCATCCGCACCAGGTTGCCCGCGAATCGCGGTTGTCGCAATTCGGGGGCCTTCCGAGTCTGGGAGGGTCTTCAGCCCCGTTTCGGACTCGCCTCAGTAGTGGGGCGGTTTCTCGTCCTGCGGGCCCACATCGGGAACACCGGCCTTCATCGTCTCTTTGAGCAGACGGACCTCGCGCTCCAGCACGGTCACCCGCTCCGTAAAGGAGCGAATCACCTCGTCCAGGTCGGCAATGGTCTTGTCCTGGTAGGCCGCGCGGACCTCCAGTTCGACGATTCGGTCGTCCATGGCACGGAAGGTACTCCCAAGCGCGCGCCGGGGCCACCGCCTCCGCTCCGGCGGTACTCTGGCGCCATGGAGATGGGTTGGCGAACAGGAACGCTCGCACTGACGCTGATGGTGTGGGGCTGTGACAGCGACGGGTCCGGGGGAGAGACCGAAGGGGCAAGCTCGGGCGCGGCCTCGGCCACCTCTGGAACATCCACGACAGAGCCAACCCTGGGTACCAGCACCTCGGACACCCCACAGACCAGCTCGACCACCACGCCGCAACCGACGACCTCAGCGTCGGGGACCACCACAACGGGCCCGGGGAGCGAGAGCAGCACAGAGGGTGGCTCGACGACGACGACGGGCGAGGCCTGTGCCAACGGGGTTCTCGACGGTGACGAGGTGGACGTGGATTGCGGAGGCGCCTGCGGCAGTTGCCCGACCGGCTCCGCGTGCGGCGAGCCGTCCGACTGCGAGTCCGAGCTCTGCGAGACCGGAAGCTGCTTGGGTCCCGCCGACGATTGCGACCTCGATGGTGTCCAGGGACAGCCCGGCGGCCTTGGGTGGGCGGACAGCTACAGCGTCGATGGACAGTGTTACTGCGCCTCGTCCTTCGACCACAACATCGGCGACATCATGGTCGACACCCCGGCTGGGCCTCGCACAGTCCTCGAGGTGTGCGAGGCGATCGGGCCCGGGCCGGGAATCGGCGACAACCCGATCTACAACGACATCCAGTGCGGCAACGGGCCCGCCAACGATGCCGGGGACGAAGACTGGTGTCCGGGCCGCGTCGACCAGGGCCAGGCCGGTTGCTGCACCGCCGGACCCACCTGGGATCTCAGCGTGTTCGAGCGATAACTGCACGAACCACGGACTCGCGGCGCGCATTTTTTGTACCCACGCGTGCATTCGACGTACGCCCGCAATCGGGAGCACGCGTATTTTCAACGACTTACGACGGGCGCGGGGCTTGCTCTGACCTGACTTCGTGAACATCCCGTTGATCGTTCTCGGAGCCGCAGCCGCGATGATCGTGGTCGAGCGCGTCCGCCCGGGCCGGCGCCTCCCCACCGCGCCGGGGTTCCTCGGCCGGGCCGTCGCACTCAATGGCATCCAGGCCGCCTCAGTGTTCCTGCTGGGCTCCACGCTCGACGATTGGTGGAGTCGGTTGGCGCTGTGGGACCTCAGCACGCTGGGGACTCTGGCGAGCGCGGCCATCGGCTACCTGGCGATCACGTTTGTCTACTACTGGTGGCATCGCGCCCGGCACGAGGTCGACTGGCTGTGGCGATCGCTCCATCAACTGCACCACAGCCCGGCCCGCCTCGAAGTCGTCACCAGCTTCTACAAGCATCCGCTCGAGATCGGGGTCAACGCCTTACTCAGCTCGGCGATCCTCTACGGACTCGTGGGTGTGAGCCCTGAAGCGGGTGCAGTCGCGGTGCTGATCACGGGCCTGGCCGAACTCGTCTACCACTGGAACGTTCGCACGCCGCGGTGGATGGGGTGGTTCTTTCAGCGCCCGGAGATGCACTGCGTCCACCACGAGCGGTCGCGCCATACGAACAACTACAGCGACCTGCCTCTGTGGGACATGCTGTTTGGCACATTCGAAAACCCGGAGGTATTCGACGCCGACTGCGGTTTCGAAGCACACCGTGAGGCGAGGCTCGGCGCCATGCTGCTTGGGGTCGACGTGAACGACGGCGCCGCCCCCAGGCCCGGTGGTGTCGCCACTGCGGTCGTGGGCCTGGGTCTGGTGCGAATGGCAGCCGATCCGCTCGGTCTTACGGTGCTCGGCGGGGTTGCAGCGGCGACGGGCGCAAGCCCGGCCCCCAAAGTGTTCACCGCGTTCGGCGAGTTCGAACCGTTTTCGACTGAAGTCACCGTCCGGTGGACCGACCGACAGGGGCTTCAGCACGCGATCCCGTTACACCCCGACGGGGCGCGGCTACACGGCGCGTACAACCGGAGAAACGCCTATGGCGCGGTGGTGGTGTTCCTTCCCGAAGCACGGCGCCAGCCCCTGCTCACCCCGATGTTCGACGCCATTGCCCATCAGTCGCTGTGTGGCGACCGCCCCCTGCTCGCCGAGCTCGGCGTCAACCCCGATACCGTGGCATCGGACGTGACGCTCGAGTACCAAGCGCGCCCGGGCACCCCAAGCATCCCGCCTCAAACCGTCCACTGCCCTCAGGACCAGAGCCATGCTTGATCTCCGCACCACCGTCCGCGTCACGCTCGGCTCGTACATCGCACTCCACTTCGCGGGGCTCGTTCCCTGGGCAGCTGAAGTCTTCTCAAACCGCGGCATGCTGCCCGACGGCAGCGCGAGCCCACTACTCCACGCGTTCCCGAACGTCCTCGCTGTGTGCGACGCCCCGAGCGTCGCCATTGGGCTCGTCCTCGCGGGCGCCGCCGCGGGGGTGGCGGTCGCCGCGGGGAAGCTCGATCGCGCCGCTGCGGGTCTGGCGTTGTTCGTCTCCGCCTGTCTTTTCGGTCGCAACCCGCTGATCGCGAACCCTGCGATGCCCTACATCGGTCTGCTGCTCTTCGCCTGGGCCGCTTCGCCCCAGCGCATGGACACCAAGGCTTGGTCCCCCGCCATTCTTCGAGCGTTGTGGATCTCGATGGCGGTCGGCTACAGCTACAGCGGCGTCACCAAGCTGGCGGCACCGTCTTGGGTCGACGGACAGGCGTTCTTCTATGTTCTGAACAATCCCCTGGCACACCCAGGGTTCCTCCGGGAGCTCCTGCTGTCCGCTCCGCCGGGAGCCCTCAAGGCCCTCACCTGGGGCACGCTCGGATTCGAGATCGTGTTCGCCCCCCTCGCCCTGAGCAAACGCGCCCGGCCGTGGCTGTGGGCCGGCATGCTGGGCATGCACCTGGGGCTACTGGTGCTCATCGACTTCGCCGACCTCAGCCTGGGCATGGTGGTCCTCCACATCTGCACGTTCGACCCCGACTGGGGCTGGCCGGGGCACCGGCGGGCGAAGTAGTCTCTGCGCCATGGACGACGCCCAGCGCCGGACCTGGCTACGCAACACAATCCTCAAGGCCAAGCAGGCGTACTACTTCGGCGGTCAGCCCATCATGACCGATGCCGAGTACGACGCGCTCGAGGACGAGCTGCGCGCCATCGACCCCGACGACGATGTCTTGGCTCTCGTCGGCGCCCCCGTCTCGGCCGACGCGATCCTCACCAAGGCCCGCCACCGGATGCCCATGGGCAGCCAGAGCAAGGTCAACACGCAGGAGGAGTTCGAGACGTGGTTCACCAAGAACGGCAGCCCGGTCATTCAGGCTTCACTCAAGGGCGATGGTGCCAGCGCCGCGGCCTACTACGCAGACGGCCGGCTCGAGCAGGCCATCTCCCGGGGTGACGGTATCGAGGGCGAGGACATCACCGCCAACGCGGTCAAGTTTCATGGCCTGCCCGTCCTCGTCCGGCGACCCGACGGTACGCCCTTCAGTGGTGCGGTTCGCTTCGAGGTCATCCTCACCGTCGCGAACTGGGCCCTCATCGACCCGACGCTCGCGAAGAACCCCCGCAACCTCGGCAACGGGATCATGGGGCGCAAGAACGGCAAAGATGCCCACTTGCTGACCGTCTATGCGTTCGATGTCGACGACGCGGACAGGGTCTTCACCACCGAGACCGAGAAGGCCGAGTTCTTGAAGGCGTTGGGCTTCACGCTGATGCCCTCGGAGCGCTGTCCCGACCTCGAGTCTTGCGTCTCGTACTACCGGCGGATCACCGCTGAGCGCAGCGACCTGCCGTTTTGGATCGATGGCGTCGTCCTGAAGATCGACGACCTCGAGGCTCAGGCCAAGCTCGGCATGACCTCGAACCGCCCCAAGGGGCAGACCGCGTGGAAGTTCGTCTCCGAAGGTGGGGAGACCACGCTGCTCGACTACGAGATCGGCGGCGGACACACTGGCGTTCTGGTCCCGACCGCCAAACTCGCCCCGGTGGAGATCGGCGGCACGACCGTGCAGAACGCACTGCTCAACAACTGGGAAGAGGTCGAGCGCCTCGGTGTTGCCGTGGGCGACACCGTGTACGTCATCAAAGCCAACGACATCATCCCCAAGGTGATTCGAGTGGTGCAACGTGCCCCCGAGGGGACACGGCGCGCCATCGAAGAGCCGACGCAGTGCCCATTCTGTGAGGGCGATGTTGGCCGTCGCACCAACACCGGCGGCGAGGCGGGCGTGGCGACGGTCTGTCTCAACCCCGAGTGCCCCAAGAAGTCCAGCGGCAAGATCGCGCGATGGATCAAAGGGCTCGACATTCAGGGCATTGGCGACTCGGTGCTCGAAGCCCTCATCGAGCAGATGGATCTCGAGAACCCCGCCGGCCTCTACACGCTCAACGAAGACCGCGACGCGCTCGCTTCCCTGATCATCAACCAGGAGCGAGAGATTCGCCTCGGCATGAAGCGAGCAACGACGATTCTCGATGCGATCGACAAGACGCGAACGCTGTCGCTCGTTCAGCTCATGGGCTCCCTGGGCATTCACGGCCTGGGCACCCGGCGGGTCGAGCTCATGCTCACCTCCGTGCCCGGGGAGCTCGACACCTTGGCTGACTGGCGCGGCGACAAACTTCGAGACCCCCAGTTCGCTGCGCGTGCCGGCGTGCCGAGCATGGGCGACCGTCTACAGGACGGTATCGATCAGGTGGCCGATGTCATCGATGCCATGCTCGAGCACGGAGTCACCGTGCAAGACGCCGACGGCCACGCACTCGTGGAAGCCGCCGCAACGGCCGCCGCCGATAGCAAGGGCTCGGTTGCCATCACCGGCAAGCTTCCCAGCGGCAAGAAGAAAAACGACTACAAGCAGCCCCTCGAGGACGCCGGCTTCGAGCTCGTCGACAAGGTCACGCGGGAGCTGACCTACCTCGTCCTCGCCGACCCGGACTCCACCAGTGGCAAGGCGAAGAAGGCCCGTGGCTACAACGTAAAGCTCATCACCGAAGACGAGCTGCTGGCCCTGCTCGAGGACTGACCCGACACTCCCGCAGCGAGGGAAACCGAGAGGCTTCCCTTACAGACTAGATATCCGTCGCAAGCGTGATCAGCTCGGAGATGAAGTGGCCACGGATCCGGATGAGGCTTTGGTGGTGCACGCTGACTCGAGCGGTGATGTTCTGGCCTGCGAGTCCGTGCCCCGCTCCGTCGACAATGTCTTCGTCGTAGATGTACTGGCGCGTCTCCATGTTGGCCACGAGCGCGGCATCATCCGCGTCCTGGTCGCTGCTCGAGACGGCAGTCTTCTTGGCAGGTGCTTTCGCTTGGGCGACGGCGGGCACGGTCAGGGCAGCAGCAACGGCGAGGGTCGGAATGATTTTGGGCATGGGCGATGCGTCTCTTTCGACCTTCACCTTGGCCGGCTTGGCCGAGTTCCGTGCAACAGCGACCGGTTCGATCGCAGCCCGCGCCTCCGAAACCTCGAGCACACGGGTTCGCGGAGGGTCGAGCGCCATGTCCAACGACGGAACGACCACCGCGGCCGCCATCACTGTGGACAGCGATGCGGTGGCGACCTTGGGCATCCCAAAACGAAGGCCGAACCAGGCCGATGCGACCGCCGCACGCTGGCGACGCTCTTCGACCGCGGTGTCGAACCGACGTCGAGCCGCTCGGAGGCGGGCGTAGACGGTGTTGAGATTGACGTCCAAACGAGCCGCGATCTCGGGTCCAGAACAGCCTTCGATCTCCGCGAGGACGAACACCGCGCACTTGTCCTCGTCGAGGGATGCGAGAAACGCCCGCAGCATCTCGCGGGCTTGGCCTCGTGCGATCGTGTCATCGAGCGAGACCGGCTCGCGCCGGGGTTCCGCGGACACCGAGGTCACCAGAGCGCGTCGTCGCCTCAACGACCGCCTGTGGGTTGAAGCCACACCTCGCGCAATCCCCCACAACCAACTCGCGAGAGAGCGCTGGGTATCGAACTCTTCGAAGCGGCGAGACAACACCAAGAACACCTCTTGCGCAGCGTCCTCGAGCTGGTGCGGCCCGACCCCCAGGCGAAGCAGTGCCCCTTGCACCATGCTCGAGTAGTCGCGAACGATCCGCTCGAGTTCCGGCTCTTGAGCGGACATCGAACGACACGTTGGCCGGCTGGTGTTGGTTCCGTGATCGATCACCCAAGAAGTTGAAACGCGCGAGCGGCTCCGGGGTTCCCGGCCGAGCGGATCTTCGAGCTACGGCGTGTAGCTGGGGTCGTTGGTCAGCACCAGCTCCGAGATCCCCGCGTGAGCGCCGCCTTCGGCCGGCTCGCGGTTGCCGAGCGTGAACTCGTGGGTGCCCGCCGACAGCGTCACCAGCACTGCGGGCGCTTCCCCGCACGTGGCGACGTTCTCCCCCGCCTCGACTTGGGCCCAGCTCCACCCGGCGGTCGTGGTGTCACAACCGTAGAACCATTCGTGCTGAAGACCGCCGGGGACTTCGACGTTGAACGAGTCGGGGTCACAACAGGTGTGAACGCCTGGGTCGTCGTCTCGGACCCTCCCAAACAGCCGATACGTCGAGGGGCACGCAACGTCGAACGTAAAGCGCACAGCCCCGGCGCCTTGGCTCAGCGAGAACGCGTACTGGCTCCCCTGAAACGTCCCAAGCTGCATCGGCTTGAAGAGGGTCGCGTCGCCCGCGGCCTGCGTGAGCGTGATTGGGACGGTGCAGTCGACGGGGTCCGGTCCAGAGGAACTCGAGCTCTCCGCACCTGTGATGCTCTCCGGTCCCCCGGACGACGACGTGGAGACCGATGCGTCGCCCGACGACCCAACGTTGCTCGTCAACTCGGGCTCTGCCGTGGAGCTCACGCTCGACGTGGTGCCCACCGACGGACCGGTGGTGGTGTCCTCACCCGACGAGCCGGCGACGGGTTCACCGGTCTCTGCGTTCTCGAATGGCGCCGGGCCGGACCCGCTCTCGAAGGAGCAGCCGACGATTGCCAAGGCGAGCAATCCAGCGACGCTTCGCACCCGAGCACAATCGGCCACGGGACCTGAATTCACAAGTGACAGCGCCGTTTGCATCAACAAATGAACCATGATTCACTTCTTGAGCAGGGATGGTGTATCGAGCCACACCCAAAACGCAGGCCCGCCAGCGTGCGCAACGCGATCAACTCCTCCAGGCAGCGCGCGCTTTGGTCGCTGAGGGCGGTTTCGCGGCGGCCTCCATTCAAGCGGTCGCCACCCGAGCCGGCATCGCGACCGGTTCGGTCTATCGCCATTTCCCCTCGAAGGCTGAGCTTTTCGTCGAGGTGTTCGCCGACGCGTCCGCTCACGAAGTGCAAACGATGGCCCACGCAGCGCAAGGGCACGCGAACGCCACCGAAGCCCTGCGAGCCGCAGTTCGGACCTGGGCATCCCGTGCGCTCGAGGGCCAAACCCTCGCCTACGCCCTGATCGCAGAGCCGGTCATCCCCCAAGTCGAGGCCGCACGGCTCCGCTTCCGGCGGGCCTATGTCGACGTGCTTCGCACGATCCTGCGAGAGGGCTGCGAGCGAGGAGAGTTCTCGCTCCCAAACATCGACGTTGCGGCCGCAGCGATCGTGGGGGCGCTGGCCGAGGCCCTCGTAGGGCCACTGTCCCCAGGAGACACACACGACCGCCACGCCGCGGACGCGCTCGTCTCCGACCTCACCCATTTCTGTCTGCAAGCCGTCACTCCCAGCGAACGACCCCACGGATCACGATGACCTCCCACGCTCCCCATTCGGTCCTTCCTACTCACCAGGTTGAGAATCAGGCGCCGGAGTTGCCACCGTTTGACCTGTACAGTGCCGACGCCCCGCTGCGCGAAGCGGTCGCGCGCGAAGGCGGCGGTTGGGCAAGCGAGCGCCTCGTCTCGCTCGGCACCGAGCTGGGCACGCCGGACATGTTCCACCGTGGCCACCTCGCCAACAAACATGCCCCGGAGCTTCACACCTTCGACCGCTTTGGACACCGCATCGACGAGGTCGAATTCCACCCGGCGTATCACGAGCTCATGGATCTTGCTGCGCGGCACCAGTTGCCGACTCTGCCGTGGAAACAACCCCGGGCCGGATCCAACGTCGCTCGCACCGCGATGATGCACCTGATGACGCAGGTGGAAGCGGGCGTCCTGTGCCCCGTGAGCATGACCTACGCCGTCGTACCGGCGTTGATGAACCAGCCCGACGTGGCAGACGTCTGGCTCCCACGGGTGCTCAGCGGCGAGTACGACCCGAGAATGATCCCCGCCGAGCAGAAGCGTGGGGTGACGTTCGGCATGGCGATGACGGAAAAGCAGGGAGGATCCGACGTCCGGGCCAACAGCACCAAGGCTCGGCCGGTCGGCCCCGGAGGTCCAGGCGGCGAGTACCTGCTCACGGGGCACAAGTGGTTTTGCTCGGCCCCGATGTCCGACGCCTTCTTGACGCTGGCGAACACCGAGCGCGGACTCTCGTGCTTCCTCGTCCCCCGCTTCCGCCCGGACGGCACGCGAAACTCGATCTTCGTCCAGCGGCTCAAGAACAAGTTGGGCAACCGAAGCAACGCGAGCAGTGAGATCGAGTACCACGATGCGTGGGCACAGATGGTCGGCGAAGACGGTCGAGGCGTCCGCACGATCGTCGCCATGGTTCATCACACGCGTCTCGATGCAGGCTGTGCCCCCGTCGGCATGATGCGGCAAGCGTTGACCCGCGCCGTTCACCACGTTCGCCACCGCAGAGCATTCGGCAAGCTCCTCATCGACCAGCCCCTGATGCGCAACGTCCTCGCCGACATCGCGCTGGACCTCGAAGGCTGCACGGCGATGTCGTTTCGCATCGCACGGTCGTTCGACGAGGCTGGCGACGAAGATCAGGCGCGGTTCGGCCGGCTCGCAACAGCGGTCAACAAGTACTGGACGAACAAGCGTTGTCCGCAGCTCGTCTACGAGTGCCTCGAGTGCCACGGGGGCGCCGGCTACATCGAGGAGTCGATCATGCCTCGCCTGTTCCGGGAGTCCCCGCTCAACAGCATCTGGGAAGGCTCGGGCAATGTCATCTGCCTCGACGTGCTACGCGCGATTCATCGCGACCCAGGATGCTTCGAGGTGTTTGTGTCCGAAGTTGAAGCAGCCGCTTCCGGCGACCCGGACATCGCGGCCAAGCTCAGCGAGGTGAAGGCGATGCTTGCAGACCCATCCTCGCTCGAACCCCGCGCACGACGGTTGACCGAGGACCTCGCGTTGATCCTTCAGGGCTCACTGCTTCGCAAGCACGCGCCCTCGCCGATCGCAGACGCGTTCATGCAAGCGCGACTGCGCAGCAGCGGGGGAATCGCATACGGAACGTTGCCGCCGGGTGTCGACGAGCATCTGCTGATCGAGCGCGCAACGCCGCCAGCGTAGTGCTCGTACCGCAGATCTGAAGTTCGTTCCGGGTTTCGTGGGACGCCTCAGAGCAAGAGAGCGAAGCGTCCCGAAGGGATGCGCAGCGGCAGAGATAGAACGTACCGACCACCATGAAGATACAAGGGGGGGCCGCAGAAACCCGGCACGGACTTCGGGCATGAGGTACTAGCAACCGCCGCAGTCGAACTGGGTGACCGCATCGACGCAGGCCTGGGTCCAGGCGTCGGTGCAGCACGCGGTCTCGATCTCGCACACGCACGTGGCGATCGCGATGTCGTCGCAGACGGGCGTATCGCTCGCGACACAGCAGCTGTTGCCGCCAACGCCGGTGTCTCCGCCTTCGGTCTCGAACCCTCCGGTTCCGTCGGTCCCGCCAACGGTCGGATCGACTCCAGTTCCACCGACGGTCGGATCGACTCCGGTGCCTCCAGCGGTCGGGTCGAGCCCCTCGGGGACGCCCGAGTACAAGCCACAGACCTGCGGGCGCGGCTCGACGCACACGCCGCCTTCACACAAGTTGGGTGCGGTGCAGATGCCCTGCGCACAGAGGTCTCCGAGCCCGGGGAGCGCCACACAAGAGGGCGGAGCAGCGGCAACGTCACAGTAGGAGTCGGCCGCACAGGTTCCCGTAGGACACTCCTCGCCCACACCGGGCAACGCCCTGCAGATGGGCGCATCGAGATCGGAGGTGTCGCACATCAGGTCGACGTCACAGGCATAGCCTTGCTCGGCTCCGAGACAGGCCTCGCCTGCGGCTGGAAGCGCGGCGCAGACAGGCAGCAGCGGTGTCGCGACATCGTTGCACCAAGCGCTCTCTTCGCATCCGAACTGCGCGGCGCATGGCTCCCCGATCTCGGGAAGGTCCGGCTCTTCGCAGGGATCGACACAGACGCCGTTGTCGCAGGTGAGGCCCTGGTGACAGTTGTCGTAGCCGTTGACCGTCGTGCAAGTTGCGCCCTTCTTCATGGGGCCCACCCACACTTTGCAGGGGCGCTCGCACTCGGCATCGGGATCCGCCATGAACACACCGCATCCCAGTCGCCCGATCTCGGAGATCTGGCGGTCGGCACAGTCGCCATCGAAGCGCAGCCCCTCCACATCGTTGAGCTCGGCGAGCGTCGACGAACCCACGCCGAGTTGCTGCAGGCAGTGGTCATAGTTCGTACCGCCGGGGTACTCGCAATCGCACTCGACCACGGCGTCGCAGACCCGACGGGAGAAGCCGTCGACGAAGCCGCTGACTCCGGTCTTCTCTTCCTTGCAGCCAACGAGACTCAGGCTGAGGCTCAAGGAGAGAAACGCGAGGCTTCCTGAGACGCGGACGGAGCTATGCATGCGGCAGGAGTATCGGAAGTCGCGCCGCGAACCAACCCTTCGCCGATTCTTTCGAGCGTCCACCCGCCACCACAGGCCGAACACCTAGGCACAAGACCGACCCCCGGGTCTCCGGGGCGGCGGCCGGCGGCAAGGGCCGGAGTTCCCCGATGCTGAGACCCGGGCGTCGACTGCCGCACGGACCTATTCGTCGTCCATCAGTTTGGCGGATCGATCGCGCGGCCACAGGGCCCACAGCCAAGCCGGCGCAAACACGACCAGTTCGGTGAGCATCACCCGGGCACCGCGGGTCGACAGCAACCCGGCGCCAATCGGCGAGACCGGAATCGGGCGCCAAGGGGCGAAATACCGGGTGTTGTCCAGGGGCCACAGCAGAGCGATACCGCGGCCGCCATCGGTCAGCGTGTCGAGCAGACCATGAGAGACGACCACGGCGAACACGAGCACGAGGACCACGTGGCGGGAGACGCCGGCCCGTCTCGGCAACGCCGCGAACACGCCGGCCAACAGCAACGCCGTCGCGATCGCATGGGACGCGCCGCGGTGACCGAACGGAGCTTCGTAGGGGATGCCAAACGCGAAGGCGACCACATCGAGGTCCGGCGCCATCGACAACAACGTCAGGCCGAGTGCGGCGCCCGCAAAACTCATGCGGGCCTCTGGCCGACTCGACAAGAATCGCCCCGCCGCCAACCCCACCGCGATGTGCCCGAGACCCGCCACCTGCGGTCCCGATGCTACGCCAATGCAGTACCCTTGCCCCCATGGACCTGCACGCGTACCTGCATGCGCTCGTGCAGCCGCTCGAGGTCGGCGACGAGCTCGCCGCAGGGGTGCGCTTTGTGGGCGCATCGACCGAGCTGGGTCCGCGACTGTGCTTCGAGACCCCATCGGGGCCAGTGGCGGTGGAGGTGGGCCTTCGTGAGCACATGCCCCGATTCGCGGTCGAGTCTGGCCCGTGGGCGTTGAGCTACCGCGCGGGGACTTCGGACGCGCCGGTGGACACCGCGGTCGGTCTGGCGTTGTGCGAAGCCGTCGCGCAGCGACTCGCCACCGACACGCCCCGGATTCCCGCCGCCGCTGCAGCGCCGCGCGTCCGAGAGGTCCGTGCCCACCGCATGTTGGAGTGGCGGTCGCTCGGTCCCGAAAGCCACTACACGCTGAGCCCCTACCTGGGGTGCACGATCGGATGTCGCTACTGCTACGCGCAGACCCGGCTCTCCCCGGCGCGCGCCATGATGGGCTTGCCTCAAGTCCCGTGGGGCAGCTACGTCGACGTCCGCGTCGATGCGGCGGAGGTCTTGCGGGAGGAGCTCTCTGAGGCGAGGCCGGGGCCGATCAAGTTCTGCCCGATCGTCTCGGATCCCTACCAAGCCCTCGAGCAACGGTACCGAGTCACTCGGGCCTGCCTCGAGGTCTTGGCTGACGCCCCCCCGGGCTTCACGACCATGCTCCTCACCCGCTCCGGTGACATTCTCCAGGATGCCGAGTCCATCGCTGCGCTCCCGGCCTCGCGGGTCGGGGTCTCGTTGCCCTCGGCAGACCCGGACGTCCTCACCCACTTCGAGCCCAGAGCGGCATCCCTCGCGACCCGCATCGAGGTCCTCGAACGGTTCTGTGGCCTCGGGGTGCCAACGATGGCCGTCGTGCAGCCGATGCTTCCCGGCCCGGTCGAAGCCCTGGCCGACCTCCTGGCCAAACACGTCCAATCGGTGAGCATGGGCGGGCTGCAGGGCACCAATGATGCAGGGCCCTTGTTCGATTCGGGCCCCTACCGAGGGTGCGCGGAGGATTCCTGGCAACGTGCCCGCTTCGCCGCCTTGGGCGTCGCTCTGGACCAAAGGGGTGTCGCGCGGTGGGACGGCGAGCTTCCGCCCGACCTCCGAGGTGGCGCATGACCGATGTGATCGTCATCGGAGGCGGACCCGCGGGCAGCACCGCCGCAGCCGCAGCCGCTCGCCACGGGCTCGACGTACTGTTGCTCGAAGCGGCTGAGCACCCGCGTCCACACGTCGGCGAGAGCCTGCTGCCCGGCATCATTCCGATCCTCGACGACATCGGGGCGCTGGCCAAGGTTCAGGCTGCCGGCTTCGCCCGCAAGACCGGGAGCACCCTTGCCGATTGGGGACGAACCCCGCGGTGGGACCTCTGGTTTGCCGACAGCGATGCCTACGACCACGCATGGTTCGTCGAGCGCGCTCGCTTTGACGCGCTCCTGTTCGAGCATGCAGGTGCCGTCGGTGTGGACACCCGCAGCCGGGCTCCGGTCCGTGCGGTGCTCGAAGAAGGCAGGCGCGTCTGCGGCGTGCGCTGGCAGGAGCGCGACACCGGAGTCGAGCACGAGACACGCGCCCGAGTCGTCATCGATGCGTCTGGACAATCGGGCCTTGTCTCGCGCGCCCACGCCCCACGGGACCACATCGAAGGCCTGCAACATCAGGCGCTGTGGGCCCACTTCGAAGGCGCCCAGGGCCTGCCCGATCCGCGGCAGAGACAGGCGTTCTTCGTCGCCCAAGCCGACCAGTGGTTTTGGATGTTCCCGCTGGCGAACGGGCGCGCGTCGGTAGGCGTCGTCCAGCTCGACTCCGGGGGTCGACGCTCCGCCCCGCGCTCCGACTACGACGCGCTGGTCGCCGCTTGCCCAGAGCTGCTTGCCGCGCTGGGCCCCACCGCCCGACGCCAGTCCGAGGTCCGTGCCGAGCGAGATTGGAGCTACCGCAGCCGACGCCCCGCCGGCGAAGGCTGGTACGCCATTGGGGATGCCGCGGGCTTCATCGACCCGGTCCTGTCCACCGGCGTCATGTTGGCGTTGCACAGCGGCTGGCTCGCAGCACAGTGCGCCCATGACGAGATTCGCGACGTCCGTACGTCCGCACAGGCCTGCGAGCACTACCTCGCCAAGCATCGCGAAATGTTCGACGACCTCCTACGGATGGTCCGCTTCTACTATCGGCAGAACGCGTACCGAGACGACTACTTCTGGGAGAGCAAGCGCATCCTCGACGCGGCGGGCGAGCGATTGCAGCCCCAAAAGGCGTTCATCCTGCTGACCTCCGGTCTGGTCTCCAACCTCGCCCTCGACGCGCGGGTGGACGCCCGGCTCCGCAAGACCGACGGGACGACGCTCGACAGTGCGCCCGAGGCCCTCGACTTCATCGGTGTGCACCTGCGCATCCGAGATCGAGACGTCGCGGAAGCGAGTACGGAAGGCGGAGCGCCCATCCCGGGGTCGTCACTGTTCCTGCTTGTCGAGCCGATCGACCCCAGCGCACCCGCGCTCTACACGAGCGCCAGCACGCACATCAACGCGATCGCACCTCGGCACGGCAACGACCCGATCTCCGTACCGACGCTCGCCCCGACGATCCGCTCGTTCGCCGAACTCGTCCGTACGCACGACGCCGGGGGCGACCTCGTTTCCCTGTGGCGGGGGCTGCGAGAACCGCTGAAGGACTGGACTCTCGCACTCCCGGACACCATCGAGTTCGTCCGCGCATTCGGGGACTAGGCCGCCCGCTTGCCTTTCCGGGCACTGAGACTTCGACTGCAACGCCGCGGATGTCTGCACTGCGGGCGGTCCAGAGATCTGCAACGACGGAGACGACAACGACGGGGACACGTTCGTCGACTGCGACGACTTCGACTGCAACCTCGATCCCGCGTGCGACCCTGCAGCCTCGTGGACCTGCCCCGCCCAGTACTTCGGTACCGACGACGGCTGCGACTGCGGCTGCGGCGTTGTCGACCCCGATTGCGGGTCCTCCAACGCCGCATCGTGCGAGTTCTGCGACAACCCGGGCAGCTGCGCCACGAACTGCGGCGAGATCGAGGCGAACGACAACTCGCAGTGCCTCTGAGGCGATGCCCCCAAGCCCGCGGCTAGAACGACTCCGCGCCGAGGAGGAGCAGCAACAGCGCCTTCTGAGCGTGGAGACGGTTCTCCGCCTGGTCGAACACCACCGACCATTTGCCGTCCATCACGTCGTCGACCACCTCATCGCCGCGGTGGGCAGGCAGGCAATGCATGAAGATGCTCTTGTCCTTGCCGGTCTTGGCCATGAGCTCTGGCGTGACGGAGAACGGGCGAAGGATCTCGATCAGACGCTTCGCCTCCTCCTCCTCGCCCATGCTCACCCACGTGTCCGTGTAGACCACGTCCGCACCTTTGACCGCCGCGTCCACGTCGGTTTCCACTCCGACGCGTGTGCCGTACTTGTTCGCATCGGCACGCGCCCGCTCCAGCACCTTCTGGTCCGGCCGCAGGGAGTCCGGGCAACCCACGACCACGTCCATACCTGCGCGAGGCCCCGCCAGCATCAGCGTATGCGCGACGTTGTTGCCCGCGCCCAAGTACACCAGCTTCTTGCCCTGCGTCGTACCGAGGTGCTCCCGAACCGTCTGCAGATCAGCCAGGCCCTGGCACGGGTGATACAGGTCGGTCAGCGCGTTGATCACCGGAATCGAACCGTGCTCCGCGAGGCCTTCGACCTGGTCTTGGCCGTACGTACGAATCACGATCGCGTCCACGAATCGGGAGAGGACCTTTGCCGTGTCGTGCACCGTCTCCCCGCGGCCCATCTGCATGCCGGTGCCGCCCGAGCTGCTCAGCGCGAGCGGCTTGGCATCGAGCTGCGAGATTCCAACCTCGAACGAGATCCGGGTCCGCGTCGATTGCTTGGCAAAGATCATCGCGATCGACTTGCCGTCGAGTGCGGCCCGGTACTTCCCGGGCTCGGCTTTCACCGCGATCGCCAGGTCGAGCAGGCGGGTGGTTTCGTCGGCGTCGAGATCGAGCAGGCTGCGGAGATGTCGAGTCATCGCGGGCAACTGCACCCGAATTTACGGCGCTTGAAAAGCCGAAGTTTTTCACCCCCTCCCGGGCCGGTTTCGGGCATGGTCCTCCCGTGGGCCGTGACACGTGCTACCGCTGCTTTCGGCCCGCCGTGGGCTGCATCTGCGGCCTCGTGCGTCAGGTCCCCAACCGCACCCACGTCCTGATCGTGCAGCACCCTCGGGAGCGCAAGCACCCCTTCGGCACCGCCAGGATCGCCAAGCTCGGCCTGTCGAGCGTTGAGGTCCTGCTGGCCCAGAAGGAATACCCCGATGGAGATCTGTGGGTCCCGCATCGGGATGTCTCCAACGCCGCCGTCCTGTTCCCGAGCCGGGATGCCACCACCTTGGGCCAAGGCGCCCGCGTTTCCTTCGACACCCTCGTCGTCATCGACGGCACCTGGTCCGAGGCCAAGAAGCTTCTGCACATCACCCCATGGATGCGGGCGCTACCGTGTGTGGACCTGGAGCCGCCGCGCCCCGGGAACTACCGGATTCGCAAAGCGAAGAACCCCGAGCTCGAAGTGTCGACGATCGAGGCGATCGCGTACGCGCTTGGGCACCTCGAGCCCGAGACGGTGGGGATCGGCGGGCTGGTGGAGGATTTCGATGCGGTGATCGATCACCAGATCGGATTGCAGGCCGGGCGGTTCGTGCCGCGCGTTCGCAAGCGGTGACGGGCTGCTCGCGACCACGGCGCCACCCCGTATCTACGCAAACGGGCGCCGGGCCGAAGCTCCGACGCCCGGATGAACACCGACCGCTAGCTGCGGCGACGGCGAGAGAGTCCGAAGAGACCAAACCCGAGCAGGGCGAGCAAGCCAGATCCTCCGGGCTCGTTGCTGGTGCACCCGCAGCCATCGTCGTCGAGCGCGCCACCGGCCGAGCCGCCCTCGGTTTCTCCTCCGCTCGAGTCGCCGCCCGGTAGCGTGGTGGTTCCGGTCTCACCGCCACCGCTTCCGGTCCCGGTCCCGCTGTCAGACGTGCTGCCAGAGGTCCCATCGGAGGTGCCCGACCCCGTGTCTCCCGCGGAGTCTCCGGTGTCTCCCTCGGTGTCGCCCCCGGTCGTCTCACCACCGGTCGTACCGGAGTCCTCGCCTTCGACCTCCCAGACGGTGGCAAACTTGGCGTCGACACCGGTCGGTGTGTCCTCGTTCCAAACCGTGAAGATCCGCTTGCCGTCGGGCGTTGGCCGCAACTGAGACTCGAGCTGGATCGCGTCACCGGCGGCCAAGCGCTCGATGGGCTCGTAGCTCATGCCGCGGTCGGTCGTCCGGGTGATGAAGACATCGAGATCCTCCGCGCCGCCGAGGTGCTCGTAGGTGTTGAGCTGGGTTCCCCATGCAACGACGAAAGTGCTACCCGCCGAGCAGTGCTCCGCGTTGGTCGTGTCCTCATGCATCGGGTCACCGTTGGGGCAACCCGGTCCGTTGCCAGGCGTCTTGACGATGCGAGGCTCCCGAACGTTGATGCCCGTCTCGGGGAGACCAAGTTCTTCGGCGAGCTCGGCCAAGCTCTCGCTGGTGAGGTCGAGGGGGTCGGTCCATGTCGCCCCCCCATCGCTCGAGGTCCGGATCCAGAAGTCGTAATTCTCCTGGTCGGTGTAGGTCGCGACCGCCCAGTCCGGAGTGTAGCTGTAGCCCAGCGCGATGAAGTCGCCACGGATCAGGCCCCGGTGGGCGAGCGCGTTCTCGATGTCGACGTCGGAGGTTCCGGCGGTGAGGTCTCCACCGTCGGGCGTGGAGGCGCTGAGGTTCATGCCGTGGTCTGCACCGTAGGCCCCGGTATCGAGGTCTTCGTCGCCACGGATCAGACAGCCGTCGGGCGCGTCGCCCAACGCCACAGCGGTCAGTGCGATGACGGGAGGACTCAGGTCCTGCGGTCGGAACCCGGCGAGTCCGCCCATCCCGTCCTCGGGAAAGTACCCGGCACGCGCGACGATGTCGGAAGGACCTCCCGCATCGAACACTCCCTGCTTCCAGAAGATGAAGAACTTGACGTCGCTCTCGTCACCGGGCGTGCCCTGCCCGAAGAACCGCACCCGACGTGCATTCTCCTCGGGTTCGCTGATGATGCACCCCATCCGGGCCGGATCCTCGACCGCCGGAAACGCCTCCCCGGTGACGCCGACCAAACAGTTGCCGGGGTTGCCGGGGTCGTCCTCACAGCTCGAAGGTGGAGAGCCGAACGGGAACGTGTGATAGCGGATGTACTTGCCCTCGTCCGTGCCGCCGGTGCCCTTGGTCTCCTCGTAGGCGACGATGACGGTCGAGCCGAGCAGCGCCAGGTTTGCGCGCGAGGCCCCCGCGGTTCCAGACTCGATCAGCGTGGGCGCGCCCTGCTGCATCTGATCTTGGGTGTAGTTGTTGGTCAGGCGGGTCGGAGCCGGGAATGGGTTGCCGGCGGTGAAGTCCGCGATCGGCACCGCGGTGTACCAAATGTCCGTCCCGTGGCTGACCTTCGCCCCTGAAGCACCATCGCCAGGACCGTCCGCGTCACCAAGTTGTAGGCCCTGCGGGTCTTCCTGCCATGTGACCACCCAAGCCGCGTCGGTTCCACGGCTCACGTCCTGCTTGGCGTCGCGGGCTCCGTTGGACAGCTGTTGCGGGGTGCCCCACGTCGCACCGTTGTCGTTCGATGTGACGATGTACTGACAGCTGAATGGGATCTCCCGCTCATCGAGTTCGAGGTAGTTCACCGAACCCTGCGCGCCTCCGGGGCAGTACTTGTCGTTCCAGGTGACCGCGAGACGTGGACCGTTGTTGAACACATTGGCTTTGTCCGAATCGCCCGCGTAGGCCAAGGCGCCATCGGCCGGTCCGCGCCAGGCCGTTGTGGCCGAGGAGAGCTCGGCAGTGCCCGAGATGTTCACCGCGTCCGACCACTGCGACTCTTCGTCGCAGTCGGCCATCGACGCATTGCAGGTGCGCACGAAGATGTCCCTCGAGGGTCGCTCCGCTTGCGCCTTGACGTCGTAGACGGGCTCACCGGCTGCATCGTTGTAGACGGCAACCAACAGACCGTTGCCCTGGCGGACGATCTTGACCTTGGCTGCGCTGTCCGCAGGATGTGTCTTGTCGCCGGTTCCGGTCGACAACGTGATGGAGCTACCGATCTCGAGCTCGGTCGCGGCCTTCGCCTGACCCGCACTGAGTAGACCGACACAGAGAGCTCCGGTGAACGCTGCATGTGAGTACCTCATCACCCACACCATGGAGCGTCCGGCCCCCGAGCCAAGCAGAATAGATTGCCGTGTCGCAGGCAGACCGGTATCGACTTTTTGCGCAGAAAAACAGCTGGACGATGTCGAGACTCGAACGCATCCGGACCGTGCTCGAACGGTCCGGCTCGACGACGGCTCAACTCCCCAACAGCTCGATCCACTCCGAGGTCAGCACCGCCGTGCCATCCATCTCAACCCATACGTGGGCGACGGCGTGTTTGCCGTCCGGAGCCACGATGATGTCTTTCACGTCGGCATCGTTCGAGGTGAGCAGTGTGCTGCGCCCGGAAACACCGAACTCTCGCAGCCGCCAGGAACCGCTCTCCTTGAGCACCACCAAGCCGCCGGATCGGTCAAAGGACATCCCGCCGCATTCCCAGGTCCCCTCGGCCGGGGTGATGAGCCAGCGGGTCCGAAAACGGCGACGAGACACGTCGGCCCGCCGCGGAATGTCGTCGCGAGCGGGGACGGAGACCAGCGAGCGACGAATCGGGTCCGGAAACGAGACCTCGAGCGCGTTGCAACTCGCCGTGGCAACGATCAGAGTCTGAGCATCGACGACTGCCACGTGGGACACGCGAAGGTCGTCGTTTTCTCGACCGAACAACGCGCGAGCCGAGACGAAGCCCGCCCGCGGCTCGACGGCGTCCGGCTCGACGAGGGCAAGCCCCGACACACTCGAGCCCCGGCGCACCAAGTTCGCCACACGCGCGGTGAGTCCTGGCTCGATCCATGCCGCCGCCCTTGACCAGGGCATGTCCCAGCCGCCGGTGCGTTCGAGGGTCGGCTTGTGGCCCGATGATCCGGTCGCAAGCATCATGCCATCGCTGCTCACCGGCCCCATCATTCTGGGATCCCTCGCACGGTCGGGCAGTCCAACGGACTCGAAGGGACACGGGCCATCGGTCAGCTGCCAGGCATCGACGCGCCAACGAGCGGTCGCCGCGTCGGGGCGTGCGTCGAGCGCTCGGCGGACCGCGACACCATCTCCGGCCGCGTTGACAATGAGCCCTTCCACGTGGACTCCAAAACGCTCGTCACACTCGGCGTCCGAGCGCGGACGGTCACCGGCCAAGGCCTCCGGCGACAGGTACTTCAACGACGCCGAAGCATGGTGCTCGAGCGTTGCGCCGCGGCGATGCTTCAGCCTCCAGTGGCCCTCGTTGACCATCAACAGAACCCCGCCGTTGGCCAACGGAAAGCCCTGAGTCGAGGCGAACGGCTCTCCAAGACGCTTGGTCGGCAACGCCCACCGCACCTCGTCTCGAGCCTTCGTCCACCCGTCCTCGAGCTTGCCAAAGCTCTCCTGCGTCTCGAGGATCGCGCGGACCTGATCGATCGCTGCGGCCTCGTGCATGTCATAGAGCGGCTGCTGCTCCACCGGGTCGAGCGCCTCCCGATCGATCCCCGATTCGAGCAGACCGGCGTAGTACGGCTGCTCGAACAACGCGACCACCAGCGCCGAGAGCTTCGCGCCTGGACCGCTTGCATCCACCGAAGGCGCCAGCGTTCCGAACGTCGTGTTTCCGTCCGCGACCCGGACCACCGCCATGATCGCGCGCTGTGGAACCTGAGGTGCGTCGGGGTCGATCGTGGAGAAGTCGTAGAGCGAAGGAGGATGCAGCGCGATGTAGCCGTGCCCGTGCGACTCCGCCAAGGTCAGCAGCTGCGAGAGCCGGTCGGTTTGGGCGTGGGTGTCGGCCATCAAGCCGAGCCCACGCACTCCGGTGGCCAGCGGACGCGTTCCGGGACCGACGATCAACACCGAGTACTCCGAGGGGTCGACATGTCCAGGCCGCTCGCGAGGCCACAGCGCCGCGGCTGCGCCCACGAGGCTGAGAACCAGCACCGCGACCGCCAACCCCAGCCGACGCCGAAACGTCGAACTCAACGGCTCGATCGAGTTCCCGGAGACGTCATCCACCATCGGCATGGACACCCCGGGACCCCAGTGTGTTCCCCGGCTGCGAGCATTTGCGCCCGGAAGCTGACGCAGCGCTCCGCCTCAATCGCAGGCGACGTCGAACACGGCGCGCAGTCCCGACACCGTCCCCGCGACCTGTTCGGCCTCGTCGACGCGCCCCGCCAGACACAACGCCTTGACCCGGGTGACCCTCCGTTCGGCGGCAAGCAGCCCCTTCGCGTAGTGGGTCTTGTGCTGGTCGAGCAACAGGAGCGCGGCCTTCGGGTTCGAATCCCGCAGTTTCCCCCGCGCCGCCTCGAGCAGCGCGGTCTCGGCCTCGAGCGTCGACGCGGTGACTGCCGGAGCTTCAGCGGCGCGACGGCGTTTGGGCTTACGGACCTTGGGCTCGACCGGGGTGGCCGCGGGTCGAGCGACGTCCACCTCCGGCGGTATCGGTGCCGCAGGTGTCTGCGCAACAGGCCGGGCGATGCTGGGTGGTGGGAGCTTCGCGGCGGGCGTGGTCTCCCGGGG
>OJGU01000129.1_pt1 | contig 50411 bp, 43 predicted proteins | sample 1594741 | NCBI WGS metagenome assembly OJGU01 (sample SAMN05416841, study PRJEB24817) | seawater metagenome | isolation source: Sea water | place: Canada:Atlantic | collected 2013-07 | reverse complement strand
CACCCACCCAGCCCGACTCGAATCCGACTCCCCCCAAGCCGAAGCCAGACCCGAAGCCAGAACCGAAGCCAGAACCGAAGCCAGACGCGAAGCCGGCACCGGACACCAAACCTGCGCCCGAGCCCAAACCCGACGCCAAGAAGCCGGGCAAAAAGAAGAAGGGCAAAAAGAAGAAGGGCAAAAAGAAGAAGGGCAAAAAGAAGTAGCCCTCCCGCTCCGCTCACTCCTGGGGCAGGACCCGAAGACGACTCGCGTCGGAGCTGAGCAACGAAACGACCACCTCCCCGAGGTTGAGGTCCGATGCGAGGAGTCGCTCGTAGGCATCGTCGATGTAGGCGTCGTCGCGGTCGTTGGGTGTCCGTTCCAACGTGAACTCGAACAGTCGTCTCGCCATACAGCGCTGCGCTTGCTCGTTCTCAGCGAGAGCCGCTCCAAGCTCGGCCACGCCCTCGACGTCATCGCCACTGGGGAGCCGACCGCTGGCGTCCACCGCCGTGTCGAACTCCGGGTAGATCTCGGCGTATCGGCCCCCGGCGTCGAAGTTCTCAAACAGGAATCCCAGTGGGTTGATGATGTTGTGACATCCCGCGCACGTCTGAGAGTCGGTCATCTGTTCGAACGCCTCGCGCGGGGGGAGGCCAACGGGGATGTCAGGGATCACGATGTCGGCGGGCGGAGGTGGGAGCTCGATGCAGAGCACATTCTTGGCGAGGAACGTCCCGCGGTGCGCCGCCCGGTAAGGCTCGATGGTGGTGTGTGCCCCCACGACGGCCCCATGCGAGAGCACTCCGGCACGGCCTGGCGTGCCCGACAACTCGAGCCGGTACAGGCCCTCCTCGTTTACAGGACCGGTGGGCAGCCCGTAGTACGTCGCCAGGGCTTCGCTTGCGAACGAGTAGTCGGCGGCGAACAGTTCTCGCATCGAGCTGCCGCTGCGCATCACGTGGGTGACAAACGCCTCTGTCTCCGCCTGCATGTCGGCCGCGACTTCAGGAAGGCCGGGATAGTCCTCGGCGACCGCAGCCCCATCGAGGTAACGGGCGTGTTCGCCAAAGTGGTCGATTCCCAGGTAGGACTCGAAGAAGCCGATCGCCAAGGCGTCCGCACGGGGGTCGGCCAGCATGTCTCGCACGACGTCTGCCACGCCCTCTTCGGTGTCCAGCGCCCCCTCGGCGGCAAGCGCTCGCAGCTCGGCAGAGGGGCTCTGATTCCACAATGCCAAAGCAAGTCTGGCAGCCATCTCGTGTCCGCTGAGGCGGCGAACCGCCGGGTCGTCGGTCTCCTCACCGACCTCGATCCGGTACAGAAACTGGGGACTCTGAAGCGCCAGCGTGAGCACCTGGCCAAAGCCATCGTCGGCCGTCCATGAAGCGCCGTCGTACTCCTGTGGCCGCGCCATCTGCCCCAGGTAGATCTGCACATCCTCCTCGATCGCCTCGCGCTTGAACAAGATGGGCAAGACTCGGCGGACTTCGTCCTCGACGCAGAGCTCGTCGTCACAGCCGATCGCCCGCACGAGTTCAGCCGCTGCGCGCTCGGCAAACGAGTGGTACGCCTCGACGCGTGTCGCATCGGCCGGCAGGTAGTTCGCCGGGAAGAGGCCGCTGGAAGCATCCGCCGGCACGAGATTGAACGGAACCTCGTCCGCAGCGGCGCCGAACGCCTGACGGATCACCCCGATGACCTGACTGCGACGCATCAACTGCATCGGTGCCTCGCCGGCACACGTCCCCTCGCACCCGTCGATACTGCCTGCGTCATCCCCACCGCCCGGCTCCGTATCGGCTCCGCCCGAGCTTCCAGCCGTAACGTCCCCGGACTCCGTACCGGCGGCCGCGGGCTCGCTGCCATCGACACCTTGGTAACAACCGGCCGCAAGCGCGGACAGAACAGACAACACACAGAGGCTTCGAAGCGCGCTCATGCCATCACCTCCGACAGGGGCCCAGTCGAGAAGCTCGGGTCACCGACGTGCTCGATGTCGTCGAACCCCATCGCGTGACACAGCGAGACCAGGAGTTTGGTGCTGGGCTGTCCGGGGTCGTCGGACGGCCGAAAGTTCTCGAACACGTCGAACCCGCCCCACTTGAAGGCTCGCCCCGTCTCGAAGTAGCCGACGTCGTCGCCTTGGAAGACGGTTACGGGCACGTTGTAGTTGGAGTGCGTGCCCCCTTCGGACATCTCGGACAGATGCACGACGATCATGTTGTCTCGGACGTAGTCGGGGACGGCATCCAGGAATCCTGTCTTGATGCGTGATGCTGTCCAGCGCCACAGGTCCGCGAAACACTGTCGGGCGAGAGCGCGCTGTTCTTCGGGCACATCGTCCCCCGCACCACAGTTGGAGCCACATCCCGCGGGCATGCTGTGCGCTTGGCCGTGAAGATCCATCGAATCGATGCCGGCATAGCGCTCCGCGTAGTCGGGGTCGGCCAAGAGCTCGTCCGCGACGCCCTCTTGACGTCGGAGCTGATAGCCAGCCACATGGGTCACCCCGCAGGCGAAGGCGGTGTTGACGACCTGAAACGTGGCCATGACAACCTCGTCCATGTGCGTCGAGGACCATTGTCCGATGTGCTCCGGCGAGACCCCGATGTCTGGAGGCACGCACTCGAGGATGTTGTCCAGCTTCTGCTCGAGATCCCGGATTCCGTCGAGGTGCGCATCGAGACGCTCCCGGTCTTCGACGACCAACTCGCCCCGCACCCGGCCGAGCTCTCCAGTCAGCGCATCGAGAACGCTGCGTTGCTTGGCTCTCAGTCGGCGCAGCTCATCCTCGCTCACCCCCAGGTTGGCGAACATCGCTTCGTATGCAAACCAGGGACCCCACAGCAGCGGTGCGGAAACGAGGGGGTCCTGCCAGAAGAAGCTGCTGTAGCTCGCGAGCGAGCCCGGGACATCGGGTGCGTTCTCATCGGCGATTCCTTTGGCGCGCCCGATCCGGAGCGCCCGTATCGGCGGCGGCGTCTCCCCGAGTTCGACACAGCGTTGCTCGATCCGGCGGCCCAAGACTTCGTCGACGGAGGGTCCGTTGTAGACTTCGCGGTCACCGACGCGCCGAACCGTCGTACCCGTCAACAGAGCTCCCGTCCCCTCGTGACCTCCATTGGGGGGCATCCCCTCGGAGTCGGCAGTGAACGCAGAGATGTTGTCGATTCCGTCGAGAATGAGGATGTTCTGCAGGTAGTCCTGCAGCGGCTCGTGCTGATAGGGAAGCCCATCGGTCACCAGGTCGGGGGACTCGGGCCGCCACGTGGTCATATCCGTGCCTTGCGCGGCCCCAATGATGAACAGGTTCTGAGCGCCGGGGCCCGCAGCGCTCGCCCGCAGCGTGGGAAGCAGCCCCGAGAGCAGCGCGGCACCCGAGCAGACCCCGGATGCCCGCAGAAAGTCGCGGCGTCCCCAACGCCCCGACGGGCCCTCCCCGCTGCGTCGAGCCACCGTACTGCGGACTTTTCCTTGGCCTTTTCTCATCGTGCTCCCCACCCTCGCGTGCACATCGCAGATCCACTCCGAGTGCGTGGTCAGCCTAGTTCAACGGCCGCCCGCGCCGTCTTACGGCGGCTGCGCGTACCCGCTGACCTCGGCGCGCGGTTGCAGTCCTCACGGCCCATCCAACACCCTCGGAGCCAAGGGGCGAGAGCAAACGCTGGACAGCCCCCACGACGAGGGTTTGTCCAGGACCCTGGTCGGTGCCATGCTCCGAGGCAAGTTGTCGGACACCGAACCAGAGGAGCCGCACAAGCCGGCGACGTGGTACCGCTACATGGACGCCTCGTCCTTGGGCATCGAGATCGCTGTGTCGGTCGTCCTCGGCGCGGCGGTCGGAATGTGGCTCGAGAAGAACGTCACCCACTGGGCCCCGTGGACCTCGGTCATTGGGATGATGCTCGGTGTTGCGACCGCCGCCCGGGCAATCGTGCGCACGGCCCGGAAGTACACCCGCCAGCTCCGCGAACAGGACGCCTTCGAACGCGCGGCCCAGACCGACACCGAGGGCGATGTCGAACCCCCGGCTGAGAACGACCGTTTGCCATGAACGACCAAGCCCGCAGCCGCCTGCTCTCCCGCATCCTTCAGTGGACGGTCGCGCTCACCGTTCCGGTGATGCTCATCGCCTGGTTCATGTGGGACTTCGCGACCGCGCTCGGCATCTTGTGCGGGTCTGCCCTCGGGGCGCTCAACTTCATCCTGCTCGGGCGTTCCATGCAGAAGGCGTTCGCCAACCCCGAGGAGCATCGCGGCTCCAAGTGGACCCTCCCGGTGACCATGCTGGTAAAATGGCCGCTGATCCTCGGCGGCCTGGCGATCGTGATGCTGTACCTCCCGGTCAGCCCCCAAGGTGTGGCGATCGGGGCCCTGGTCTCACTTGTCGGCGGAACCACAGCAGCGATGCGAGAGCATCGAGCGCAGCGGTAGAACCGGTCGATTTGGGAAACACCGAAAATGGTAAGCTGAGATACCGTCCATTCGCAGCATGAAGCCTACTGTTGTCGGTGGATGCAATGGACACTTCGGAGATGGGGACCCTCCGCCGCACTTCTGCTGGCAACGGGCTGCGGAACGACGAGCGGCAACAACGACGCTGGAGGTGATTCGGCCACCGACGGCATCATGAGCGCCAGCCAGACGGATTCGCAGGGAACGAGCGGATCGTCCGACACCAGCGACACCCTTGAAAGCGACTCGGCGACAGCGACGGGCAGCACGGGAAGTCCGACGGGCTCGACCAGCGCCTCGTCCGAATCCGACACCGATGCGCCGAGCGGAAGCACCGGTGTCCAAGCCTCGGATACCGACGCAGAAAGCAGCACGGGCGAGGCCGAGTGCGCCGCGGTCAGTGCCGAGGCAGAGCTTGTCCCGCTGCCCGCAGACATCATCTTCGTGGTCGACAACTCCGGCTCGATGTCCTTTGAGGCGACCGAGGTTCAGAACAACCTCAACGACTTCAGCATGCAGATCGCAGCCAGCGGCGTGGATGCGCAGGTCGTCTTGCTGTCGAGCTATCCGGACAATGGCAACGGGATCTGCATCGATGCTCCGCTCGGCAACGGCGGGTGCCCGGACGACGATACGAACCTGCCGGACTTCCTCCACGTCGACCTGCGTATCGGAAGCCACGATGCCTGGGAAGAGCTCGTCGACAGCTCGGCCGACTGGTCGGGTTCGATTCGCGAGGAGTCCTCCAAGCACGTCGTGATCATCAGTGACGATGACCCCAACATCTCCGAGGACGCCTTCAACACGGATTTCCTCGCGCTGGATCCGAGCTACGAAGGCTACTTCCACCACTCGGTCGTCTCGCACTCCGACTGCGACAGCGCGGCGAGCATTGGGCAGGAATACATCGACCTCTCCATCGCAACCGGTGGCATCGCCGCCGACCTTTGCGACCAGGACTTCCAGGCCGTCTTCGACGCACTGACCACCGCGGTCCTCGATGGCACCCAAGTCGCGTGCGAGTTCCCGATCCCCGAGCCCCCCGCGGGCGAGGTCCTCGACCCCGACGAGGTCAACGTGGAGATCGGCTCTGCCATGGGGGCGCTCGATGCGATTCCGCGCGTGGACGACGTCGATGGGTGCGGCTTGGTCGCAGACGGCTGGTACTACGACGACGCTGCGGACCCGACGATGATCTTCCTGTGCCCGCAGAGCTGCGCGACGATCCAGGGCATTGAGGACGGCGTCATCAACATCGGCTTCGGCTGCGAGACGATCTTGCCCGGCTGAGCCGGATCGACCAGTCCCTGCGGGAGCGATCCCGCGGGGTCTCCGCCTTCGGCCGATCCGCGACGAATCAAAGGATCCCGCGGGCCTACGCGTGCCGCGGCCGACGGGCCCCATTCCGAGCCCGGCGGAGCGTGAGGGACCTCGATCTCTGAGCCTCCCTCGCGGCCGAATTCGGCCAAAAACCGGGCCATAGGTGGCCGTCCTCGTCTTGCACACATCGTGAGGGTTTGGTACATGCCCGCCGACCCGACGCGGCGTTCCGCCGCTAGGACCCCCTCACGGCTATGGGCGACCACGACACCTGGTACTCGATTCTGCCGTTCTGGCATTCGCTCGAGGCGGCATTCGAGCCGATGCTCGCGCGCAAAGAGCCGTTCCTCATCTTCGGGGACAGCCACTTCACGCTGATCCACGTCGTCGGAGCTCTGCTCGCTTGCGCGCTCATCTTCGTGGCGACCTTCCGCTACCGGGGCAGTCTCAACGACACCACCGGCGGTGTGGTCCCCCCGCGCAAGTTCAACCTTGCGTCGATGATGGATGGCTTCGTTGGAGCGGTCTACAAGTTCTCGGTCGACGTGATGGGTGAGGAGAACGCCAAGCGTTACCTCCCGATCACCGGCTCCCTGGCGTTGTTCATCTTCTGCTGCAACATCCAGGGCCTCATCCCGGGCTTCCTGCCCCCCACCGACACGCTGAAGACGAACCTTGGGCTCTCGCTCATCGTCTTCGTCATCTACGTCGGCGTGGGCGTGGTGCGGAACCCAAAGCACTTCCTCGGTGAGTTCCTCGGCCCGAGCATCGGCGGCCTGCCTCTCATGGCTCCGCTGTTCCTCCCCATCGAGCTCGCTAGCCATATCGCTCGCCCGGTCTCCCTGGCGCTGCGACTGCTTGGCAACATCGTCGCTGACCACAAGGTCGTCGGCGCCATCGCGGGTCTGGTCGCGCTTCTGCTTCCGGTTCCGTTCTTGCTGCTCGGGGTGTTGGTCGCGATCGTCCAGACCCTCGTCTTCACCCTGCTCACCATCATTTACATTGGCCTCGCGGTTTCCCACGGCGAGGGCCACTAGATCTCCAGCTCCCATCGAGCTGCTCAGAAAAGAAGAGACATCATGAAGAACCGCATTGCAACGCTCTCCGCCTTCGCCGCCGCGTTCCTTGCTCCCGCCGTGGCACTTGCTGCGCCGGCAGCCGGTGGTCCCAACGACGGTATTTTCGCCGTCTGCATGTGCTTCGGCGTCGCCATCGCCGCAGTCGGTGGTGGTCTCGGCCAGGGCCGTGCCGCTTCGGCCGCACTCGACGGCATCTGCCGCAACCCCGGCTCCGCCGACAAGGTGTTCACGCCGCTGCTTCTGTCGCTGGCGTTCATCGAGTCGCTGGTCATCTTCACCCTCGTCGTCGCCCTCATCGTTTCGGGCAAGATGGGCTAGGCCACCGCGCTTCGGCGCGCCACCAAAGAGGCGGTTCGGGTTCTCCCGGCCGCCTCTTTTGCTTTGGTTCCGAGCCGGGCGTTACTCGACCGCCGGATCCTCGAACGGTAGGCCGCCGATCCGATCCGGCTCCACGAAGACGCTGCCGCCGTGGGCCTCCACGATGCGCTTCACAACCGTGAGACCAACGCCGGTGCCCGGGACCGACTTTGGGACGAGGCGGTGGAACGGCTCGAAGACGGTTTGAGTGTTCCCCTCGGGAATGCCGGGGCCGTCGTCCAGAACAGAAATCCGTGTCCGGACGTCGTCGAAGGAGAACTCGACCCGCACGTTGCGACCGCCGTGCTTGAATCCGTTGTCGACCAGGTGCTGGAGCATCTGCCGCAGCAGGACCTCGTTCGCCACGACCGGGCGATCGGGGAGATCGTAGCGCAGCGACATCCCCGGGTAGAACGCGCCCATCGTCTCTGTGAGGTCCTTGAGGATGGGAGCGACATTGACCTCCTCGGACTCGAGTTTCTTGTCGCGAGGCAACCGAGCGAGCTCGGTCATTCCACGAATCGCTTCGTCGGCGTGAGCGCGCACGCGGCGGACCTCCTCGAGCTCTCGGACCGCGTCCTCTGACAGCGCGGCTCGGTGGTCGCTTTCGAACATCTCGAGGAGCGCTCCGAGCTGGCGCAGCGGAGTCCGGACATCGTGGCTGATCGCATCGCTGATCGCTCGGAGTTCTTCGTGCGCGCTGGCGAGCTCGAGATGCGTCTGCACGAGTGTTGCCGCGTGGCGGTGGTGCTCCATCGCATCGACGACCATCTGAGCGAGGTCCGCAAGCACCGCACGGCCCGCCTCATCGAGCTCGCGAGGCTTTCGGTCGATCACGCACAGCGTGCCCATCGCAAAACCGCCGCTGACGGTCAGTGGAGCCCCTGCGTAGAAGCGAATGTCGGGATCCCCTTTGACGAGCGGGTTGTCGGCGAAACGCGGGTCGTTCGCCGCATCATTCACAACCAGGACGTCCTCGCCCATGATCGTGTGAGCGCAGAATGCGTCCGCCCGTGGGGTTTGCGAGGCGTCGAGGCCCACCCGGGCCTTGAACCATTGTCGGTTCTCGTCCACGAGCGAGACGAGCGCGATCGGGCAGTCCAGAAGGCGCCCTGCAAGCCTCGCGATTCGGTCAAACCGTGGGGTTGGAGGCGTGTCCAAGATCCCGTAGCGACGCAAACGTCGGAGTCGCTCGGACTCATTCTTCGGGACCGGAGCTGCCATCACCTCAGGGTAGCAGTCCTGGAGACAGCAGATGCGCCCAGTACGCCTCGTTCCGCACTCTCGGTTGACCCAGTTTGACCCATCCGCGCGACACCCGGTGTCGGTGCTGTGACTTCCCGATTCGATCCCCAGCGATCGGCGCCGAGTTCCCGATCAGGGAAGTCGGGTTGCCAACCCCAAAAAACCCGGCGGCCATTCGAGTTGTTCCTCGCAACCGTAGGACCGCGGGGCCGTCTGAATGGGCGGCCGCCCCGAAAGAGTTTGGGTTCCCCCCCTGTCTCCAAGGGACCGGTCATGGAGACCACACGCCATGAACAAGCACATCACCGCCTCGATCATCGCCGCTGCCTGCTTCACGCAATCCGGATGCACGATCATCTCGCACTTCGTCCAGAAGAAGAAGACCGACGACGCCGCGGCCGCCGACGCTGCCGACAAGAAGGATCTCGAAGCAACGGTCGCAAAGAAAGACCTGGCCAAGCTCAAGAAGGGATGTGCCGGGACTCCGGAGACGGGGAAAAAGGGCGACTGGTGCCGGGGTTACCAAGATGTCTTCACGGCCAACGCCACAGACATGCAATGCGACACGGCGTGGAACGAGTACAACGGCGCGAAGGATGACATCGGCCTGACCCAGCCCATGACTGAAGCCATGGCCCTCTCGCTCGCCGAGTGCGAGAAGTGGGACGTCTACTTCAGCGAGTTCGTGCCGATGATCGGCACGCCCGGCATTCGCCCGATGGACGACCGCCTCGAGAAGGCGTTCCTTACCCAGACCACCTCCGGCGGGAACATGGAACCGGCAGTGGGTTCCGCCGTCCTCGCGCACCTACTCGGCCTCCAGCGAGAGAAGAAGGCCGCCGGCACGTGCGATGACTATCTCGCTGCATCCGAGACATACGCCGACAACTCCACATACGTCGCGATCCTCGTCGAGAAGGAGTGCAAAGACGCCGTCCCGCTCTTCGAGAAGGGCCTGCTCTCCGACGACGGCTACGTCCGCGCAAAGTCGTGCACCGGCTTGGCCAAGGTCGGCGAAGAGAAGCACATCAAGCCGCTTCAGAGCCTCGCTTGGACCGACAAGTTCGAAGGGTCGAACTACTCGATGCCCGTGCGCGAGTCCTGCCGAGATGCGTTCGGCAAGCTCGAGACCCGCTTGTCGATGTAGCGGCGAATGGTAGGCTCGGTTCCGAGCGGCATGGAAACGGAACCGACCGACCTAGACCTGCTTCAGTCGTGGAGCACCGGCGACCGCGACGCAGCGAGCACATTGATCGATCGGTACTTTGAAGCCATCGCTCGCTTCTTTCAAAACAAGGCTCGGCCCGATCCTGCGACGCAGGACGAACTCGTCCAGTCCACCTTTGCAGCGTGCGTTGAGGCGCGGATTCGCTTTCGCGGGGATGGAAGCTTCCGGAGCTTCCTGTACTCGATCGCGTACAACGTGCTTCGAAAGCACTACGAGCAGCGTCGCAAGAGCGAGCGGGTCGACTTCGGAACCGTTTCGATCGTCGACCTTCGCACAGGCCCGTCCACGCTCGCCGCCCGCAAAGCCGAGCGGACCCTTCTGATCCAGTGCATGCAGCGGCTTCCGGTCGAGATGCAGACCGCGCTGGAGCTTCACTACTGGGAGGGCATGACAAGTGCAGAGGTCGCCGTCGCGCTCGGGGTCCCCGTCGGAACGGTCAAGACCCGCATTCGCACCGCCCGCCTCCGGCTCCGCGATGCTCTGACGGCCGCCGACGCTCCTCCCGCTCTGCGACAAGCCGCAGCTGAAGAGTTTGAGAAAAACTAAGGCGGCCGCAATCCCGAGCCGGGGTTTGCGTACAGCGGGAGCATGAAGCTTCTGCGCCTCATGTTCATCGCCCTTCTCCCCGCGTGCGCGGCCTCGACCGAGGCGGATGCCAACGAACCCGTCCAGGAGTCGTGGGTCTCCGGCTCAGAGAGCTGCGATGCGGGCCCCGGGGAGTATGAAACGGCCTGCTTCGACGAAGGGATCGGCGCGTGCTGTCTCACGGCATCCATCCCCCACGAATACGAGATGCTGGAGGCGCAGAAGAATGGAGACCTGGAGACTGCCGCGCGTCGGGAGCAAAAGCTGCGGAACACGCTGGAGGCCGGCTGCGAGGGGGACCACGAGCCTTCTTGCGCCGCCTTGGATCAGCTAGATTCGATGGCGAAGTGAACGAGCCCTCAAATCTGGCCAAGGACGGAGAGTCCTATGAGCTCCAGATACGAAGGTCCGCGCTCAAGGCTCGACTTCTAGGGCTTGCTCCTTCTGCCGTCGAGTTCGGCGACTACGAACTGGAGCGGGTCGTGGGCAAAGGTGCCAGCGGAGTCGTCTTTCGAGCCCGAGACCGTCGCCTACACCGCACCGTGGCTCTCAAGCTCCTGTGGGCACCGAGCGGATCGCGACGGACCTCGAGTCTCGACGAGGCCCGGGCGCTCGCGACGGTCTCGCACCCGAACGTCGTCGCGGTCTATGAGGCTGGCGAGTTCGCCGACTGTGCCTTCATCGCGATGGAGTTCGTTGAGGGTCGAAGCCTCCGCGACTGGATGGACGACGACCCCACCCCGGACCTCAAGCTCGACGTGCTTCGGCAGGCGGCGGCGGGACTGGCCGCGCTCCACAGAACCGGGATCACCCATGGCGACTTCAAGCCAGCGAACGCGCTCGTCGGTGGAGACGGGCGGCTTCGCATCGTCGACTTCGGACTGTCATCGGGAGTGGTGAGCTCCAGACCTCCGATGGCCGGCGGTCTCGGAACGTGGAGGTACATGGCTCCGGAGGTCCGCAACGGCGCCCCGCACAGCGCTTCTAGTGATCAGTACGCGCTGTGCAGGGTCGGCCAGGAGCTTCTGCCGGACGGAGGTCCACGACGAAGTTCGTCACGGCTTCTCAGCGTCCTGCAGCGAGGGCTCGAAGATGACCCCGCCGACCGATTCGACTCCATGGAAGCGTTGTGTGCCGCACTCGAGCCACCACCGGCTCGGCGGCGAAAGCTGTGGGCCGCCGTAGGCCTCGGAGCTGTCACCATGCTGGTGCTTGGCCGCAGCGTCGCCAACCCCGACGTGCCGGAGTGCACCGGACAGCTTCTCCTGACGGAACGCTCTCGGGCGGTGCTGGAGCAGAACCTCGCCTCGTCCGCCGAATCATCGTGGCCTCTGCCGGGTCGTGACGCGAAGATCCTACAGCGCTCTTCTTCCCTGCTCGCGCTGGGACGCTGGAAGGAAGGGTGCGCGTTCATTGAGGAGACGCTGGAAGAACGCGAGGGCCTGGAGCGACTCCAGTGCATGAGGGCCTCGTTCTGCACGGACCCGTCCTCGCTCCCTCGTCGAGCTCGCTGTTTCGGAGGCGATGTGGACTCCTGCGAAAAGCTCTCCATCGTCCACGAGTTCGAGTATCTCGACGCTCAGAACCGGGCCGCCTCTGGAGCCACCGACAATGGACTCGAGTATCATCGAACGATGCTTCTCGAAGCCACCTCCGAAGGCTGCGCCCTCGGCAGCGCCGCAATGTGCGACCTCGCCGACCGCGTCGCGTCACCCGCGGGTGCTGCCGTGGAGGGTGTCCCCGGCGGGGTCAACGGCAACAACGGTCGCTAGCGGCAGGTCTCTAAGGGCAACCTCTCGGTTTCCCCCGCAGCGGGAGCGAAGCTCCTTTCGCTCACCCTTCCAAGTTCGGGCGGCGCCCTCGCTCTGGTTGTGAGATGTGCTCTAGAACTTCGAGCTGACCGTCAGCATCAACAGGCGGTCGTTCGACTCCCGCAGGCGGCGGCTCAGCGTGCGCACGAACCTCCACAGGAGCTCGTAGGCGAGCTCGCGGTCCACGAACATCAAGTCGCGAAGGTCGTCCTTGGGGAGCATCAGCAGCCGCGCCGATTCGTGGGCAATCGCGTCGGCAGAGCGAGGGCAGTCGTCATCGACGATCGACATCTCGCCGAAGTACATGCCCGGGGCGAGGACGGCGAGCGCCTCCTCTCCGATGCCCGAGACGTTGCGAGAGATCCGAACTGCGCCCTCGACGATGAGGTAGAGGCCATCCCCTTCGTCGCCGTGGCGAAACACGGCCTGTCCGCGCTCGAGCCTGACTTCATGCACAAGCGAGGCGATGCGGCGCAGATGCACGGGAAGCAGCCCCTCGAACAGGCTGACCTTGCGGAGCTGTCGCTCGAGTTCTGCGGTCAGCTCTTCGCTGCTCGGCGAGACACCGGCGCCAACCTTGTCCGGCCCAGGTTGGGCAACGGGCGGCTGCTGCTGCATGCCGCCCAGTGGAGCATCACCGTCGTCGTCGGTGATGCCGAGCTCTTCGAGACCGGAACCCATGGGTACCGCGGAGCGTACTACGAGTGCCCGCCGTGAATGGGGGTACCGCTCTGGTAGACGGTTCGAAGCAACGGAGACCCTGCGTGGTAGACGAGGTCTCGGTAGTCCTCGGTTGCCAACCTCAGGATGTCGGCCTGACGTCCGGGGCGAAGGGACCCAACCTGGTCGTCGAGGCCCATGGAGGCGGCGGCATTGTGCGTGACCGCGCAGATGGCTTCCGCGGGTGACAAGCGGTTGCCATAGCAGGCGAGCCCAAGCACGACCGCCAGGTTCTCGAGCGCACAGGAGCCCGGGTTGCAGTCGGAGGCCACAGCCACGGCGACCCCGTCCTCGACCAGCGCCCGGCCATCCGCGAACGGCTTCCCCAGCACCATCGAGGTTCCGGGCAGCAAAGTGGCGACGACGCCCGCGTCTCGCAGGCCTGCTCGCTCGTCGGCGTCGAGGGCCAGGAGGTGGTCGGCCGAGGCCGCACCGAGCTCAGCGGCCAGCGCCGCACCGCCGGTGTGGCCGAACTCGTTGGCGTGCACGCGCAGCTCCAGGTCGAGTTCGAGTGCCTTGGTCAAGACTGCCCGCGACTCCTGCGGAGTGAACGCTCCACGGTCGCAGAACACATCGCAAGAGTCCGCAAGACCCTGCTCCGCAACCGCCGGTAGGATTTCCTCGATGACGCGGGTGAGGAACGCCGCCCGGTCAGCGTCACTGCCCCGAGACTCTGCGGGCACAGCATGCGCTGCAAGACAGGTCGCAGTGACTCGAAAGCCACCTTCATCGCGGAGACGACGGATGACCCGAAGCTGCTTGAGCTCGGTTTCGAGATCGAGGCCGTAGCCGCTCTTGATCTCGAAGGTTGTGGTGCCCGCCCGGCGCATCCGGGAGATACGAGCCAACGACTCCAAGTACAGCTCGTCCTCGGACAGCTCCCGCGTTTGGCGAACCGAGCTGAGGATCCCACCACCGGCGGCGAAGATCTCTTCGTAGTCGGCGCCACCGAGGCGCTGCTCGAGTTCGTCCTTCCGGTCGCCACCCCACACCAGGTGCGTATGCGAATCGACGAAGGCCGGCATCAGCGTGTCGCCCGAGCAGTCGATCACGCCGGTGCGACGCAGAGACGACGGAACCTCATCCGCGGGTCCGACCCAGGCGATCGTGCCCTCGTCGGTGACCGCGACGCTGCCGTTCTTGATGATCCGAAGATCGGACATGGCCGCCCCACGGCGCGGCCCGATATCGCCGGCCAGAGTGAGAACCGCCGAAGCTCGATGTAGAAGCATGCCCATGATTCAGCCCACGTCCTCGTGAATGGTTCGGCCGGGAACGCGCACGCCATGCTCTTTGGCGAACGCGACGGCTTCGTCGTAGCCGGCGTCCACGTGCCGGACGACGCCCATTCCCGGGTCGCAGCGAAGGACCCGTGAGAGCCGACGTGCCGCGCCGTCGGTTCCGTCAGCGACGACGACCATTCCAGCGTGCAGCGAGTAGCCCATCCCCACGCCACCGCCGTGGTGAAACGAGACCCAGGTCGCCCCAGCCGCGGTGTTGATGAGCGCGTTGAGGATCGGCCAGTCTGCGATCGCGTCCGAGCCGTCCTTCATCGACTCGGTCTCGCGGTTGGGCGATGCCACCGAGCCACAGTCCAGGTGGTCTCGCCCGATGACGATCGGACCATCGACCTTGCCGGTCTTGACCAAGTCGTTGAACAGCAGGCCGGCCTTGTCTCGCTCGTCGTATCCGAGCCAACAGATCCGGCACGGCAGCCCCTGAAACTTCACGTGCTTCTGGGCCAGCTCGGTCCAGCGGCGCAGCGATGCGTTCTCGGGGAACAACTTGAGCAGCTCGCGATCGGTGACCGCGATGTCCTCGGGGTTGCCCGAGAGCGCTGCCCATCGGAATGGGCCCTTGCCCTCGCAGAACAGCGGCCGGATGTACTCGGGAATGAAGCCCTTGATCTCGAACGCATCCTCTACGCCAGCCTTCACGGCTTGGGCACGGATGTTGTTGCCGTAGTCGAACGCGACCGCCCCGGCCTTCTGCATGTCGCGCATGGCCGCCACATGCCTACCCATCGCGTCGACGCTGCGCTGGACGTACGCCTTGGGGTCGTCGCGACGCAGGGCCTCAGCCTCGGACAAGGACAGGCCGTCGGGAACGTAGCCGTGGAGTTCGTCGTGCGCGCTCGTCTGGTCGGTGACCACGTCGGGAATGCGCCCGCGACGAACGAGCTCCGGTAGCACCTCGGCGCAGTTGCCCAACAGTCCCACCGACAACGCTTCGTTCTTGGCGACGGCCTCATCGATGAGCCGCAGAGCCTCGTCCAGGTCCTCGGTCGACTTCATCAAGTAGCCGTGATCGACCCGACGCTGAATGCGATCGGGGTCCACCTCGACACAGAGCACGGCTGCGCCGGCCATCAGCGCCGCGAGAGGTTGGGCGCCGCCCATACCGCCAAGACCTCCGGTGAGCACGAACTTGCCGTCGAGCGAGCCGCCGAAGTGGGTGCGGGCACACGCCATGAACGTCTCGTAGGTCCCCTGCAGGATTCCTTGGGTGCCGATGTAGATCCAGCTCCCGGCGGTCATCTGGCCGTACATCGTCAGTCCCAGGCCTTCGAGGCGATGGAACTCGTCCCAGTTCGCCCAGTTCCCGACCAGGTTCGAGTTCGCGATCAGCACCCTCGGCGCGTCCTCGTGCGTCTTGAAGATGCCTTGTGCCCGGCCGCTTTGGACGATCAGCGTTTCATCCGACTCGAGGTCTCGCAGCGAGGCCGCGATCCGATGGAAGTCCTCCCACGTGCGGACCGCTTTCCCGGTCCCGCCGTAGACGACGAGGTCCTCCGGCCGCTCGGCAACCTCGGGATCGAGGTTGTTCATCAACATGCGAAGGGCGGCTTCTTGGGGCCACCCCTTGCAGCTAAGCTCGTTGCCACGCGGAGCTCGCACCGGACTGTACGCCATGCGGGACCCTAGCAGCTCTGCGGCAAATGCCCGCGCAGCCGCACCCACAGGCGAGGCGAGGAGACACACAACACACGGAGCCCCAACCGGGAACGGGCCCGGCGTGTTCCGCGAAAGCCCGCCGCCCTAGTTGTTGCTGGAGCAGTAGTCGAAGCCCGAGGGGATCTTCGGGTAGTAGGCGATCGTATTCCAGCACATCTCGTCCTGGGTACCCGGACCACCAAACGTCGTGTTCTTGCGGGCGGTCGAGTCGTAGAAGCAGTGGTTGACGATCTGGTCACCCGGCATGATGTCGAAGTCGACCGGCTTCATGTTCTGGTTCTCGAAGTCGAACGGGTCATCCCGGTTGATCTCCCGAACCATCTCACCGTCGCGGTACTGCTCGCTGTACAGGACGCTCCCCAAATCGTGTGCGTGCATGGAGCTGCCGAAGACGTGGATCGGCTCTGGAAGCTGAGCCGCGGTGACCTCGCCTCTGCAGGTCATCACGTGCTCGTGTGCGGGCTCTCCGGGCGGGATCTCGATGCCGTCGATGTCGCCAAACACCAGCGTTCCGGCGTTGTTCTCGCGCAGCTCGTCGGTGACGTAGAAGTCGAAGCCAGAGCTGTCGGTCTGCCCCGAGACCCCGAGTGGGTTGTTGTAGTGAACCTGAAGGCGCAGCGTGACGTTGCCACCGGGCGTGTCCCCGATGAGATACCCAGCCTCGGGCGGGAGCTCGAAGCGAGTCTCGCCAGGAGCCCAGGCCCACACCATGTCGCCTTCGAGGTCGAAGCACGAGTAGCCGTTGGGCGACCCCGAGGGGTTCGCGGTCAGGGTCACGACGAAGTGGTGGACGTGCGCGACGTTGTCGATGACTGCGTCGAAGGCTGTGATGTGGCCGAGCTGGTCGAGGGAGAACGTGAAGTCCCAGCAGTTGTAGGACGTCTCGACTGGCGGGACGCTGAAGTTGTCGACACGAAGCTCGATCTTCTCACCGAGTTCGTCCGTGCCACCGGTCGAGGTCTCCGCACCCGTGGTCTCGTCGCCGGTCGTCGAGTCGCTCGGATCGACCGTCGTGCCCGGGTCGGTGGTCTCGGTATCAGGTTCGCCGGTTGGCTGGGGTGTGGTCTCGCCGCCGGTTGTCCCGTCACCGCTCGTCTCGCTTGCGCTTTCGGACCCCTCGTCGTCGGAGCCGCCGCTGTCACACGCCGACATCGTGAGCGCGAGCGCGCCAACCAACCACAGACCATTCCGAATCCCCACAACCATACGTCTGGGATATCAGATCTACCGGGTCTCAGGAAGCGAGCAGCCCAAACCGCCGGAGCAATCGGCAGACGTGCAGCAGCGGCAGTCCGATGATGCCGGTCACGTCATCCGCACGAATGTCCTCGAAGAGCGTGATCCCGGCGTCCTCGACGCGATACGCACCTACACAATCCAGCGGCCGTGCCGCTTCGACATAAGCGCGCGCCTCTGTCTCGCCGTAGGAGCGCATCGTCAATCGCTGCTTGTCGACGGCTGTCTCGAGTCGACCCGACGCAGGGGCGAGGGCCACGACCCCCGTCGTGAGCGTGTGAGTCCTTCCCGCCAGCGTCATGAGCTGTGCGACAGCCCGGTCGACCGAACCCGGCTTGTGCAGCAGTGTGCGGGGAGGGACGTCGAGCGTCGCGATCTGGTCAGCGGCGAGAATGAGGTGGCCCGGATGGGACTCGACGAGGCTTCGAGCCTTGCCTTCAGCCAGATGGAGCGCGAACGCTTCATCGGTCGAGGTCGAGAACAGACCCTCGTGGGCGGACTCGTCGAACTCAGGCGCGGCAACGTCGAACGGAATCGAGAGCCTTTCAAGGAGCGCTCTGCGGTACCGAGACGTGGACGCCAGCAGCAGCTTCACTTGTTGCGACACTTCTTGGTGAGCGCGGCGCCGAACCGGTTGCAGTCCGAGCTGGAACTGCTCTTCTTCTTTTTCTTCTTGGGCTTCGGCTTGGGTGCGGCCGTCTCGGCTGGCACCTCGTCGTCCTCGTCCAAGATCTCGATGACACCCCCGGTCTCTTGAGCGTCGGGGTGAAGCGGCGCGAGCTCGGCCAAGACCTCATCGCGCCGCGCGGGCAGACGGCTGCAGAGTTCGACGTCGTCCTTGCTCGCCGGGTCAACCTGTTCGGGCGCCTTCGGGACGGTGGCCTTCTCGACGCGGTTGTAGAAGTAGTACTCCGGCGCCTCCATCACCGCATCCAGAGCGGCCGCGTAGGACTTGCATGGCGCACTCGCGTCTGCCGCTTGCATCACGTCGAGTGCTCGGTTGAGACGCGCGTCGATCCGGGACGCGGTCGCTTCGTTCTCGCGCAGAGAAACCAGTACTTCGTGACGGGCGTCGTACTGAATCGGCTCTTGATCGTCGTTGACGGTCTCGACCAAGAAGTCGTCGCAGTAGTCGCCGACCCGCTTGAGCGAGAACGCGATCGCTTCGGTGCGGATCTTGGGCTTCCGCAGCAACTCGTGAAGCTGAGCGTAGAACGTACCCTCGTTGAGCAGCGTGGGGTCGGCATCGACTGCCTCCCCGTACACCTCCAGCGCCCGAGCGATCTTGCGCGGCTGCAGGGCCAGCGCCCTACCCTGACGCCACACAAAGACGGGTTCGTCTGGGAACTCCTCGCGAAGCGGGGTGAGCAGGGCCTCTGCCTCCTTGGCCTTCTTGGTGCTGTTGGCAGACAACAGGAGATCGACTTCGTTGAGCGCGGCGGCGGCCGGCCCGTTGTCATCGACCCGGCCAGCGCTTGCAGACCGCGGGCTATCGCCGCCGGAGACCGCGGTGCGGGTCTCTGTGACCTCGGCGGAGTCATCACCGCCCGCGCGAAGAATGGCCGCCGACCCCGCCACCAGCACCAACACGCCGGCAGCTGCTGCCCACTTCCAGACCGGTCGCGGAGCGCTCGGAGCGGGCGTGGGGACAACGACGGCATCCGGCACCATCTCCACGCCGGTCGAGCTCGAGGCACTCTCCGGGACCGTGATCTCGATGTCGCTGACATGCTCGTCCAGGAGCATGAGTTCGATGCTCTCGAGCGTCTCGATGACTTCGGTTGCCGTCTGAAAACGGTGGTCCCGGTCTTTTTCGAGCAGTCGCTGAGCAACCCCAGCGATGACCGGCGGAACGCTGGACGGCAGCGGCTTCGGGTCGACGGCGACTTGCATGCGCACCAACGCGACGGGGTCGTCGTTGTCGATCGGCAGTCGCCCGGACAGCATTTGGTAGAACAGAATGCCCGTGGAGTAGAGGTCCGCCCGGGAGTCGGCTTCGACCCCCATCGCCTGCTCCGGAGACATGTACGCCGGCGTTCCGAACACCAAACCTGCGGACGTCTTGTGGGTGTCTGTCGTCGCGTCGGTGAGCTTGGCGATCCCGAAGTCGACCAGCTTGAGCACTTCGTCGCCTTCGTGGTCTTGGGTGACGAAGACGTTCTCCGGCTTGACGTCGCGATGCACGACTCCGTTGGAGTGGGCGTGCTCGAGACCACGGAGGATCTGCAGGATCAACTCGACGGCCCGCGGCGACGCGATCGGCTTGCCGAGCATGCCCGTGAGCTCGGCACCCTCGAGCAGCTGCATGACCATGTACATCATGCCGTCGTCGGTCGACCCGAAGTCGGTCACCTGCACGCAGTTGGGATGGTCGAGCCTCGATGCCGAGCGGGCCTCACGCTCGAAGCGCGCGGACATCTCCGAGTTGGCGCTGAGGTTGGGGTGCAGGACCTTGATCGCCAGGTCGCGATGCAAACCCTCGTGATGCGCGCGGAAAACCGCCGCCATGCCACCGACCCCGATCAGGGCCTCGACTCGATAGCGTCCGGCCACGGTTTGGCCGACCAGAGACCGGAGGTCCTGGTGCAGTGTCTCGAGAGGGTCGCTCATCGGTTGGGAGCGCCGCAGGATAGCAGCACGCCGCGCAGACGGACGGTGCCCTCAGTTGCATTCCGGCGCCCAGATATGGACCGGCAAAGGCGCAAAAAGCGCCAAAAACGGCTCAGCGCACGGGTTTTGTTCGCACCGTGTCTTGCTCGGGATCCGAATCGTCGACCTCGGCCGCCGGCGCTTCGATGAACGCCGTCCCAAGGTCCCGTTCGATCCGAGCAAGCGCCTCCTGTGCCCAGTGGGCGAGACTGAGCTCTTCGCCGGCCTGGAAGTCCGCAAGCATCTCCTCCAGCTCCCGCCGGGCCCGCGCACTGTCTCCCATGATGTGGGCAACTTCAGCGTCGAGCAGACGCAACTGCTGCAGTGCGATGTGCTCGCCGACGATCACGGTCATCGCGTCCTTCGCCTCGCCCAGCAGTTCAGCGCCTTGATCTGCGTCACCCCGGCGCGCGAGCACGTAGCCCAAGAACCCGCGGTTGAGGTGTAGGTGGTAGTCGAAGCCGTACACGCTGGCCAACCGGATGGCCTCCCGGAAGGAGACTTCGGCAAGCTCGAGATCCCCGGCGCGCAGTCGCAGGTCACCGAGGTTGTGCATCGGCGTGAGCAGCAGACGCGGCAGGTTTGCGGCATGCAGCGCTCCGATGGCGTCCTCGGTCTCCGGGATGGCTCGCTGCGGGTCGCCTCCAAGAACGGCAAGGAACGCGATGCCCGACAGGTAGCTCTGGCGCTGGAGCACGGGACACGCCGCAGCGATCGGCTTCGCCATTTCGTGCAGCGCTCGCGCCTCGCCGAGCTGTCCCGAGAGCGACAGACATCGGAGTCGCACGCCCAAGACTTGGCATTTGTCGACGGGACTCGCCTCTTCGAGATCGATGATCTCCATCGCGAGGCGGCTGGCCCGACTCGCTTTGTCGATTTCCCCGGCGCCCAACAACACCTCGGCCTTGCGGTTGGCGATGCGAAGCTCGAGCGGGCGGTCATGCGCCGACTTGGCGGCCTGCGCTGCTTTGCCCAGCCGCTCGAGCGTGAGATCCATTTCAGCGTTGCCGGTCTGCGTGTACCGGTCGGCGAGTCCGAGCCAGAACGAGGCCTGGGCGCGGTCATCTCCGAGCAGCTCGGCGACGAGGATTCCAGCTTCGTAGTGGGCGGCTTCTTTGCCTGGATCTTCGAGCGCTCCGGCGGCGCTCTCGAGCAGCTTCACCTGCGCCGCGAGGAGACGGTCGAGCGACGCGGTTCGGCCGTACTTTCGCAGTCGAGCGATGATGCGCTCGAGAACCTGCGCTGCGAGTTGAGGACGCTTGGCAACAAACAGCGAGTCGGCGGCCTTCTCCAACGCATCGACGGATTCGATCGCCTCGGAGGCATCGTCGAGCAGGCGGGCCCGCAAGAAGACCAGCATCGGATCCCCGACCTCGAACTCCTCGATGCGCGCGGCCAAGTCCAAACGAGTCTCATCGAGCGACCCCTCGTATCGACGGCGGACCGCCTCACGCACAGATTCGTGGGCCAGGCTGACGGTGCTCGATCCCGACACCGGACTGCGCGAGATCAGCCCCTCGCCTTCGAGGCGCTCCAGCGTCCGGTTGAAGCGTTCTTTGCGAAGATCCGAAAGCTCGGCCAGCGTCGACTCCTCGATCGGCGTCTCGAGCAAGTACAGGATGCTGGCGATTTCCCATCCGGAGACGCCGAGCGTGTCCAGACGCGACTCGGAGCGTTGGGCCAGCGTCTTGTGCAGCTCGTCCGCGGCCGCAGAGGCGCCTCGCAAGGTCCAACTGTCGGTGTCGCGAACGAGGATCCCCTCCTCGATCAGCACTCGCAGGGTTTCGCGGAAGCTCAGCGGGTGGCCCCCGGTGAGCTTGTCGAGCATGTCGGCGAGGTCCCGAATGACGGGCGTATCTCCGAGCACCCCTTGCAGCACACTCTGCATCTCGCGGGCGCTGAACGGGCGAAGGTTCCACACCTCCGAGCACTGGTCCCGGCTCAGACCGCTGACGATCGGCAGCACCTTGGTGTGTGGCTCGGTCGTGGCGCACAGCAGGATGGGCGCAGCGGAGTGATCGATCGCTCGACTGAGCTGATCAAACTGGCGCCGGATGTCCTCGGGCGCCTTGGAGACCGCGGTCAGCAGCAGAACGTACGGCCGCTCCTTTGCGGCGGAGATCAGGAACTCGGTGACCGCCGCGGCCGCGGCTTCGTGTCCACGATCGCGCCGGGCGAGGTGCACCAACTCGGGGAACGAACGAACAACAACGCTGTCCTCGCCCAACGCGGTGGCGAGCTGAGCAACAACGCTGGCGAACGGACCCAGTGAGTTACGACCCGAGTTCCAGCAGCTGCCCTCGACGAAGAGACCATCCGCCAGCTGAACCTCGCGGCGAAGCTCTGCCATGAGCCGCGCCTTACCCATGCCCTCGGGAGCCTTGACGACGACCGTGCGGAGCAACCGACCAATGCGCATCCGCTCGGCCGATCCCGACGAAGCCGGGTCGAGCGATCCACCCTCGGGTTCGGGCTCGGCACCCACGACGGCGGCGGCCTTCTCCATCAGCAGGTCGAGGTAACGCGCCCGGTCGACGAAGGGCAGATGCGAAACGAGGACTCGAGCGAAGTCGCGGCGGCTTTCCTCGCTCTGCTGTCGGTTGCGCAGATGGGATGCCTCGCGCCGCAGCAGCTCGAGAAGGATGGAGCGCGCGCTTTGAGGTCGGTTTGCCGGGTCGGGCTGGAGCATTCGCCCCACGAGCTCGGCGACGACGGGGCCGGCGGACTGCAACAACGCGCCGGCCAGCTCGGGACGCCAGTCTCGCTGGACGCGAAGGACCTCGCGGAACGTCTTGCCTGGGAACGGTCGCGACCCGCGAATGGCCGAGTACATCGTGGCCGCGAGCGAGTAGATGTCGGCACGCGAGTCGGCGGACTCACCCCGCACCTTTTCGGGGGCTGAGAACCCCGGCGTGCCGAGGACGGTGATCGTGTCCTCGTCGCTCTCCGTCGCGTCGTCGTCGGTGTCTTCGGGGGGCAGCGGGTCCCGGAGCATCCGGGCAAGCCCGAAATCGATGAGCTTGGCCTGGGGCGGCACAGTCGGATCGACCGAGGCGCAAACCAAGACGTTGGAGGGCTTGATATCCCCGTGGACCAAGCCGAGCGCGTGAATGTAATCGAGCGCGCGGGCCAGCTGAACGAAGACCTCGGCCGTCACCTCTCGGGACGCATTCGCGAGAAACTCTGAGAGTTCGACGCCGCGAACGAGCTCTTGCGTGAAGTAGAAACCTTCTTGCTCCGGGCAGCGTCCAAAGTCGTAGACACCCGCGAGGTTCGGGTGGTGCAGCTGGGTCAGCAGTCGGAACTCATCCTTGAAAGCCTGGGCAAGGCCCGAGCCCCCGCCCGTTCCGGGCGTGCCGAAGCTCCGCGTGACGTTGGGACGCCGGAGCGACCGTGACTCCATTCGCGAGTTGTCCGCGAGCGGCAAACCCGCCAACTCGGCGTGGTCGCTCCGGATCAACTTCAGCGCAACCGCGCGGTCTTCGAGTTCGTCATGCGCCTCATAAACCGCACCGAACCCGCCACGCCCAAGAAGTCGTTTGACCGCATAACGCCCCGCGATGCGGTCGGGCTGAGCCACCACATCGGAAGAAGCGCCGGAATCCGGCGCAGTTGAGCGTTTCGCGGTCATAGCGCTATGGGGTCTCTGTTTCGATGGACTGTAGTGCAGAACACTGGAGCCGAACAACCCGAACGGGCGTGAGCTGAATACAGCCTAAAATTTGTGTAAGCCGAATCAACTCGATTTCAACGATAGTTTCGAGCTGACCGTATGTACATCGGGTTCATGGTAGCGAAATAGCCTACCCCTCGCTGTCCTTTTTGAACCGCCACGCGGCCCGGGCAGCCCACGGAGGCGACTTGCCCTCTCGGATCGCGGCGAAATGCGCCCGGCCCGTCGCGGCGTCTCCGACCCTCACAGTGAGCTCGTACGCCTGGCGTTCGGCATCTAGCCGGACAGATTCCGGTTGTCCGAGTCCGGCCAGCATCGCTGTCTTGTACGCGGCAGTAGCCGTCGGAGATTTCTTCGAGACGAGCGTCGCGAGCGCACGCGCGCGGTCGAGTCCGGCATCAACATCGGGGACGACCTCCTGCACAAGCCCAATCCGTGCCGCCTCGGTGGCGTCGATCGACTCGCCCGTGACGCCGAGCCGCACGGCATGCGCAGGTCCCACCAACAGCGCCAACTCGGCCGTTCCCCGCGCCCCTGGAAGGATGCCCAGGCCTGTTTCAGGCAGTGCAAAGGACGCTGCGGTGGTGGCCACGGTGTAGTCGGTGGTCAGCAGGTACTCCGTGCCCCAGCCGAGCGTCACGCCGGAGGGCACCGCGATATTGAACACCGGGAGATGTCGCAGCCGCACCATCAGGGCCCGCTGCCGCAGCACGTGTGCCGTGACCCGCTCCGAATCCCAGTCGCCTCGCTCGGTGACATTGGCTCCAGCGATGAAGATCGGACGACCCTTCTTACTCAGCCGACGAGACGTCGTGCACAGCGTGCGAATCGAATCGTTCTCCTCGAGGAGACCGCACAACGCTTCGAATGCCTCGAGCTGGACCGTGCCCATCTCGTTGGCTTTCCCGTGATCGAGTTCCAGGGTCAGCAGGTGACACTCGGGGTCGTGCGTCGGGTGGAGGCCTTCGATCGCAGACAGGTCCATCTCGGCGGACGATAACCGAGCGCCACGCGTTGGTCGATCACTCGCCGTTGACCAATGTTCTGTCCCCCTTAGGACCCCGTCGCGGCCTGCAGGCGCACGTTTTGACGTCTGAGCAGCGTCCAACGACAGACCTGCGGGGCCAACTCTGATCCGATTGGCGTCCCCCGCCGTACCCAACGCTGATGGGTGCACGAGCCGCCGCAGCAGGACAACTGCGCTGCAATCTCATGAGGGGTCCGTTCGTATCGTACAGCTGGGACCAGCCGGCATCCGCTGGAATTGCGGGCTGGGAGGGCCGCTGCGGTCAGACCTGCGTCGCAAACCTGCTCAAGAACCGTCGACCCGGTCTCCACGTCAGCCCCAGTCGCCTCATCGCGACCGGCGGTGGAGACCTCGGTCCGGGCTCGATGCCCTCAACCCTGCTCCAACTCATCAACAGCCGCTCGCCCCGACGTCCCTATCAGCTTCGCAACGAGCGACGCATCGTGGTCCAGGCCCACCCACACAACCCGATCGGATGCCTGCTGCAGTGGGACGAGAACGTGCTGCACTGGGTCACCGTCGTGGGGACACACGGACCGAACGTGATCTTCAACCACTGGGGACGACAGCAAACGCTGCCGCGCACGGAGTTTGACGAGCGCTGGGGCTTTCGCTCCCAAGGCGCACTGGACTGGACCATCTCACGCATGGGCGGACTCTCGCCGTACACCACGCTGAGCTGAACCACAACGCTGGCCGCGACCGCCGAACCCGTCAGCGGTCCGAACCGGTCAACTTGGCCAACGACGCCGGAGTGTCGAGGTTGTCGAGGACGGCGCGGTCCTCGACGGGAATCCGTCGCCTCGCGTCTCGCACGTCCGCTCGCCGTAGGATGGTCCGCACCGAATCGGTCGGGGCAAGCTGAAGCAGCGCATCGACCACCGATCGCGGGTGCAAGACCGGGTGCCCGCTGACCGCATCCAGGCGAGGCTGCACGACCACCCCCGGAGTGACTTGGTGCGCCTCGACAAGGGCGCGAACGGTGGACTCGGCGACGTGCGGACGGTCGACGGTCATCACGAGCACGCCCGACGGATCGCTGGGGAGTACCGCCCGAAGTCCGACCTGCAGGCTGGACAGCGGCCCCTGTTCCCATTCGGGGTTATGGGCCTGCTGCACGCCGTCCACCTCAGGCAGCGCGCTCGAGCCCCACACTACCACCACCGGTACGCACCCAGCCGCATCCGCCCGACGCACGCAGTGCATGAAGAAGGGCCGCCCCCGCCACTCGATGAGCGCCTTGGGACGACCCATTCGGGTCGAGGCTCCGGCGGCGAGAATCACCGCCGCAACGCTCACTTGGTCTGAGCCTCGGCGATCGCGACCTCGCTGGTCCCTTCGACGAACTCCATCACCTCGGTCATGCCAGCGAAGGTCTCTTTGCTGAGCGAGAGGGTGGCACTGGGGATGACCAGGCCAGCCGCGCCGTCCTTGTCGGAGAACCGCAGGCCCACACCGACCTCGGCGTCGCCCTTGATCTTGCCAAGCTTGCTGAGCTGCTTCTTGATCTCCTTGAGCTTGGCCTTGTCCTTGGTCTTGGCCTGCATGTCGAGCAAGCGAACCCGCAGGTACTCGTCGGCGTCGAAGCTGATGCACAGCTGGCATCCGTCCATGCCCTCGCGGAGCGTGGTGAGCGTGCCTTCGGACGCCATCGAGGTCGCTCGGTCCTTGCCGAGCGAACGAGCCACGTCCGAGCCGAGCGAACGTGCGCCCGCGCCGATGGCCCAGAACGCAACGCCGTCTTGAACGAACGAGACCGACTCGACGGAGTTCTTCTTGAGGAAGAGTGCCGCGTCCTCAGCGTCGTTTTGGAAGTCCTTCGGGATCTTGACGGTGAGCTGGTCCGCCTTGATACCGGAGATTTTCAAACCGCCTTCCTTGAGGGTGACGGCGAACTTGGCGTCCTTGTTCTTGCCTTGCAGCGCAGCGTGAGCATCGAGGCCGGCCTTCATCGTGCCGTGGATCTTGCGCATGCCCTCGAGAGCCTTGGCTTCCTTCTTGCCTTTGATCCCCGCAGCGAGCATCGCGGTGGCTTGGCCTTTCTTGTCGACGTACAGCCCGACGACAACGTTGGCGGAGATCGAGTTCAGCACCATGTGCGTGCCCTTGATCGCGTCCTTCACCATGGTGTCGAACGGCGCCGGGACCTGGTCGACAGGAATCTGGCTGTCGATGGTCTTGTGGAGCATCTCGGGGTTTCCGAACGAGATGGTGGTGACGAACACCGCTCCGGCGGGGAGCTTGGCTTCGAGCTCGGTCGCTTTGGTTCTCGCTTTGCCGAGCGGATCGAGCCCGAGCTTGCCGAACGGCGCCTCGGCGCTGGCGACCATCTCGAGCCGCTTCTTCGAGCCGAAGTCGAGCTGAAGCTCGGCGGCGTTGAGTTCCTTGAGGACGTCGGCGACGGCTGCCACGAACGGTGCGTCACGCGGAAGACCCAGCAGCTCGAGCGGATCGACGTCGTCCGCGGGGATGTTCCAAGCTCGTACGCGAACCCGGCGACCGGTCCCCACCTTCTTGACGAGACCCGCTGCCTTCTCGACATCGGCCTGAGCACGACCCCACAGGAGCTCGGCTCCCGCCTCCTTGATCAAGAGGATGTCGTTGTCTTGACGCAGTTCCCACATCTCGCCGCCAAGCGGCTGCGGGCGCATGCTGGACGGAAAGCTCTCGAGCACCTTCTGACCGTCGGACACAGACATGCTCGCGGCGAAGTCGATCGCCTCGGGCCCTGCGGCGTCGCCGGTGGGGAACGCAACCTTGACGGCGTGCATGCCATCGAGATTGATGTTGCCGAGGAAGCCAGGACCGAAGCCCTGGGCGAGGAGGCCAGCCTGCACTTCGGCAAGCGGGTCTGCGCCCGCCTCTTCTCCCTCGACGCGAGCCTTGAGATCCATCGCGGCGGAGAGCATGTCTTGCACGCCTTCAAAGCTCGCGAGGACTTGAACCTTGTCAGCGTCGGGAATGGCGGCACCCTTGCCCGGAGCCTGGTTCTGGTCGTCGGCGCTGGGCGGCGCGACCGGCTCACTGGCGGAGGCAGGCTCGACGGTCTCGGTCGATGACTTCTTGGAGCATCCAGCGACGGGGACGAGGAGGCTCGCGGCCCCAGCGAGCAGGAAAACACGGGCAGTTCGCATGGCGCGGAGGGTACACCACGCCACGCGGACCGGCCCCCGCAACCCAGAACTTCGTTCCCGGTCGCGATTCGGACCGCAAACGACACAGTGCGGTCCGGGGCGTGCGTGGCGACTAGTACCTCAGTTCTGAAGTTCGTTCCGGGTTCTCGGAGGAGTTCGGAGCAACAGAGCGAAGCGTCCCGGAGGGATGCGAAGCGGAAAAGACGGAAAGTACCGAACGCAGGCCTGACCAACCGAGGGTTTCGGAGGCCCCCCACACCGCGCAGGGGGGGGCCGCAGAAACCCGGCACGGACTTCGGGCGTGAGGGACTAGGGTGCCTGGAACGAGTCCAGGTGGAACGCCTGAATCTCGCTACGCGGCGCGCTGGCCGTCAACGAGGGCGTATCGAGCTGAATCCCGGTCACCGCGTCGAAGTCGGTGGGAAGCGGTGCACGAACGGTGATCCAGGGGCCCTCGCTCCAGGGGTCCGAGTCGACGAGCAGCGTGTCGTCGCTCGAGGCGTCGTCAAACGAGAACCGGACCCGGTAGTTCGGCGCCGCGTCTTCGGGCTCGACCCAACCGCGGTCGGTCCACCAGCTGGCCTCGCCGGTCTCGGTGTTGACCGAACCCATCAGCACGTAGCGGCCGTCCATCGCGTCCTGCATGTCCGCGCCTTCCCAGCTGCTGAGCGTCTGGATGCGGGCAAAGGTCTCTTTCCACTGCCAGTCCGAAACCCACGTGGGGTTGCAGTAGCTCATGTAGTCGAAGTGGGTGTTGCCGTTGCGCAGCTGGAAGTCGCGCACACCAAAGCCCCACCCCGTGGTCTTGCCGTCATCGTACGGGTACGACGGATCGGTGCCCGCCGCGTTGGCGCCGGAGCAGAAGATGTGTCGACGTCCCTGGTTGTGCCCGATCTCGTGCACGAAGGTCTCGATGCCGACCTCGCTGCCACTGAGATACTGAGCGCCGATCGCCACCCGTGCGCCCGCTTCTCCCATGGAGTCGCCTGGGATTCCGTTGGCAACGCCGAGGGTGCAGCCACCGCCGTCTCCAATACAGGCCCCGCAGTTGTCGAACAGCCCGTAGTAGTAGACGTTGGGGTCTGGAGACTCTGCTGCCCGCAGCTGTGCCATGACGTTGAGCAGCGAGAAGAACCCGTTGCCAGTCAAGTCGAGATCGTCGACGCGATAGAGATCGTGAATCTCGATGTCGATGTTCTCCAGCGCATTCTGCTGAAACATGTGGTCGATGTACGGAGCGAGCGCTTCCTCCGAGGTATCGAACTGCGTCTGGCACCCACCAAAGTCGTACTCGATCGGCACGATCATGATGCGCATGTTCTGGTACGTGCTCTCGATACCGATGTAGTTCGGCTCGGGCATCGCCTTGGGCGGCTCGGACTCCTCGGGAAGACCTTCGTAGCCGGAGCCCACTTCGAACAGCTCAACGTTGAACTGGGCGTTGGGCAGCATGTCCTCGGCAAGAACGCCAATGACGATGTTGGATTGGAACGACGAGGTCGAGCTGTCCTGCGCGATCAGGACGCGCTCGATGTACTCCGACTCGGTCCCGTCCGCGTGGAACAGGGTCATGCGAGCTTCGATCTCGCGTTGCACCCAGACGTCCTCGTCGACATCCAGGTAGACACGAAACGCCGTGTTCCGGTTCTTGGGGATCTGGGCGTTGCGCTGCGAGCCGTCGGCCCAGGCACCATCGATCGCGATGGGAATGGCAACGCCGGAGTTGGCCTCGACGCGGGAGATCGAAATGCCGCGTGCGGGCTCGTCGACCGGAGTGACCCCGCCGGTGGTGTCGACACCCGAGGTCGCGCTGTCGGAGGTCGTCGAGCCGGACTGCGAATCCGTCCCAGCGGAGGTGGGCGACGAGTCGGTCTCGTTGGACCCCGACGCCTCGGTCGCCCCGCCCGTACCGCCAGACTCCATCGCATCGCCGCCGTTGTCACAGGCGACGGCCAAGAACATGGACGAGAAGAGAAGCAACCCAGTGCGCATCACAGGAGCAGACTGTCAAACCTGACAGCGAACGTCACGTTCCTATGCGTGAACTGCCTCACGACCCAGCCAAACGGTCGCACCCATCCGGGTGGCTCCCCCTGGCTCAATCGGCGGCGGGGCCGTCGTCCTCGGTGGCGAAGATGAAAGGGTAGCTGACCTCGACGCGGCCCCCTCCTTGTGGGGGATCGAACAGCAGCGACGCCGTTGACTCGGACAGGCACTCCGCGAAGTCTGGGTTGTCCGACAGGGGAAACGACCCGGGGCCTCGCAGCCCTTTTCCGTCGCTGAGATCGAACTTCACCTCCGAGTTGTCGAGCTCGACGTCGTCGACGATGCCCCCGACCGACTCATCGCCAGCGATCGAGAACTTGACGATCACCGACCCGTTCAAGCGTCCGCCGGCCTTCTCGATGGCGCTCTCGTAGCACTCGGTCACCAGCGGGAGCAGGTCTTCGGACACCACCGACTGGATGTACTTCTTGTCCAGCGACCCAAACTCGTCGTCCTCCTCCTGCTCTTCCTCGTCGGCGTGGGGCTGGGAAGCCGCGGTGCTGTGGTGACGCTTGGCGATCGCATCAGAGATCTGCTGCTGCACAGCTTTCCGCTCCACCGCCGTCAACTTCCGGGTCGGCTTGGGCTTGGGCTTCTTGGCCACCGCTGCCACCACCGGTGCGGGCTCCGTTCGCGGGGCGACGTGCTCCGAGGCGACTGCGGTCTGCCCGGCACCCACAGCGGCGCGGCCATGCTCGTTGTGGACCGCTACGTCACCGCTGGCCACGTAGACCGCCACCGCAGCGCCTCCCATGGCCAGCGCCCCAACTCCCAAGTACTTGCGTCGTCGTTCATCTTGCATCGTCAACATCTCCACTGTGAATTCGGTGCCACGCACCGTGACGTCAGCCGCGGGCGTGTGCACGACAAAGGGCGTCCCAGAGCGAACGCGATAGGTGACCGTGCCCCCGGTCTGTTCGGCCTGATGGGATCCGGGCGTGTAGTCGACCTGAGCCGACGTGCCCGCGCGAATCGAGATCGCGTCGTCGCGATGCGCGTCTGCTCGAGGCCACAGCGCGACCACAAGTGCTGCGGCCGCGGCGAACGCCAGCACCGCCCCCCACACGACGGCAGGGCCCAGCGGCCGCGCCTCAGAAGGAGCCGGAGCGTCCACCGCCTCCACCGCCTCCTGAGCATCCAGCGCATCCAGCACGCGGTCCTCGAAGTTCGCGCTCAGGGACGGCACCTCCCATGCGGCGAGGTCGTCCCGTTCGAGTTCGTCGTTCATTCGCGTACTCCTTCCAGCCGCTCCCGGAGGAGTCGGCGCGCCCGAGACAATCTCGACTTCACCGTTCCCAGCTCGAGGTCGAGCATTTCGGCGATCTCGGCGTAGTCCAGACCGTGGTACTCGCGCAGAAGAAACGCTGCGCGGAACGGAGGCGGCAGCTCACCGACCGCGGACGCGATCGCCTGGCCGATCCGCTTTCGACGATGCTCAGACTCCGGCGTCGACGCGCTCCCCAGCGAGTCGGCCGACGCCCGCTCCGGACGCTTTCGAGCGAGCTCGTTGATCGCCAACCGAGACGCGATCCGCAGCAGCCACGTGGAGAACTTCGCCGGGCCGTTCGGGTCGAAGCGAGCCAGGGCCCGGAACGCCCGGAGGAACGTCTCCTGGGCGAGGTCCTCCGTGAGCGGACCCAGCCCTGCGGGTCTCAGCATCCGCCCGAGCAGCGCACCGACGCTCTTTTGGTGCCGCCGGACCAGCTCCCGCATCGCGGCGCGCTCGCCAGACTGGGCCCGCACCACCAGCGGTCCGTCGATCGGACGCGGTGTGGAAGCGGGGGCTCGCATGGCACGAAGCATCGTCCTCCCTACGCACAGGGCAGGGCGGCGGAAGTTCCCGAAAAAACGGAACCCGAACCGCGCAAAGAGCGCAGGTCTACGCGTCGAGAATCCCCCATGCGTCGCGTTCGGCCTCCGATGGTGGCTCCCACGCGTCGGAGGCCAGCTCGAACATCTCGGCGGGAACCACCTGCGTGAAGGCCCCGGCGTTGGCGTTGCGCTGCTCGACGCGTTTGCGTCGAACCTCCCGGGAGGCGTCGACCAACCGAATGGTCAGGGGCAACCCCTCGAGTTGGGCCTTCTCGTACATGGCCAGGCGCTCGGCGGCGCGCACGAGACCCAGCTCGAGCACGACTCGACTCCCCACCGAAGCTATCTCCGAGGCGACGCTCCACAGCCCCGCGACGCAGCGTGCACGGCGTTCGAGGTACCAACCCATCACACCCGTGGCCGGCCGCACATCGTCTCCGAAGAACCGCACCATCCACGTGTCGAGATCCAAGAAGACAGCCGGCTGCTGGGCAGCAAGACGACGCCCCAAGGTGGTTTTCCCCGCCCCGACCGGCCCGATCAACAGGCACAGCGAACCGGGAACAGCGTTGGACGAATCGCTCACAGGAAAGCCCTAACACGGGACCCTGCGAATCGAACCCACGCCACAGCGGCGCCCATCGGGTCCGCCGCGGGAGAGCACGTCCGTGCTACGGTCGCGCCGAGGCCACCCATGCGCACGCTCGCCCTGTTTACCGCCCTGCTCGCCCCCTTCGTGCTCACCGCATGCGACTCCGAAAAAGAGCCCATCGTCGAGCCCAACCAGGGAAAGAAGCCCTCCGAGCTGAAGCAGGCGAAGAAGGAAGAGATGACCCCGGAAGAGCTCGCCGAGGCCCGCAAGAAAGCGGGCTTCGTCTCCCCCGAAGAGCAGATGGCCGAAGCCAAGGCGTTGTACGAAAAGGACGAGAAGGCCTTCGTCAAAGGTCGTCTCGAGAGCTACCGCAAGATGATCACGGACCTGCGCGGGGCGTTGGACAGCGTGGAGAAGGGCTCCGCAAAATGGGCCAAGGCCAAGGATTCCGACAAAGCGTTCGGGAAGTTCAACGAAGGCTACAGCGCCGACAACAAGGAGTTCATGAAGGCCTACCGCGAGCTCACCGAGAAAGAGTCGAAGGGCGGCGAGGTCCAGGTGAAGCTGGGCGGGTTCATCTCCGCCTGGGAGAACTTCAACGGCGACCTCGGCGGCAAGATCGCCGACAACGAGAAGTTCGCCCCCACCCTCGAGGAGCTGCGCAAGAAGCTGACAGCCATCGAGACCGAGCTCGACGCCATCGAGAAAGATGAGTCGATCGAAGCCCAGCCTCCCAAAGGCGACGGCGAGAAAAAGAAGAAGTAGCTCGGCCGCTTCTGTGGTGTAGATACACCTAGCTTGAGCACCGCCCGTCGCTTTGCCTCGCGCTACGTTGCGCGAAACGTCCCGCAGTACGCGCTGGGGGCGGTCATGCTGTTCGCCACCAACTGGGTGGTCGTACGCATTCCGGCGATCATCGGCGAGGCCCTGACGATCCTCGAACGGCAGGGCGCCCAAGCCCTGGCCAACACCCGTGAGCTCGGCGTCGAGCTGATGGTGTTGGGCGTGGTCGTGATCGCGGTGCGCAGCCTGTCTCGCATCCTGTTTTTCAACCCCGGACGCGACGTCGAGTACCGGGTGGGCGTGGATGTGTTCGGACATCTGCTCTCCCTGCAGCGCCCGTTCTATATGCGCCGCAAGGTCGGTGAGCTGGTCAGCATCTCCAGCAACGACACCACCTCGGTACGGCTCCTCGTGGGGTTCGCGGGCCTCCAGGTCTGCAACGTGGCGGTCGCGATCCCGATGCATCTGTATCAGATGGCAGTCACGGACTGGCAGCTGACGCTGTGGTGCCTGATCCCCGTCATGTTCGGGGCGATCTACATGCGGTTCACGGTCAAGCGCTTCTTCGCGATGGTTCGCGACGGCATGCAGCTGCTGGCCGGACTCAGCGATCGCATCCTCGAGATCTACTCGGGCATCGGCACGGTGCGCTCCCACGCCGCCGAAGCCGCAGCATTCGAGCGCTTCGACGCGAGCAACCGCGAGTATCTGGCACTGCAGCTGCGGGTTGCCAAGATCCGGGCGTTCTCCATGCCGATCCTCGGATTCTCCGGGCTGGTCGGTACCGGCATCGTGCTGTGGGTCGGTAGCACGCGCGTCGTCGAAGACGGCATGCCCGTGGGGCACCTCGCCACCTTCACTGCACTGCTGATGTCGCTGGTCGGCATCCTCACCGCGTTGGCGTGGGTCCTCGCCGCGGTTTCTCGCGGCGTCGTCTCCTTGGGCCGCATCGACGACCTGCTTCAGACACCACCCAACCTCCCGGACGAAAGCTCCACGCTGCGGCTCGATTCGCCCCCGCGGCTCGAACTGCGGGACCTCGAGTTCACCTACCCCGACGGGGACGAGCCCGCGCTGCAGGGCATCGACATCACGGTCGAAGCGGGCCAAACGCTGGGCATCTTCGGCAAGACCGGAAGCGGCAAGACCACCCTGGTCGACGTGCTCACACGGGTCCACACGCCGCCGGCCGGCGCCGTGCTTCTCGATGGCGTCGACGCCCGCGACGTACCACTCGCGGATTTCCGCGAAACCATGGCGGTGGTGCCTCAGGCACCGTTCTTGTTCTCGACGACGTTGCGAGAAAACGTCCGCCTCGAAGGTGCCAACCCGTACCAGGCCGCCCGCAACCCGCCGCGCGATGGCACCAGCGTCGGCGACGATGCCCGCCTCGACGAAGTTCTCACCGCGGCATGTCTGTGGGACGACGTACATCAGCTCCCCGAGGGTCTCGATACCGTGGTGGGCGAGCGCGGAGTGATGCTCTCCGGAGGTCAACGGCAGCGTGCCGCCTTGGCCCGAGCGCTGTACCGAAGCCGCCCGCTGCTTCTCCTCGACGACGTGCTCAGCGCGGTCGACCAAGGCACAGAGGCCCGCATGGTCGACGCCATTCGAAACCTTCGCGGCGGTGTGGCCGGCTCGATGGCCCCGACCACGGTGATCGTTTCGCATCGCACCAGCGTGCTCGAGCATGCCGATGAGATCGTCGTGTTGGAGGCCGGCCGCATCGTCGAGCGCGGTACCCATGCGGAGCTGATCGCCAAGGGTGGCGAGTACGCCGAGACCCACGAGCACCAAGGGGGTGAAGGCGCATGAGCGGTCCTCCCGATGCTCAGAAGAAGCCCCCATCGGCGGCCACAACGATCGCGCTGCTTCGCCGATTCTGGTCGTTCGCGGTCACGCACAAGCGCTGGCTGGCGATGGGCTTGTCGATGATCCCGATGGTCGCCGCGATGTCGACCTTGCGGCCGCTCCTGGTCAAGTACGCGGTCGACGAACTCATTCCGCAGGGCGATATCATCGGCCTTCGATTCTTGAGCCTCGGGTTCATGGTCGCGGTGATGGCCGAGTTTCTGTGCCAAGCCGTCCAGGTCTACTCGCTGCAGCGAGCCGGCCACATGACGATCTCCGATGTCCGCCGCAAGGTATTCGACCACGTCATCCACCTGCCCAACCGGTTCTTCGACAAGAACGCGTTGGGAAGCCTGCTGACGCGCACGACCTCCGACGTCGAGGCCCTCAGCGAGACGCTGTCGTTCGGGGTCTTCATGATCCTCACCGACATCGTGATGATCCTGTCGATCCTCTCGGCGATGCTGTGGCTGAGCCCGTGGCTCACGCTCATCACGCTGGTGGTCGCGCCCGTGCTGTTCGTGCTCGTGCGCTACGTCGGGGCTGCGCTGCGAAAGCTACAGCTCGAGGTCCGCAAGGCTCAGGCAGCGCAGACCGGATTCTTGGCGGAGCAGCTCTCGGGCATCACGGTCGTGCAGCTGTTCGGACGGGAGAAGGCTGCGCACGACGAGTATCAGCGTCTGGGCGGGCGCTACCTCAAGGCCACCAAGACCGCCAACGTCTTCGACGCGATGCTCTACGCGGTGATGGATGGGATCTCCGCGTTCTCGGTGGCGCTGCTGATCTACTTCGCCTCTCCCAGTGTGTTGACCGAGGGCGGCGCGATCACGCTCGGACTGCTGTTCGCGTTTGTCGACTACCTGCAGCGCATCTTCATCCCGGTCAAAGAGTTCTCCGGAAAGCTCGCCACCATTCAGCGCGCAGCCGCATCGCTCGAGCGGATCTACGGGCTGCTGGACGAGACCACCGAGCCCCGGGTGGATCCCAACGAGTCCAACCCCCTCGATACTTGGCAGGGCGGACTGAAGATTCGCGACCTGAAGTTTGCCTACGGCGAGGATGGTCCGGACGTGCTCAAGGGGCTGTCCTTCGACGTGAAGCCGGGCGAAGTCGTCGCCGTGGTCGGGCGAACCGGCTCGGGCAAGAGCAGCCTAGGACGCGTCCTGACCCAGTTCTACACGGGCTATCGCGGCACCGTGGCCATGCAGACGCCCGGCGGCGACGTCGAGTTGCGCGGTGTCAAACCGGGGCACGTCCGCAAGCACCTGCTCATGGTCCAACAGGACGTCTTCCTGTTTCAGGACTCGGTCGCCTACAACATCTGCCTCGGCGAGAACGACATCTCCTGCGACCCCGATCGCATGATGGGCGCGCTGGAGCTTGTCCAAGCACGCAAGCTCATCGACGAGCGCGGCGGACTCGACTTCGCCGTTGGCGAGCGCGGCGGAAACCTGTCTCAGGGTGAAACACAGCTGCTCGCCTTTGCTCGGGTTGCCGCGCGCCAGCCCACGCTGCTCATCCTCGACGAGGCCACCGCAAGCGTCGACTCGATCACGGAGCAGAAGGTCCAGGAGGCGATCGAGAAGCTGTTGGAGGGCCGCAGCGTGATCGTGATCGCGCACCGGCTCAGCACCGTGCGCCGGGCGGACAAGATCGTGGTGCTCAGCAAGGGACAGATCGCCGAGATGGGCTCACACGACGAGCTGATGGCCAAGGGCGGCCAGTACGCCGAGCTGTACACGATGGGCTTCGCGGAAGACGAAGAGCCCGAGGCGTAGGGGGCGTCCTTCGCTCAGGCGAGGGCCTGCGGCTAGAAAACCCCGCTCGGGAAGCCGCACTCGGTCTCGGCGGTGTCACTGAAGCCGTCGTCCAGGCATGCGTCGACGCCAGGACTGTCGAACGTGGCACCGGGCATGTCGTTGGTCAGACACGTGCAGGTCGTCGCGTCGCAGTCCACAGCGTAGTCGTTGCCGTCCAGACACTCTGAGACTTGGATGCCACAGCCGTCGGGACCACCACCTGCACCGCCGTCGCCGCTGCAGTAGGTGAAGAGCTCGGGGCAGACTTCGTTTCCTGCGACGTATTCGTCGTTGCAGGCCCCCGCCGCTGCGCCGCCTTTCGCCGTCAACTCCTTGCACGTGAGGGCCGACAGACATGCCAAGTAGTCGAGCTGGCTGCCAAGGCACGCTTCTCCGTAGTACATCTCGAAATATCCCTCGCTTGCCACGCAGAGCGCCAGAATCTGTGCATCGGTGTAGTTGCGCCCGTAGCAGTCGATGATCAGCGTGTACGCGGCGACGCAGGCCTCCACGTACTCCGAGGGGGGCTCGACACTGGTCGTGTCCGAGGACGATTCGCCCGACGAGCCTCCAGGGTCGGTGTCCGAGGTCGAGGGTCCTTGCGTCACTGAAGCCGCGGTGGTCTCGGCGGCGGTGGTTCCACTGCCCGTGGTGGTGTCATCCGCCGTGGTGCCGGAGGACGTTCCCGGATCGAGGGTCGTGCCGTCGCTGGGACCTGTGGATGCCGCCTGCGTCGTTCCGTCAGTCTCCTCAGCCTCACCGACGTCATCGCCGCAAGCAAGACAGCCCATCGTCATCATCGACAGTAGCCACAGCCGATCCATGTTCTCCGTCCTGGTCATGGCCGGGACGCTAGCAGGCTGGGTTACAGGTCGTCACGCGGGCTGACATGGGTCGTCACATTCTCCGTATGCCAAGCCGGCCGACAAGACTGCGGCGGCCGGATTCGCAAATGGCCCCGTCCCCAGTTCGCGCATCGTGAAATCGCAGGAACGCGTCGGGAAAACTCGGGAGGCGGGCGACGTGTCGAGCGAGGGATCGCATCCCTTTCGGGCCCGCGTGTTCGTCCGCGCTCCGCAGCGCGTGGCGTGATGTCGCCAGGACCGAGATACGCGCGGGCCCCTCACATCGTACTCTCGCCAGGTAACGCCGGCACCCCCCAAACCTCAACCCCGTCCGGCCACACATCGACCCACAGCGACACGCAGCACGAGAAACGTTTTGCACGCGGCATGCCGTCAGACTCACGACGGTCAACATCGCCGCGAACCCATACCTGCACTGAACCTGGTAGAGCCGTGGTTGATGGAAGAAGGCCTCCTCGCCCGCGACAATGGCTCGTGTCGAAGACAACGTCATTTTTTCATCTTTTCGGCCACCTTGGCGAGACTTGAACTAGTAGAGAACCTAAAATCCCACTGGCCGGATTGCTATCAATCGTCGCTTTGACAGTTTGCCACTTGATCACTAATCTGATCGGTAATGGAGACGGCACGGCACGGCACGGCACGGCACGGCACGGCACGGCACGGCACGGCACGGCACGGGAGGACTGCGATAGCCTGTTGTTGGTTGAGTTTCTTTCCCCTAGTTGGGTGCGATGACGCCCAACCAGCGGGGGATCGGTTCGAGGCCGACGACCTCGCCGCAGCATGGACCGCTGACGATCCCCTCGAGCAGTCCCATGACTCAAGCGACGCCGCGACAGATGTCGACGCAGGTCTCCAGGGACACGAATGCGGCGTAGCCGGGCCGAGTGTCCAGCTTCGCTGGGTTGAACTCGCTCAGGGGGCGGTCGCTGACCTTTCGGAGCAGACCGCGTACATTGAGGTCACGAACGGCATGGGCCGCGAGGCAGCACTTGAGCTTCTCGCCGCCGGACACCGAGGCACGACAGCCACGGTGTGGGGAGAACCAGGTGAGTTCGTCGTCGGGCCCGGCGAGAGCGCTACGGTACCAATCGACCTAAGCCCCTTCCTGGACGGACCGTCGCCCTTCTCGAGGGGAGTCATGGTGACAGCCCGCGCTCGCGACCCCGAGAGCCTTGAGCAGCTCGATCTTGGAGCCAGCCAAGTACTCAGCTTCCACGAGAACGCCGTGGGGACGACGCTCATCTACGATGATGAAGTCAGAAGGTCGACCTTCAATGGCGGAGATATCCTCGGCACGCAGGAACCCGAAGCGGATGGCGTGCAAGACGCGATCACGGTTTGGGCACCGCTGGCAGAGGATGCAGCAGCAACACAAGTTGAAGTCGAGCCCGAGAGTGCTGCACTGCCTGTTGTCGACGACCTTGGCAGCCTTACCCCGTCAACTGGTGCTCCGAGCTACAACATGCAGCTTTGTGTGCTGCTGAAGGTTCACTCGTGGGACTCCGGCTACGCCAACAGCAAGGGAATCGAGGAGGACCATTGGAACGGCATCGACGTCCCCGCACTTGTTCCCGCGCACGGCATAAAGGTCAAGATAGGGGGCGTAACTCACCACGCCGATATCTCAACGGGCTGCGTCGACTTCGTCTCCGGGATTCCCGCTTTCTCCACCACGGTCAAAGTCTATAGCCGCGCCAGCCTAGCGAACGGCACAGGAATACGCGTACACGACGGCTCCGGGACGGTAATCCCCCCGCCAGCTACGCCAGGTAGTCCATATCTCGACACAACAACCAACGTGTCCTTCAGCAGCTCCGGCGGAGCCACGGTCGTGACGGCAGGTGACTACGGAGAACTCTGGACAGGCGTTGCGTTGTTCGCAAAGTCTCTGGAGCGATACAATGATGGCTTGCCTGCGAACACTCAGATTCAAATCGCCGTGGACGGGGTTTGCGGCGCACTCAACGTCAACTACGCAAACAACGTGACAACTAACCGGTCATACATCCAGATGCAGGCGCCAAACTGTGGTGGTTCGAACCTGAAGGCAAAGTTCATCGTGTCACACGAATACGGCCACGCATACGGGGCGCAGATCGCGGACAAACCCGGTTTCTCGCCATCGGCGGGAGACCATAGCGTGACGCCGAATGGCTCGTGTGTGTTCGAGCCCAATAGCGAGTACAGCATTGACAGCAAGGAATGGTCTTCGCTCTCGCTACGCGAGGGGTGGGCCCACTTCGTGTCCGCGCGGATCTGGAACAACGAGTCCTCAGACGGCCAGTTTCGCCAGTCCACGAGTCACGATCTTGAGCGTTGGGACGCAACGAATACGATCGGCGGCCACAACGCGAGCTGCTGTCCGACGAACAACCAGGCCTGTAGAGACTCCACCAACGGTGCCGGCACCATTGGGGACTGGATGCGAGCGCTTTGGGACCTGCATTCGGATAGCTGCTCAGGTGCACCGAACAAGCTGGAGATGGCGGAGCTCTACGGTCGCGTTGTGAACGAGGGCCTGTTGAGCGATTCGAACGCAGCCGCGGTCGCCTATCTCAAGCTGAGTTCCCCGGGTTGCCTGCTCCGGTGGGAGCGAACCTTGTGTTGGAATGGTTTGTTATTGTCGAATAAATTCCTGGCAGGGAGTTGTCTCTGATGCGTAAGACAACCTTCTTGATCTTCCTGGTGTCCGCGGGTTGCCCCGCGAGCGAACCGGCCCCGGGCGCCGGCGGAGGGACCACCAATCCGGGCAAAGATGTCGGCACCGAACCGACGTCCGACGATACCGCGAACGGTGAAGGCACTAGCTCGAGCGCGGACATAACATCGAACAGCGCGGACTCGACCGACGGCGACTCTTCCGAGAGCACCTCGACAGGTTTCCGTGGGGAGGCGTGCATCGGAGCAGACGAGACGCTGGTCACTGCGTTTCTTCGCGTGCAGCCAGCGGGTGGAGAGTGGATGGCGCCCGAGGGAACGCGGGGACTCCTGACATTCAACTGCGCTCCTGTGGCCGCGGCGGGAGAAGGCCTTGTCGACCTCGTTTGCGAAGACGACACCCGGAAGCCCACGGAGCAGGCTCGATTTGAGGTCGTCACCAACCTGCCAGCACTAGCGGCGCCCCTCTCATCGATTCTCGACCACGCCCAAGTCTCGATGACGTTTCAAGCCGTGCCAGCGGACTTTGGCGCCGCAGGGATTGGGTGGGCGTTCTCAATCAGCTCGATGGATGGGGACCTCCTCGGCCTGGCACAGCTTGGGTTGTCCGCCCCTTCCCCCGGCGCCGCGAGTCCCTCGCCCGAACTCGGCTGGGATCAGGAGTTGATCGTCCGAGATCCCGATTGCGCAGCGCGACCAAGCCTGCGCGGTCATCACGTGCTGGATCGGTCACTTGCGCTTGAGGTCGCAGCGGACGACGGCCCCGTCATGGTCTACGACACGGACCTCAGAACAGTCACGCTGGACGGCGACATTTTCACGATTGTTGTGCCCAACGCGTTCATCGTCGTGGAGACGATGTGCTTGGCTTGTACGAGCGGCGGGAACGACATCATCGTCGTTCCCGGACCAGTGGAGCTGCCATAAGGGCCCACTGAGAACACCGCGTCCCAATACCCGCTCAACTCGGAGTGGGTAGACCGCCTGAAGCCAAAGCGATCGCAGCGAAGGGCATTGGGCCCAGCAGCGCCAGGAGTCGTCCAAGATCACTACCGGCCACGTTCTTCGAGGAGCCGCTGGATCTGGGTGCGTAACGCATCTCGGTCGTCAGGCAGAGCACTCGCAGCCTCGCCGAGACCCGCGAACTCCTCGGGCGTCGCGGAGCCGAGCTGATGCCCGGCCTGCGCGGCGGCCCAACGTGCTCGGGTGAGGCGCCAGGGCTCGACAGCCTCCGCCTTGGAGAAGATCTCGATCGCCTCTCTTGCGTTCGTTTGGGCGAGCACCAGCTTGCCGAGCACCAGCTGCGCGCGCGCCAACGAGGACAAGGCGATGCCGATGCCCTTGTGCCCGGCGGGCAAGAGCTTGCGACGAATCTTCAGCGCGCGAGCGGATGCGGTCGCGGCGTGGAAAGAGATCGTCTAGTCACACCAGAAAGCTTCTTCGACCACCAAATTCTCGGCAAACAACAGGTCGGCAGCTGGCCATCTAGCCGACTCGGCGAGGCCCAGCGAGAGCTCAACAAGTGGGAGTGTGCATGCGGAGCTTTCACCAGGTTCAGGTACGACACGCCCGCTAACAGCGTTGATGGGCGTCGGCTCGACGTCCCGGTCCCGGCAGTCGACGACGGGGGCCCTGGTCCAACCTCCCTCGACGCGCCAAATGCCCCACATCTCAACGTCGTCAAAGCCGGGCTGCGACTGCCCCGGGTCCTGTACCAGGAATACTGTTACACAGTATTCAAGCGCCGGATCGTATTTATGAACTTGGATCCATCGGTAGTCGAACCCGGGGCCGTCGGCACCAACCGCAGAGTATTCCGCAGATTGGAGCGGGGTTGTTGTCGAGCTGGACAGCTCGGAGCCTCCAGAGCCAGTCGATGTGTCTGAGGGGATTGTCCCGCCACTTGCAGAGGTAGAAGTGGTGTCTGCACCACAGGTGTTTGGCTCAGATGTCACGGTCTCGTGTTCTCCACTGCCTACGACGGCCTGGCAGGCAGTAAGCGACAGGCAGAGCAGCAGATGTGGCGTCAGCGTGGTGGGAGGGGTCAGCTCGTGCATTGCGATTCCGGCGACTCGGCATGAAGAAAATAGTTGACGGTTCGGTCTCCGCCAAGGTCATCTGATGCCGGTGATGTGACCACGATTTTCCAGATTCCAGGGTCGACTGATGCTTCTACGATCATCCTGATCTCGTTCAGCCAGGTCAACGATACATGGCCGACGGGAGCATACGAGTCTTCCAAGCCTACGGCTTGGGACCAGCTCGTCGGCGCCGTCAACGACCCTGCGTCGGGACTGACGGGGTTCTCCTCGCGGGTCGACGCGCTAGAGCCGACATACGAGGTGATCAATGACTAGATACGGTTTCCTTTTGTCAGCCTGTCTGCTTGCGTGTGGTCCGTCCCCTGCGGAGGCGCCGTCGGGTGGAGAAGGGCAGTCCGACAGTGTGGCGGAGCCGAAGCTGGACGCTCCTGAAGACGGCACGTCGTCCTCGTCGAATGGGAATGACGGCTGCACGGAGGTCGTCGAGGGGGATCTTGAGGTCAACGACGCGTCCGACTTGGACTGGCTGCGAGCCGTTCGTGAGGTTCACGGCGTGCTGACGATCACAGAACTCAGCGGGCATGCGCACCTAGAGTTTCTTGGGTGCCTCGAGAGCGTTCAGGGGCTCTGGATCAAGGATACGACGAACCTCCGTTCGTTGGCCGGGCTTGGTCGCTTGAAAACCCTGGAGAGAGGTTTGTCTGTAAGCGGGAACGCGTCCCTGGAGACGCTCAGAGGGCTTGATTCTCTTGAATCGATTGGCGGTGGCGGAGTCTCGGTACTCGACAACCCTGAGCTGTCCCGACTGGAGTTAGAGAGTCCGAGGGACATCGGGTACTTTCGCTTGGGGTCGTACGAGTGCGATGGGTACGGTCCTGACGCCGCCGCGCTGCCGCGTGGGGATAATCCGAAGCTGTCTAGACTTGATGGCTTCGAGAAAGTGGAAAAGGTCAGCGGGTTCGTGGTCGAAGGTCAGAGCGCCTTCTCTTCCACTGAGACGATCGTCGACGTGCTTTCACGTCGTGAGCCAAGTCCGGACGGTGGGCTCCCGGATATCAGGTTTCATTTGAACCCAGTGCTTGGCCAGGATGAACTCGATGCCGTGTTCCGAACGCTTGGACTCGAAGATGAGTTCGAGCCTACGCCCGGCGTCGTCTGCGAGAACCAGGACGACGACAACAAGTGCCCCTGCAAGGGAGGTGAGTGATGCGTTGGCGGCGACGTGTGGACTTGACGCGTTTTGGTGGACGCCGAACTTGCGAGAGAATCGGAGTCCAAAGTGTCCAAACGGAAGAGAAGAGAGTTCGAGCCTGAGTTCAAGGCCGAAGCGGTGCGGCTCGTCGTCCAGGAAGGCCGCAGCATCAACGATGTCGCGACGAGCCAGGACCTGTACCACTCGTCCCTGGCGGACTTGGTGAAGCAAGCCAAAATCGACGGCGGGAAGGGCCTGGTGGGAGCAGCGACCACAGCCGAGTTCGAGGAGCTCAGCCGGCCCCACAGCGGGCTCGGCGACCTCAACCCCAGCGAGTTCCGCGAGGCCTGGATTCAGGCGGACTGAGAAAGCAACACCGTCGAGCCCGTCAGTCGAAGCGGTCCGTGGAACCCGGTCGCCTCGGCACGCTCAATTCGCACGCCTTGGAAGCTGACTTGGTACGCAAGCGCCGGTTTGAAGAACCGGAGGTGTTGGTTCGATTCCAACCCGAGGCACCAGAGTCCACTACCGGCCGCGTTCTTCGAGGAGCCGCCGGATCTGGGTGCGCAACGCATCCCGGTCGTCCGGCAGAGCATTCGCAGCCTCGGCGAGACCCGCGAACTCCTCAGGCGTCGCGGAGCCGAGCTGATGACCCGCCTGCGCGGCGGCCCAGCGCGCTCGGGTGAGGCGCCAGGACTCGACAGCCTCCGCCTTGGAAAAGATCTCGACCGCCTCTCTTGCGCTCGTTTGGGCGGGCACCAACTGGCCGAGTACTAGCTGCGCGCGCGCCAACGAGGACAAGGCGATACCGATGCCCTTGTGTCCGGCGGGCAAGAGCTTGCGACGAATCTTCAGGGCTCGAGCGGATGCGGTCGCGGCTTCTTCGTGTCGAGCTTCTTCGCTCTCGAGCGTTGCGATGCTGATCAAGACGTCGGCGACGTCGTCGGCTTCGGGCCCGAGCACCTCGGTCAATCCCTCGAGCGCAAGCGTGAGCTCGGTGCGCGCAACCCCGAGATTCCCCAGCTCGACCGCAAGCCCCCCAATGTTGACGTGCATGTACAGCACATCGGCGTGAGACGGGCCCAGGCTCTTCTCGCGGATCACCAGCGCCCGCTGGAGCGCCGCCATCGACTCTTCGAGGCGGTCCAGTCTGTAGTACGCAACTCCGAGATTCTGCAGCGCCGTGCCGTGAAGGGGTCCCTCCGGATCCGAACGCGCAAACGTCTTGACCGCCGCCTCGATCAGCCGGAGTCCACGATCTGCTTCGCCAGTTTGGCAGAGGAACTCGCCGTAGTTGACCAGGACCGCGGCCGTGCGCGGGTGGTCTCGACCGAGGACCTCGTCACGGAGTTGAAGCACCTTCTCGTACTGCTGCTGGGCGAGTTCAACCTGGCCGGTCCGGTCGGCCACGCTCGCCAGATTGAGCATGGCCGTGATCGTGTCCGGGTGTCGGGCTCCCAAGAGCTCGGTGCGGAGCTCGATTGCCTTTTGGTAGTCCCTGCGCGCCTCCTCGTGGCGGCCTGCCTCCATCAGCGCAACGGCGCGATTGTTGTGCAGCCGGGCGCGTTCGACTGGGTCGCCCAACCGTTCCACGGTGGCGTCGGCGAACTCGGCCCAAAGCAGCGCGTCCTGTGCCCGTCGCAGGTGGTGCCCGAGAACGAAGACCAGCTCGGTCATCGCACGTGCGGCGACAGGGTCATGACCGATCCGTTGGCCAAGCCATGCGGCTTGCTGCAAGGTCTGCATCGCAGTCGCAGCATCTCCAGTTCGGTCCTCGAAAAAGCCGCGCCACAGGAGTGACTCCGCGATCGCAGGCCGGTACTCGATCTGTACTGCGTCTTGGTGGGCACTGGCCGCATGCGCGAGGGCATCGTCGTACTTGCCGGCGCGATTGAGACTGCGAGCTCGAGCGAGGCTCGCTCGCACCTCCGCGACGCTCGCTTCATCATCAGCGCGAGGGGGCTCGACCGCAGCCAGTAAACGCGCCACGTCGGAGCAAGCCTCGAGAGTGGGTATCCCCATCGCGACGTCGATGGCCCGTTCCCGGGTGCGGGCATCAGCGACCGAGAGCACCGCCACCGCAGCCACGAGGTCGCTCTTGCGATCGTCCAAGCAGGCGATCCGGCGGTCCAAGAGCTCGGCCGATTGATCGCCCCTGATGCTCGTGGCCGCGCAGGCATCGTCGCGTTCGGCAATCCACCGGTTGGCATACCCGTCGAGTTCACTGACGACCTCGGTCGCAACGCGGTTGTCCTCGCCCGGTGCGCTGGCGAGCGCAGCTGAAACGTTGCCGCGGGCGTCGTCGTCCCACACCGCCGATGCCTCCAGTGCCCCCGATTCGCACAGAGAATCGTCCTCATTGAGGAGCACAACGGCGGCAGTACCCACGGTCCCGGCAAGGAATGCGGTACCCACGGCCAGCAGCGTCGTCTTCCGCCGCCCACGATCCCGAAGCTCGGCCGACAAGTCCTCCACCGACTCGAACCGAAGCTCTGGGTTTGGGTTGAGCCCGCGGAGGATCGCGTCTCGAACTCGGCCTGGAACCGGAGAGTCCGTCGGAATGGGGTGGATCTTGGCCTGGGCCTTGTCGTCGGAGAGCTCGACGAGTGGTCGTGCGTCGAAGGGGCGGCGGCCGAAGAGCACCTCGTACGCCGTGACGCACAGGGCGTACTGGTCGGACGCCGGCGTGGCTGGGTGCCCCGCGAGCTGTTCGGGCGCCATGTACATCGGGGTCCCGATGACTCCGCCCGCTTCGGTTTGGGTCGTCCAAGGGGAGCCGGACCGCTCCATCGACACCGCACAGAGATCAGCCGCCGACTCCTCGAGACTGGCGTCTGCGGTCAGCGCCCGCGCGAGTCCGAAGTCCACCACCTTCGCACCCCGCTCGGTGTCGACCATGACGTTCTCGGACTTGAAGTCGCGGTGCACGATGCCGGCGCGATGCGCTGCGCTGAGCCCCTGTGCGGCCTGGACCAGGACGGCGACCCGGGCGCGCCAATCGTGGCGCTCATCCGCAGCCCAGTCCTTGAGCGTTGTTCCATCGACGTGTTCGATCGCGACGAGCAGATCCTCGCCCTGCAGGATCACATCATGAACCCCTACGACGTGGGGGTGCCCGAGTCGGGCCAGTGCTTGCGCCTCGCGAAGGAGTCGTTGGCGAGCGCCTTCCCGCAAGGCCTCCGTGTAGTGCTCGAGCCGTAGTTGCTTGAGCGCGATGCGTCGGTCGAGGTGGGGGTCGTAGGCGGAGTACACCCGCCCCATCGCACCCGCGCCCAGCTCTTCGAGGACCACGTAGCGTCCGACGGCCTCGCCACGGCGCAGCTGTGCACCTGGCCCCGAGGAGGGCGCAGGAACAGCGTCGCCGCGTAGCGTGGCGTCTTCGGCTCCGAGCACCGCGCCAAGACTAACAGGGCGCCGAGAGCGTCGGCGGCGCGCCCCGCCATTGCCGCAATCGACGAGGGACTCTCAGGCCGACGGTCGGCGCACGGCGAGAACCAGCGAGAGGTAGACCCACGTCGCGAGGCCTACGAACAGACCCATGAGCAGGGCAAGACCCGCGCCCGCGTACGTCGCGAACGACCACAAGCCGACGTCCTCCGCGAGCATCGCGATCTCCTCAAAGCTGGGCTCCAACGCGAGCTCGCGAACGAAGATCCATGCCAGGCCTCCGAGCGTCGCCGCCGTGATGCAAGACGCCGCGGACGCGAGCCCAAATCGGAGGAGCAAGCCCAGGCTGTGCTCGCGGTGCAACAGCGGCGCGAACAAGGCCACGAAGATGGCGCTGGCCAACAGGCACGAGCCCAGGATGTTCGCCGTGCCGCCATACGGCGCGTGGAGCTGCGCGAAGCCACCGATGCCCAACGTAGCCGGCAGGGTCCCGGCCAACGCTCCACCGATCATCGCGCCGAGGGTGAGCCGAAGCGCGCCGGTCTGTGCTCCTTGGCTTCGAGAGGCGAGCACCATGCCGCCGCCAAGCCCCAGGCCCAGCATCAGCGCACACAGGCCGCCAAACGCGACCACCAGCGGGCCGACGCTCGCCCAGTCGATGTTCATCGCACCTGGCAACGCGAAGTAGTTGCCCCACCCCACGCCGACGCCGACGGCAGCCGCAACGCTCGCCGCAAACCACGCCCGAACCGCCCACGACTCTCGCCAACGCCACGCCATCAGACATACGGACGCGCGAGCCGCCGCTTCGTTGCATGCCGTGACACCGGCCCAAAGGACGGGCGCAACCTGCGGCAAAGAGCCACGCATAGGCCTTCACCCCCCAATTCGGACGGTTCGGGGGTTTGTGGGGGCCTCGCTTGCGCAAGCCCCGGGTTCAGGGGTCTTAATGTCCGCATGGCTTCTCATGGAGCGCAACCGACGGATGTCGGCAAGCTCTACGCTGATCACGCATCCCGCGTGTTTCGGTGGGTACTGCGGTTCTACCCGCATGCCGAGGCCGAGGAGGTCGTGCATGAGGTCTTCGTGAAAACCCTCGAGCGTATCGGCGGGTTTCGGGAAGACGCATCAGCGACCACTTGGCTCTACCGGCTCACGACCAACCATTGTCTCAACCGGCTTCGCAACGCGAACCGTCGGGCCGAGCTTTGGCGTGAACACGGGCAGGCTCCCTGGACGGTCCCCTGCGGGCTTGCCGACCAGGACACGGTCACTTTTCTCAAGCAGTTCTGGCGCCAGCTCGATGATGAGCACGTCGCCATCGGTCTGCACTACTTCGTCGATGGCATGAGCCACGCCGAAGTCGCCCGGGTCGTCGGCTGTTCGCCGCGGACAGTGGGCAACCGTCTCGGCCGCCTCCGCGACCTCGCCCGCCAGGCCGCCGACCACCCCGCCGACCACTCCGAAGGAGCCACCCCGTGACCACGCACGACAACGTCCGTTCGCTGCATGCAGGTTTGTTCGCCCGCGATGGGCACCTCACCATGCTCACCCTCGACCGCTTTGAGGTCGGCGAGCTGTCTACGTCAATGTGCGAGACGGTGATCGATCACGTGGAAGCATGCGAGAGCTGTGCAAACCGAGTCGCGTCGATGCGCTCGGATGCCATCTCCTTCCCCGTGCCGGCACCCCATCCGACAGAGCCGGATAAGCAGCAGACTCAGAAGTGGCTCGGCACGCTTGGCATCGCCGGCACGGTTGCCGCGGCCGCAGCCCTGCTGATGATGGCCCTCCCTGAGCCGCAACAGGTCGAGCGCAGCGAAGCCGAAGACACGACGCTGACCGCCAGCCCCTACACGACCACCGCAGAGCTCGAAGGTGCAGCGATGCTCGCGCCGGCTTTGGACTTCTCCGTGGCCGAGTCGTCGTCCCACGCCACGGTTGAGCACGGCGACCGGGTCTCGTGGGACACCGCGGTCACCCTCCACGTTTCGCCCCACGAAGCCGGGTACGTCGCGGTCGTGTCGGCCACCCACCAGACTCCCGATCCGGGCGCGCCCGACGACGAGGACGATCTCGCCGACACCGACGGGGAAGATTCGCAGCCCGCGATTCAAGTCCTAATGCCGGTCACCCAGCTCGAAGCCCGCTCCGGACCCCACGCGCTGACGCTCGAGCATACGAACCGCCTCGCAACCGACGTCGCCGACGAGCAGCTGATGGCGGTGTACTGCGAAGAGAGTTTCGATCTCGACGAGCCGTTCGACCCAGAGCTGCCCAGCCTTCGCGAAGACTGCACCAGCGTCGAAGTCACGCTGACCCGCTACGGCGAAGTCGCAGACAGCTGAGTCCCTGCCCGCGGAGCTGCGAACCGTTCGCCTTGGCGGAACGCTGCTATCTGGCGCACGCGCCGCGAGACCGCGTAGGCTCGCAGGCGCGCACCATGAACAAGCCGATCTCGCTCACAGTTCTCGACAACGGTCCTCTCAAGATCTCCGGCGACGACCTCACGCTCAACTACTGCGGCGAGCCGGTCGCGGTCGAAGCCGGCAAGGATGTCTACGTCTGCCGATGTGGCGAGAGTCAGAACCCGCCCTTCTGCGATGGCAGCCACTCCAAGTCGGGCTTCATCGCCGAGCCCGCCGAGGGGGCCACCAAGGACATCCACGTCTGGGAGGGGAAGAGCATCCGAACCTTCTTCAACCCCAACGCGTGCATGCACGCCTTCTACTGCAAGCCGCTCAAGGAGCTCCGAAAGCGCGAGCTCGAAGGTGACGCCGACGCCGCCGCAGAGATCGCAAGCGTCGTGCAATCGTGCCCGTCGGGCGCGCTGAGCTACGAGTCCACCGACGTCAAAACGCCAGCGGCGGTGGCGGGGCCGGCCATCGACATCATGGAGGGCGGCGAGCTCCGAGTGCAGCAGAAGTTCGAGATCAACGCCACGCTGAACGAGCGCCAAGACGACGCTCGCGCAACGCTGTGTCGGTGCGGACTCTCAAAGAACAAGCCGTGGTGCGACGGTCGCCACAAGAAGCGCGACAACTTCAGGTAGCCTGCCGCAGTGGAGTACCTGCACACGATGATCCGCGTCCGCGACCTGGACGCGGCGCTCGACTTCTTCGTCAACAAGCTTGGCCTCGTGGAGACGAGTCGAAAAGATGTGCCCAAGGGGCGCTTCACCCTCGTGTTCCTCGCGACCGAACCCGGCGCGCCGGAGGTCGAGCTGACCCACAACTGGGACAACGAAGAGCCCTACGCCGGCGGGCGTAACTTTGGCCACCTCGCCTACCGGGTCGACAACATCTACGAGACCTGCGCTCGACTTCACGCCGCCGGCGTGACCATCAACCGCCCCCCGCGGGACGGACACATGGCGTTTGTCCGGTCTCCCGACGGCATCTCGGTCGAGCTGCTTCAGAAGGGCGAATCGCTCCCACCCGCCGAGCCGTGGTCGAGCATGCAGAACACCGGATCCTGGTAGCCCGTGGGGGCCTGCGAATCAGGGCTCGTTGCTGACCCAGGCGGCGAGCTCGTTCTCCAGCGTGGGCTTGGTGATCTTCAGCGCGCGAGCATCCTCGATGAAGGCATCTGCGCGGGCGGGGTCCGTCTGCACAAAGGCCCGCGCCAGGAGCAGGAGAAGCCTGCCCTTCTCATCGGGTGACGCGGTCTCGGCCAACAGTCCACGCGCTCGCTGCAGGTCGGCCTTGGCCTCGTCTTGGCGGCCCAAGGAAAGCAGGCCCTCCCCCCGAGAGGTGAGCGGCGCCGCCAGGGCCTCCGAGTCGGCACCGTCGTGCCGGGTCCAGACCTCGATGCAACGGGTCAGCAAGGGCACCGCCTCCTCCGCCCGACCGCGATCAACCAAGAACTCGCCCTGTCTCTTATACACATCTCCGAGCCCACGAGACCTCTCTACATCTCG